>Ga0209737_10001223_pt1 | contig 18844 bp, 18 predicted proteins | sample TergutCu122P3_FD_187284 | JGI IMG/M metagenome (GOLD analysis project Ga0209737, IMG submission 187284) | Cubitermes ugandensis P3 segment gut microbial communities from Kakamega Forest, Kenya - Cu122 P3 (SPAdes) (version 2) | ecosystem: Host-associated > Arthropoda: Insects > Digestive system...
AAAACTTTTTCAATACAAAAAACATACAAAACACCTTTTAATCAAAAATTATTGCAAATAACTAATAACCAACAAAATAAAAATATACAAAATCACCACAAACACAAAAAAATATACAAAAAAATATGGAGAAAATGAACAAAAAAACAAATTTACGCAAATTAATCCGCAAAACACCGTCAGCCATGTACGTCTTGTCATGAACCTTTTGTAATAAAAAGACACAAAGAAAAGATAGTTTGACCAAAATGAAGAAAGCAAATCTTGGATTTTTCATTTATGATTGATATAAAAAATAAACTTTTTGTAATTCCGTTATTCTGAAGTGAATTTGTTCAAATCTTCATTTCTGTTTTCTCTCATTTTTTTACCTGTGGCTGTTTTTGCACAGCAGCAAAAATCAGGATCGTGGATAATTGATGCCTCAAGCTATCGTGTAGATTCGCTTTCTTCTCATCCTAATTCCTTTCAATTAACCGGAGTTGATCCGGAAGATTATACTTTCGACTGGATCACTTCTACCTTGCGTATTACGAATGAAAATGTGTATGGAAAAACCGTTTTTTTTACATATAAACCATTTTCTATCAACTTTTCACAAAAACATCAAAGAAAATCAACCGATTTAATTTTTCAAAAAGGAAATGTATATCGTCCTCGAATGGTTTCATTGCCTTCAAGCTCATGGCTAACAGGTGAAGATGGAGTTCCTTTGTATGCTGCAGGTTCTATTGCACGCGGAGTAACTATCGGTACAAATCAAGATTTTGTGTTAAATTCTGCTATGAATTTGCAACTTTCCGGTTATTTGGCAAAAGATTTGGAAATTCAAGCCAATATTACCGACAAAAACATACCTATTCAACCGGAAGGAAATACGCGTGTCATTCAAGATTTTGATAAAATATATATTCACTTGAAATATAAAGATCAGTGGATGTTAAAGGGAGGAGATATCGACATTACCAAACCTAACGGCTACTTTTTAGTGGCAAATAGAAGATTGTTGGGAATGGCAGGTACGGCAAACAATTATTTTAAAAAAGACTCCTCATACCGTTTGCAAAATAGTGCAGGTGGCGGGGTTGCAAAAGGAAAATATGTGCGTAAAAGATTAGCGGTAGTTAATGGTTTGCAAGGTCCTTACAAATTAACCGGCATAAATGGCGAACTTCACATTGTAATTCTCTCTGGAACCGAACATGTATATATGGATAATAGATTACTTACGAGAGGATTAGATGCTGATTACGTTATGAATTATAATACCGGAGAGATTACATTCACCTCACGAATATTGGTTACTTCGGAAAAAGAATTCAATATTGATTATCAGTATTCGGATTTAGCTTATTCCAGATATTCGTTATTTACTTATAACGAATTTACCAGCGAAAAGTCACCGAAACTTAATTTTAGAGTGAATTTTTTTCATGAACAGGATTTGAAAGATCGCTCTATCCAGCCGCAACTTACCGATAATATGAAGATGTATTTGTCTGGATTAGGGAATGTGCCAAACGCTTGGTTCCCTAACGTGGACACTTCTTCTTTTCATCCCAATGAAATTCTGTACCAAAAAATTGATACTGTTTTTAACGGTGAAAATTACACTATTTATCAATATTCTACCGATTCGCAACAAAGGCTATATCGTGTGGGATTTAGTTTTATGGGTTTCAACAAAGGAAATTATATTTTATCTGCGAATCACGCCAATGGACGTGTTTTTGCATGGGTAGCACCACAAAACGGTGTGCCACAAGGCGATTATGAACCGGTAGTATTACTTACTGCGCCGATTTCATCCCAAATGGGAACCGTTGGCGCCGATTGGTTTATCACAAAAAACACAGGTTTTTCTACAGAGTTTGCATTTACCAATTTTAATCAAAATACTTTTTCTACAAAAAACAACTCAGAAAATGCAAGTTTTGGCTATTTATTTAACTTTTTTCACAAAAATCCAATAAAAACGAAAAAAAATAAAGAAAATCCATGGTGGTTTTTTACCAAAGCAGGTGGAGAATACCAACATCAAAATTTTCACCCTATTGAAAGTTTTAGGTCGGTGGAATTTTATAAAGATTATAACCTGCAAGGTGACTTTTCTCCTCAGAATGCAGAACTGATGCTAAATGCACAAGCAGGTTTTATGCAAAAAGGAACAGGAGAAACTTCATACAGTTTTAATTATTATTCACGTTCCAAAAACTTAAAAGCAATTCGTAATGAATTGCTTTCTGTTATCAACAAAAAAGGATTTCATTTTTCTACGCAAACTTCATTTTTGTTAACGAATGATACTCTGCAAAATACACACTATTTTAGAACTTTCAATCTGTTTTCAAAAACCTTTAAAAAAGTGGAACTTGGTGTCTTTGAACGATTCGAATACAACAATTTTCAAAGTGTTATAACTCAAGAGCTATTGCCTAACAGTTTTCGTTTTAATGAAGCTTATCTTTATGTAAGGAACAACGATTCTATTGATTATAAATATAATATACAATTTAAACATCTGTTTACGGATAAACCTTATCAAAATCAATTTCATCGGGATAATTACGCTTATGAGGCGAAGGCTTCGTTTGAAATTACAAAGCTGAGGAACAACCGCTTTCGAGGAACAGCAACATTTAGGAATACGCATCAACGCGATTCCGCTCGGAATTTTTTTGCTGAAAATTTCTTCATTGGAAGTGTAGAATACACTGGGCGATTTTTTAGAAACGCTTTGTTTATCAATACTTATTATGATGCCGGAAGCGGTTTGGAGCAAAAAAGGATTTTCACCTTTATTAGAGTAGCCGATGGACAAGGTACACACGTTTGGATTGACTACAATAATAACGGCATTGAAGAATTAGACGAATTTGAAGTCGCAGTTTTTCAAGATCAAGCTAATTATATCAGGGTTTGGATTACTTCACCGGAATATATCAGTACTTACAATAATCAATTTACGCAAGTGGTTCAATTGAGACCCGGAAATGTTTGGAGTAATAAAAAAGGGTTCCTCAAATTTCTATCGCGCTTTAGCAATGCTACAACCTTACGTGTTGGACAAAAAAATTCTTCTAAAAGCATTGCTGTGGCATTAAACCCTTTTCAGTTTAATTTGGCGGATTCTGCACTCATCAGCAGTCAGGTTAATTTCAACAATAATCTGTCTTTTAATCAATTATCTCCATTTTGGGGTATGGATTATATATTTCGTTACACCCAAAATAAAAATATGTTATATTATGGAATGGAAACAAATCGCTTGGAATTGAATCAATTAACTATTCGAGGAAAACCACACCAAAATATTACCTTAAAAGTAGATTATATTTATTCGGACAAAAAGAATTTTTCCGCTTTTTTTTCATCAAGAGACTACAATATTATCAATCATGCTATAATAAATTCAATTCGAATACAGCATAAGGAGCACATTTTTTGGGGATTAATTTACACATTTCATGACAAAAACAACATTTTAGGAATCGAAAACATGAAAGGGCACGATGCTGCCGCAGAATTTAGTTATCGCATCACTAAACGAGGAAGTATTTCGGCAAGAGTGCAATACAGTTATATTAACTTTAAATCCGACAACAATTATAATCATACACAATCACCGGTTAGTTTCGAGATGTTGGAAGGTTTGCAAAATGGCAACAACGCTTTGTGGAATGTAGGTTTTCAGACCAATATTACGGAATTTCTTCAGTTAGATTTACGCTATGAGGGACGTTTTTCCGAAGGTGTGAAGGCTGTGCACACAGGGCTTTTGCAGTTGAAGGCGTTTTTCTAACGACGAGATTCCATGCGCTATCTGCTTGAATAATTGTAATTGAAAAATTTCATATAATTTTGCAGGCTATTAAAAAAAAATCATGATCAAGCTATTCATTTTTTTACAGATTACTCTTTTTGGAGTCTACTCTCCAGCTGAAAGACCCAAACAATCCTTATCGCAACTTCATGCTGTTGAGGTTAATGAACTGTTTCAAGAAGCGAATAAAAAATTTAAATTACGTGCACTTGAGACAGAATTAGATAATTTGTGTGAAAACTTGAATGGCAGTGTCCTTTTGGCTTTCGGCGACCAAATATTTTACAGAAAAAATATGGGTTTTAAACGTTTAACACAAAAAACACCTGAAAATGTCATTTGTCCAGAAACGCTTTTTGAACTAGCTTCCATATCAAAACAATTTACAGCAGCTGCCATATTAAAATTGAATGAAGAAAAGAGGTTAAATTTGCATGACGATGTTACAAAGTTCTTACCACGGCTTCCTTATAAAAATATTACTATACACCACTTACTGGCACACACTTCGGGATTACCCGAATACATGGGTTTTCCCGAAAAAGATTTTAATCAAAAAGAACCACTAAGCAATATGCAATTATACAATTATCTAGAACGTGTAAGACCAAAAGTTCTATCTCAACCCGGCGTGCGATACAAGTATATTAATACTAATTATGCTTTATTGGCGCTAATTGTTGAGAAAGTAGCAAAAACCTCTTTTGAGCAATATGTTAGAAAAGAACTTCTTGAACCTGCGGAATTATATTTGACCTATTTTGCAACGGAATTGAACACCCAAACCAATTATACCAAAGGACATTTAGCCAATATGAGCGAACGTCCGTTTCATTTTCAAAACGGAGTTATTGGAGATAAAGGAATGTATTCTAACGTAGATGAAGTTTATCGTTGGATAAAAGCCTATTTTCTGGATCATAAGATTCTGCCTAAAAATGTGGTGGAACAGGCGTCTCAACCTCAAAATATGCTTTTAAGAGGAAAGCCTTCGGAGCTTTATGGCTATGGATTACGTATTGAAGATGAGGCTAATGGATACTTGATTTATCATGGTGGTTTGTGGCGCGGATTTCAAAATAATATGGTATATCGCCCTATTGACCAATATATTTTTATTGTGTTGAGTAATTTAAGAAACGGAGCACATATTGGAGTTAATGGAAGATTGTTGAGGATTATTGATGGAGGATAGATTCAAAAAGATAAAGTTCAAAGATTATCTTGTGATATACGAGCTGGGTTATTTCATTAACCATTCCATGATTTCTATGGCGTTAGTGGCGGCGCCTTTACGGAGGTTATCCGCTACACACCACAAGTTAAGCGTTTTAGGTTGCGACTCGTCACGGCGAATGCGCCCTACGAAAACATCGTCTTTTTCATGCGCGGTTAAAGGCATGGGATATTCGTTTTGAGCAAAATTGTCTATGACTTTGACGCCATCAAAGGCATTAAGCAAACGTACTACTTCGTCCATTTCAAACTCATGTTCAAACTCTGCATTTATGGCTTCGGAGTGCCCACCAATTACGGGCACGCGTACCACAGTTGCTGTAATTTGTATTTGCGGAGCACATAGAATTTTGCGGGTTTCATTTACCAATTTCATCTCTTCAGTAGTGTAGCCGTTGGGTTCGAAAGTACCTCCATGCGGAAATAGGTTTAGATCAATTTGATGCGGGTATACTTTTTCGCACGATTCTCCCGCACGTTCTTTCATGAGTTGATTCACAGCCTGTACACCAGTTCCCGAAACCGATTGGTAAGTGGAAATAACTATCCGTTTTAATCCGTATTTTTGATGCAATGGCGCTAATGCCATCACCATTTGAATAGTAGAGCAGTTAGGATTTGCGATGATTTTATCCGTTGGTTTAATCACCTCTCTGTTAATTTGCGGCACTACTAATGGGATTTCGTCAAAATTTCGCCATGCGGAAGAGTTATCAATAACGATAGTACCTCTTTTGGCAAACAATGGTGCATATTTTAGCGAAGCGCCGCTTCCGGCAGAAAATAGTGCAAAATCCGGAATTGCTGCCAGAGCATCTTCTACTGAAACAATGGAATGCTCTTCCCCGGCTATTTTTATCTTTTTTCCTATTGATTTTTCTGATGCTGTTACTATGATTTCGTTATCGGTTAAATTTCTTTCTTCTAAAACTTTAAGCATTATTGAACCGACTAAGCCGGTAGCACCGATTACTGCAATTTTTGATTTTTTTAATTGATTCATTAAAAATATTTACTAACGTCTTAATTCAAAATTCTTTCCAAGATATACTGTTCTTACGTATTCGTCATTGGCAAGCTCTTCGGCAGTTCCGGTTTTAATAATGCGTCCTTCGAAAAGCAAATATGCCCGATCGGTGATAGACAAGGTCTCGTGCACATTGTGGTCAGTGATTAGAATACCGATATTTTTCTCTTTCAGTTTCCAAACGATATTTTGAATATCTTCCACTGCAATAGGATCTACACCGGCAAAAGGTTCATCTAACAAAATAAATTTGGGATTTGATGCCAAACAACGCGCAATTTCGCAACGTCTGCGCTCACCGCCCGAAAGATTTTGCCCTAAATTCTTCCGTACTTTTTGAATATTAAACTCTTGTATTAAAGTTTCTAACTTCTCGTTTTGTTCCTCTTTACTCATGTCCGTAAATTGTAAAATGGCACGGATATTGTCTTCCACAGTGAGTTGACGAAAAACAGAAGCTTCTTGCGGAAGATAAGAGATTCCCATTTGTGCACGCTTGTACATGGGTAACGGCGTAATATCTTTATCATCTAAAAAAATCTTTCCCGAAAATGGCTTAATAATCCCCACAATCATATAAAAAGAGGTGGTTTTCCCTGCTCCGTTAGGTCCAAGTAAACCCACAATTTCCCCTTGTTTCACATTAAAAGAGGCTTCATTCACAACAGTGCGTTGTTTGTAGATTTTTATTAATTTTTCGGTACGAATGTTATGGTTCATGATCCGATTTTTTCAGCGTAATTTTTAAGTTTTTCAGATAAGGTCTCCATGAAGCGTTGTAGCGGTTTTTGTAATACAGGCCTTAGTAATAGCGGTATATCTACATTTAAGTTTGCTTCAACATCAGTTGTATTTTCAGAAATAGCGTTAAAATTCAAATCTAAAAAAAATGGAATATTTTTATCATTTTCAGCCACAAAATGAATTGAAGTATTGGGCTTTTTGTCCAATATTTTCAACGTAACTTTAGCAATATTTTCTATAGTAAAAGTACATGAATCTTCTGTAGCGCTCACGTCTTTCACGTGATCGGTCATATAGTGAATAAAATTTTGACAATTGCTTGCCAATTTAAAAAGCTTGGCAACAGGCAAATTCACGCGTGTTTGTGGACTGGAAATTTTCATAAATCATGATTTGATGTGCAAATTAACACAAAATCTTTAATAATCAAAAATATCGCAATCACCTTTTCCTTCTCTCACAATTTCAATATTTCCGGAAGTGCAGTCCACAACAGTGGAAGGCGTATTATCGCCGTATCCGCCATCTACCACCATATCCACCAAATGTCCGTACTTTTCATAAATCAACTCCGGATCAGTGGTATATTCTATAATTTCGTCATCGTCTTTAACAGAAGTAGAAAAAACGGGATGTCCCAATTCCTCTACGATAGCTCGAATAACATTATTATCGGGGACACGAATTCCTACCGTTTTTTTAGCGCCATGAATTATTTTAGGTACGTGATTATTAGCATTTAAGATGAAAGTATAAGGACCCGGAAGCGCACGTTTCATGGCTTTAAAAATGTAATTTTCTATCGGAGTCGTAAAATCGGACAACTGGCTCAGGTCATGACAAATAAAAGAGAGCGTGTCTTTTTTCTTTTTATTTCCCATAATAGAAATAATTTTTTCTACGGCTTTAGGTTTATAAATGTCGCATCCTATTCCATAAATGGTATCTGTAGGGAAAATTACAATACCTCCATCACGCAAACAATCTGCCACTTGTTGAACGGCTTTTGGATTTGGATTCTGAGGATAAATTTTGAGGAACATGTTACCTAAAATAAAAAAGGGCAAGCTACTTCTATCGCATCGCTACAACCAATGTACCCTTGCTACATTCCTGTCCTGGGGGAGTTGAAAGGGAGCAGATCGTAGGAGACTTACCCGCGGCAAAAATATATTTTTTATGCAAAAGTATTAGAAAATCTTGAAGAAAAAAAATATTTTTATACTTCATGTAAGCTATTTCAAAAATAACAGTATTTTCGTTGCTGATTTTATTTGACAATATTTTTACTGCTAAAAATGTCGGAAATTAAAGGCACAATAGACGAAGTGATAAACTATATTGAAGAAAAGGAAAAATTTTACGGATATAAGAAAGCATAATCTTTTTTTATTCGAAGATTTTATGTTAATTTGCGAAACGTTTTTGTGCATTATTTATCATGAGTAAGAATTTATATGTCATCGCAGGTTGTAATGGCGCCGGAAAAACAACGGCTTCGTTCACTATTTTGCCGGATATATTAGATTGCCGCGAATTTGTTAATGCCGATGAAATTGCCGAAGGATTATCGCCGTTTCAACCCGAAAAAGCAGGGATAGAAGCGGGTAAAATTATGCTTAACAGAATTAAATATCTTTTAAACGAAAACATCAACTTTGCATTTGAGACCACGTTAGCCACCAAAATTCATAGAAATTTCATTTTAAAAGCGCAAGAAATGGGCTATAATGTAACTCTGCTGTTTTTTTGGTTTCAAACCATTGAGTTGGCAAAAAGAAGAGTGCAAAAACGTGTATCGGAAGGCAGGCATGGTATTGAAGCAGGAGTTATTGAAAGAAGGTATATTAGCGGAATTCGAAATTTATTTGATATTTATTTACCAAATAGCGGACGAAATATTGATTTTCGATAATTCAGAAGGAGAACATGAGTTGATTGCGAAGAAAATAAATCAATCGGAGATCTCAATTTTGAATAATGACAAATTTAATTTATTAAAACAATATATATGTATATGACATTCAAAGACAAAGAAAGCAATGTACGAGTAAATAAAATTTTAAAAGGACTTGAACTTACGTATGAAAAATTGCTTATAGAAAAAAGAGCCAAAAACAGCGAGTTGGTTGTTCTTCGCGATAATAAAATTGTAACGATTAAACCCTAATAGACTGCAAACCATTATTAATATAACTTTTATTTATGAACGATTTAAAACAGTACATCGAAACTAACAAAGAACGTTTCTTAGAGGAACTTTTCTCATTAATACGAATTCCATCGGTAAGCTCAAATCCTGAGCACAAATCCGATATGGTAAAATGCGCAGAACGCTGGAAAGAGCTACTTTTAGCTGCCGGTTGCGATAAAGCCGAACTCTATCCCACAGTAGAAGGAGCGCCACCTGTGGTATATGGTGAAAAAATGATTGATAAAAACGCGCCAACCGTTTTAGTATACGGCCATTACGATGTGGTGCCTGTTGAACCATTGGAATTATGGAACACCCCGCCTTTTGAACCTACCATTATTGACGGAAAGATTTATGGTCGTGGTGCAAATGATGATAAAGGACAAGCATTTATGCATGCCAAAGCGTTTGAATACTTGGTAAAAACGAACCAATTGACTTGCAATGTGAAATTCATGATAGAAGGGGAAGAAGAAGTAGGTTCGAAACATTTGTATGATTTTTGCAAAAAGCATAAAGAAATGCTTAAGGCAGATACTATTTTGGTTTCCGATACCAGCATGATTGATTCCGAAACGCCTTCTATTACTGTAGGACTTAGGGGATTATCCTATCTTGAAGTAGAAGTTACCGGTCCAAACCGCGATTTACATTCCGGATTGTTCGGAGGTGCCGTTGCCAATCCTATCAATATTTTGTGCAAAATGATCGCTTCTATCACCGACGAAAAGAACCGAATTACTATTCCAACTTTCTACGATGATGTTTTAGAAGTTTCTAACGAAGAGCGCGCCTTAATGGCACAAGCTCCTTTTGATGAAAATGCTTATAAAAAAGCGCTTGATGTAGCAGAATTATGCGGAGAAGAAGGATTTACACCGATGGAACACGTGGGCATCCGTCCATCATTCGACTTATGCGGAATATGGGGCGGCTTCACCGGAGAAGGTACCAAAACGGTATTACCCTCAAAAGCATACGCAAAATTATCCATGCGCATCGTGCCCAACCAAGAGCCTGATAAAATAACTGCACTTTTCAAAAAACATTTTGAGTCAATTGCACCCAAATGCGTAAAAGTAGAAGTAAGACCGCATCATGGAGGCGATGCTTATGTTTCTCCAATTGACATGCCGGCATACAAAGCTGCAGAAAAAGCATTTGAAGCCACTTATGGCAAAATGCCTATTCCAACCCGAAGCGGCGGCAGCATTCCCATCATTGCAGGTCTTGATAAAATTCTCGGCGTAAAATCCATACTACTTGGCTTTGGCTTAGAGGCAGATGCCATTCACTCGCCAAATGAAAGTTACAGATTAGATCATTTTTACAAAGGAATTGAAACGATTCCTTACTTTTATAAGTATTTTGGGGAGATGAAATAATGAAATACTCCATTCGCTATGCTCATTCGGAATGATAGTGCTTTGCGAAAAACAAAATATTGGGGCGGTTTGCTTAGCGAATTGCCCCAATATTTTTATATTCAAATTTAATATATTGTCATTATCGAGTATAGCGAGAAATCTCTTTTTATATCCAAAAAATTTTGAATTCCTGTTAGCAATCTTTTCAAGTTCAAAGCCAATAAGCTCATATCTGTTTTTATAATCATTAAAATGGATATTAGTTTGTTTTTTTGAAAGGTCAATTTTTTTCAAAATGGGAATAACTCCTTTGTATGTATCTGTTTGACAAAAGAGTAGTAGTGCAAGTGAGCTTTTTGGACATGTAAAGGGTGCGTTTACTTCAGCAATATCTGATAAAACAGGCGTTTTTGAAGAAGCAAAACGACGGAACACTGTTTTTTGATGAAGTGGGTAACTTACCATACGAAGTTCAGATGCAATTGCTTCGTATATTGCAAGAGGGAACAAGCCAATTGCGAGATTTCAAAAAATAGATTCTATTTCACTGGAAGCATTAACTATTTTAAAACAACATCATTGGAAAGGAAATTTGCATGAATTAAAAAACGTAATTCGGAGAGCAGGATTATTTGCTGTTGACAACGTCATTTCGCCGGAACATTTGCCTGCTTTTCAAAAAGAAATGCCTGTAACTACTGCTTTATTTGATGAAAACAACGAAAAACAACATATTATAAATGCATTACAAAAAAGTGGTGGGAGTAAAACGATTGCTGCAAAATTGTTAAATATTGACCGGAAAACATTATACAATAAAATGTACGCATATCATATTGATTTGAATTCATAATAATGAGCTGTAAAATAATTTGTTAGCATTAAAATTCAAAAAAAATGCACTTACCCCTTGACAAACGTATTTTCACAATGTATATTTGCGGTGCATTATTAACTAAAATTTACTACTATGTCTGGAGTGAACAAAGTCATTCTTATTGGCCGCTTGGGCAAGGATCCCGAAGTACGTGCCTTTGAAAACAACGTAAAAAAAGCTACATTTCCGTTAGCGACCTCTGAAAATCGAAAAGATAAAGAGGGGAACAGGATTGAATCAACCGAATGGCACAACATTGTTTGTTGGCGTAATTTGGCTGAAATTGCCGAACAATTCCTTGCTAAAGGGAAAATGATCTATTTGGAAGGTAAAATCCGTACTCGAAGCTGGGAAGATCATGGAGTGAAAAAGTACATTACCGAAATTGAAGCGAGCACCTTTACCATGCTTGGTTCTAAAGAAGAAAACAAGCCTACGGAAACACAAGTTCCGAATGCACTACCTCCTGTTACGGAAACTGTCCCAGATGCTCCTGAGCCTGATTTTGCGGACGACCTGCCTTTTTAAACTTAGAAGCCTGTTTAATCTTTGCATACAGATGACATAAAATTGACAGATGAAGATAGATTTATTTACTTGTGAATTAGCGTATTGCTTCTATAAATCTGCGTAAATCATGATAATCCGCGTCATCTGTGTGCTTTTTGAACAGCTCATAAAAAGATCCTTCATTTTTAAATAAATGCATTTTTTTGAATTAAAAAGCATTTATTTTCGTAAAAAATGAAAAAAAACCATTTATTTTGCAGCTTTCTTGAAATACATGCATTATGATATTAATTGAAACTGTTGAGAAGCTTAAGGAGGTTCTTTTTAGAATAAAAAGCAACGGAAAAACCATTGGTTTAGTTCCCACGATGGGAGCGTTGCATGAGGGTCATATTTCATTGATTAAGAAAGCAAAAAATGAAAATCAAGTAGTTGTACTTTCCATTTTCGTGAACCCGTTGCAGTTTAATAATCCAAATGACTTGGAGAAATATCCACGTGACTTGGAAAAAGATTTGTTGCTGATAGAAAATTTCACCGACATTGTTTTTGCGCCTTCTGAAAGAGAAATTTATCCAACAATACCGGAAGAAAACTACGATTTTGGAGAATTAGACAAAATTATGGAAGGAGCTTTCCGTCCGGGTCATTTTAGTGGAGTTGCTACGATTGTAAAACGATTATTCGATTTTGTACAACCCAACAAGGCTTATTTCGGAGAAAAAGATTTTCAACAATTGGCAATTATTCGAGAACTGGTAAGACAAACCAAAGATGATGTTACTATTGTGGCATGTCCTGTTGTTCGAGAATCTAATGGGCTGGCAATGAGTTCGCGATGTCAACATCTTTCGTTTGCGAAACGAAATATTGCTTCTAAAGTATATGGCATTATTAATAAAGCTAAAGAAACAGCCGCTCCCAATGCAAAAAAAATCAATGACCTTGTGCTTGCTGAAATTAAAAAACTGGAACCTATTAAGTTAGACTATTTTGTTATTGTAGATGATACTACCCTAAAGCCCATTGCTTCATTTGATGATGCAAAAGGGGTAGTAGCTTGCGTAGCATATATCATTGGAGACGTGCGACTTATTGATATGATCAGATTTAAATAATACTTTTTTACATGAAGATTGAAGTAGTAAAATCTAAAATTCATCAAGTAACAGTTACCGAAGCTAACTTACATTACGTAGGTAGTATTACCATTGACGAAACGTTGATGAATGCTGCTAATTTGATTGAGAATGAGAAAGTTCATGTGCTGAATTTGAATAATGGTGAACGCTTGGAAACTTATGTCATAAAAGGAGAAAAAGATTCGGGAATAATTTGCCTAAACGGACCAGCAGCAAGGAAAGTGTATGTAGGAGATGCAGTAGTTGTGATCTCTTACGCTTCTATGGATTTTGAGAAAGCAAAAATCTTTAAGCCCTGGATTATTTTTCCTGATAAAAAAAATAAATTGAATTAGTTGAAAGTTCATTTTAATACATTTTATAGATTACTATTTATAATTTGTGCCTCATGGAGCGCTTGTTTTGCGCAACCAAAACCAGTATATACGGGGAGCTATAATTTCATCAATTATGATGTAGATACATTGTATATCGCTCAAAATCATTCTCTATTACATTATTTTACTTCTAAATTCGACTCCGTAACAACCCTTCATACCGGAAATATTAATATTGTGCATATTGGTGGCTCACACGTACAAGCCGGAACTTTTCCACATACTGTACGCCGAGAGTTATTGAATTCCTATCCCGATTTGATGGCAAGCAGAGGTTTGATTTTTCCATACGCTGCTGCTCCAAAATCCAACAATCCAACAGATTACAGAACGAGATCTGTGGGCAAATTTGGATTAGTTAGAAATGTACATCAAGAGCATTTTCATCCTCTCGGAATCACAGGAATAGCTGTTTATACATTAGATTCTGTTTCCGAAATAAAAATTATACACCGTGACTCTTTAACAAAATTTAATACTACAAAAATTACTTTGTTAGGATACTCAGTTGAAGATTCTGCATTTATACCGATATTATTAATTGACTCCGTAAGTTTTTTGCCTACAAAAATTATTCCTAAAAAACGACAATTTGTTTATGAAAACATTTGTGTTACAGATTCTTTTACATTTTCTTTTGTAAATAAAGATAATACCTCTTTTACCATTACTGGAATATTATTGGAAAATGAGAATCCGGGCATCACTTACCATTCCATTGGAGTAAATGGTGCAAGTGTGGATGCTTTTTTACGTTGTGCGCATTTTGAAGAAGAAATTGAGCTTTTATCTCCTGATATGGTAATTTTCGGACTAGGGATTAATGATGCGAGTAGTCCAAATTTCGATCCCGCTACTTTTAAAGAAAACTATTTGACGTTAGTTAATCAATTCAAAAAAGTAAGTCCAAATTGTTTTTTTATTTTTATAACCAATAATGATAGCTATAAAAAAGTAGGAAAGAAATACCAAGTGAATAGAAATGCTCTGAAAGTGAGAGAAGTAATGTACGAATTAGCAGAAGAAACCGGAGGTGCGATATTCGATCAATTCGAAATTATGGGAGGCTTACATTCAATGGAAAAGTGGCGTTTGGCAAAATTAGCCCAGAACGATCGTGTGCATTTTACCAAAGCCGGATACGAGCTGATGGGAAAGCTTTTATTTAATGCGATAATCAGAGAATTAACTATTTCGCCGTAAGCGACATTGAAAACGAAAAAGTAGGGATACAAAATCTTTGTGTTTCTACTCTGATCATTTGCCGATGAAGGTGATGCTAACCAATAGCGAATGATGGAGATTGGGAGTTTCGAACAGGAAAAAGAAGCAAAAACGATGCTTCTGTAAATGTTTTTCATCATCGGAAATCAGATAAAAAATAATATAATAAATAGTTTTTCAATAGCTTATACAAAAATTTCATGTAAAGATTTTGTATAGGTTTTTTGCATAGTTTGTATTATATTTGGTTTTATTTTTGTATTGAGTTCTATGATATCATTTTATTAACCTAATTAAAGCCAATTCTATGAAAAAACATTTTACACTATTTTTTTGCTGTTTGGCAGCATTAACTTTAAGCGTGGCACAGCCGCAAATGCAGAAAACAGAAAGCGGAAAGCAGAAAGCGGAATTTCTTGGAAAAACTAACAAAGAAATACCGCTTTCAAGAAACATTGAAAAACAAAAACCGGCTACTCCTCAGACAAAATCGGTATTGCCTCAAAGACAAAACATACATGCTAAAGGCACAGATTGGTACGAACCAGACACCATTATTACCTATAAAGCCGACCAAACTCCATTTGAGCGCTACATTTTTACGTATGTAAACGGTAATTACGGAACAGACTTACGCCAAGTATGGGATGGCGCACAATGGGAAAATGTATGGATGCTTATTCGCACACACGATGTCCGAAACAATTTGACAGAAGATTTATACAAAGATTGGGAAAATGGAACCTGGGTAGTCTCTCAAAAAAATAATTATACCTACGATGATAACGACAATAGAATTGAAGAAACATTTCAATCGAAAGACTGGGGAACAGGAGTATTGATGTTGTTCGGAAAGAATAATTACACCTACGATGCGCAAAAAAATGTGATAGAAGTGGTAGAACATAACAGAGACTGGGAAACAGGACAAGTAGTACTTTATGCTAAAGTAGATTACGCCTACGATGCACAAAATAATGAAATAGACTGGTTTAGAAAAATATGGGAAGATGAACAATGGGTGGATGACAGCAGATTTTCCCACACTTATGATGCGCAAAACAATATGACAGAAGAAGTATCTCAATATAGGAACTGGGAGACAGGGTTGTTAGAAAATGTCAATAGAATTACTTGGACTTACGATGCGCAAAACAATTTGACAGAAATACTATCACAAAGTTGGAATGCAGGATTAGAACAATGGATGGGTACCAACAAAGAAATGCTGACCTACGATGCGCAAAACAACTTAGTGGAGCAATTACGCCAATATTGGGATTCAGAGTTGGATGAATGGGCGAACAGTACAAAATATATGGCCACTTATGATGCGCAAAACAATTTAAAAGAACTCATTTATCAATGGGCAGATTGGGAAACAGGCGAATTGGTAAATGTTACTAAAAACATCTATTCTTACAATGCGCAAAATAAATTGATAGAAGACTTGGTTCAAGAATGGAATTCCGGATCAGAACAATGGGTAAATAGAGAGAAATGGATTTCTACCTATGATGCACAAAATAATCGAATTGAAGAATTAGTTCAAGGTTGGATCCCAGGATTAGCACAATGGAAAGATATTTTGAAATGGACTTTTACCTACGATGATAATCACAACACAACATCAGGAAAATATCAATTTTGGGAAAACAACACATGGGTTGATGCGAACAATTTTATTTTCCTCATACACTACAACAATATGCAAATTACCATTGGGGTAACCAATTGCCACAGATTTGAAGCTTCTTACGTAAAACTCGGCACGATTTCCGTTAAAGAAAACACGCCAAAAGTTACTGTGAAATTATATCCCAATCCCACTTCCGGAGTTTTGAATATTGAAACTGGCAACAACGATACTCTTCCTGAAATAAAAATCTACTCTATTCAAGGCGCATTACTTGTTAATACCAAGGGAAATAAAATAGATATTTCCTCTTTACCAAACGGAGTTTATATTGCAAGTATTAACGGACAAGCGTTAAAAGTAGTGAAACAATAAGAAAATCCGGCATTAATATTTTTATACTTTTGTAGCATTATTAATTAAATATAATGCTACAAAAGTATAAGTTTATTTTTCTGTTTCTTTGTTTTTTAACCATTTATTCAGCTTATTCTCAACATCAAATATTTGATTCTTTAGCCAACAAACTCAACAGAATATCAAATTCTAAAAAAACAGAATCACTCGAATTGTTAAACAATTTATACCAAATAGCTTATAACCATTCCGATAGTTCTTTGTTCCTTGCCCGCTGTTTGTATGAAGAGTCCATATTCAATGTATATCAAGGAATTGTGGACACTTCGATGTATAATAGAATACAGGCGCAGCTTAACCAACCTTCTCATACGCTTTTGGAGCACGCCCTGCTACAATCTGCGCTGGGAATAAATTTGTTAACGTTGGGAGAGGTTTCTGAAGCATTCACTCTTCATTTGCAAGCATTAGATAAATATAAACAATTCGGCGACAATCGTTTTACCGCAAAAACACTCAATTCTTTAGGAAATATTTGCAGCCAAATGAGTTTAATTAGTCTGGCAGAATATTACTATTCTGAAGCCATGACATTTCTTATCCCGGAATGGTATGAATATTATATTACCAAGTCAAACATCTTCAAGTTGTTGGCAAAACATAATATGCAAGCAGCCGTTGATTCAGTGCTTCAATTAATTGAAACGGTAGAGAGAGATAATCGCCAAGAAATCTTACCCTTACTATATCTTAATATTGGGTCGCTTCTTTTAAATATTTATCCCGAAAAAGCGCTTACCTATTTTAGTAAAATGCAAAAGTTAGACATCGATAATCCCAAAATGATTGCGGCTGTTCTATGCAATATGGGCATGTATTATTTCGTGAAGAAAGATTATCCCGAAGCATTAAACTATTTAAGAAATACTCAAAAAATAATAGAAAAAAATAACGATTTTGAAACTTTATCGGAAGTTTATGGTTTATTATCTCAAGTTTTTGAAGAACAACATCAATTAGATAGCGCTTTGTATTATTTAAAAAAAAGCTATGAACTCACTCAAAAACTTCGCGCCAGTACAGCAGCTATAGAAACCAATCAAAAATATATTACCACAGTTTTGGAGGCTTCAAAAAAAGATTTGATGATTGCAGAGCAAACTATTAATTTGAAAAACAAGCAATTTACTCTCATTATTATCGTATCGGGGTTTACCATTTTATTGATTTTAATGTTTTTACTTTTAGTGAATCAACAAAAACTCAGAAAAGCAAGCGAAAACCGCGAATTGAACGTCAAATTAGAGCACGAAAAAAAGGTGCAGCAATACGAAAAACGGCAACGTCAACTAGAAAAAGAAAAGCAAAAAGAGGTATTGGATGCAAAAACAAGAGAGATTACTTCTTATTCGATGTTGGTATCAAATAAAAATAATCTTTTAAAACAAATTTTGGAACTTAGCACCCAAGCTATTAACAATAAAGAGAATACGGAAAAATCACTGACAAAAATTGAGAAGTTTATTACCAGTAACTTGAGTGTGGATGAAGAATGGGAAAACTTTAAAATGCACTTCGACAAGGTGCATCCGCATTTCTTTAAAAAGCTGAAACGTATGTGCAACGATTTAACCGAAGAGAACCTGAAAATGAGCGCCTATATTAAAATGGGAATGACGACTAAACAAATTGCACAATTACTAAACATTGCTAACAATTCCGTGACTATAAGTCGTCATCGTATCAAAAAAAAGCTAAAACTTCCAGAAAAAGAAAGTTTGAGTAGGTTTATTAATTCCCTTTAAATAAAATTGCATAATTTTATCCTTCCCATTCTCAATGATTTAAAGAATATTTCTAAAAAAAAGCATATTTTCATTGTTTTTTATTAAAAAAAGTATATTTTTGCCGTCCCATTTGAGGGGGTGGTTTTGTGAAGTTGTTCTGGGTGGGGCATTAAGTTCTTTGAAAGATTGGAATGAATGTAGCAAACATAAACAAGACTCGAAAATTTTTTGAGAAGCAAGCGAACGAGTTGGGAACAGACAAAAAGATTTAAATTGTCATACCGGTTATCCGATGTGACAGTATATATCAAACACAACATTAATTATTATGGAGAGTTTGATCCTGGCTCAGGATGAACGCTGGCGGCAGGCTTAATACATGCAAGTCGAACGGTAACACGGGTAGCAATACCTGGTGACGAGTGGCGCACGGGTGCGTAACGCGTATGCAACCTACCCATAATTGGAACATAACGTTGAGAAATCGGCGCTAATATTCCATGTGAATGAGATATGGCATCATATTTTATTTAAAGATTTATT
>Ga0209737_10001224_pt1 | contig 18831 bp, 13 predicted proteins | sample TergutCu122P3_FD_187284 | JGI IMG/M metagenome (GOLD analysis project Ga0209737, IMG submission 187284) | Cubitermes ugandensis P3 segment gut microbial communities from Kakamega Forest, Kenya - Cu122 P3 (SPAdes) (version 2) | ecosystem: Host-associated > Arthropoda: Insects > Digestive system...
CGGTCTTTTTGATATGGGAAAGGGAACTCTAGCTTTTTTTATTGCCTATTGGATGGGCATGGAAGTCTGGCAACAGATGGCGGTCGGGTTTTTTACGGTTGTGGGGCACAACTGGTCAGTGTTTATTGGCTTCCGCGGGGGGAAGGGGATAATAACAACGCTGGGAGTTATTCTGGCTATTTCGCCTTTGTTGGGTCTGATTCTACTGTTGACAGCCTATTTACCATCAATTATTAAGCAGATGGCTGTTGGAGTATTTCTTTGCTTCTTCACTCTTCCTCTGTGGTGTTGGTTTGCCTGGAGTTGGTTCGCTTCAGGACGTCTTGGGGATGAAGCGAAAGTAGTCGTTACGATTGGGTTGTTTTGTATCACTTTATTAGGATTGGCTAAAAGACTGTTCGTGCGAAGGTCCCCAATAAGCAAAGATTTGCCTTTGTGGCATATTGTTTTTAATAGACTGCTTTTTGATCGTGATATTCGCGATCGTAAGGCATGGATTGATCGCTAGCTAGCCTCTAGTAGGGCACTTGTGGAGACTCAGGAGAGTCATTCGAAGGTATAAAAGGCTTAATGTCTATTACCGGTGAACCGTCAATGGCGTCTAGCGCTCTTAACAACATGATATTGTTTTTTATAGAGATAAGCTTGGATACTTTGAGGCATAATGGATTTGGTCTATATGGGGAGCGTGAAGCAAATAATCCAACTTCTGGCAGGTTTTCGTTTCCTTTATAATGCACTTTGAGCGCCATTTTCTCCTTGTCAGTAGCAAGGTGAGCCCAGTAAATCACAATGAGGTGTGAATATTGGTTGAGTCCTTCGAGGCATGTTTCCCAGATAGGAGCAATCTCAATGCGTGATTCAACGTCGTCCCAATCGTATTCCACTGAAGGAACTGTTGTTACGCCATTTCTTACATAACCTATAGGACTAAGAGAAATGTGTTCTTTCATTTTGGCACAGTGGTATCGCTTGACATAAACAAGCCTGTTGCTATTATTGGCACTTTTTGTTCCTTATCAAGGAGAGAGTGCCAGAAACAGAATTACTCTTTCTAAAGGGTCAGTGGCGCCATAGTCAGTATTTTTCTGGTTATTTCTGGATACTGACAAATAAACTTTAATTCGTCTTCAACCAGTGGTTTATGTGTTTCAACATTGGCATAACGAACCAGTTCCAAAATGTTGTTTGCTTGCTCTTTATCCTCTGGAAGAATAACGTCTTCAGTCGTTTTCATGGCAAGGCGGTCGACAACATGGCGGAAACCGGAAATGCCACTGTATTGCCCTGTGCAGATTTCGCGTCCGGTTTCAACAAGAACAGGTTCTCCGCGACCTAATTCTTCATATCCATACAGCTCGTAGTTGTGAGGGTCTTTTAGCACCCCGTCGGCATGAATGCCTGATGCATGAGCGAAGCAGTTTTTGCCGACTCCTGGTTGATTTAGAGGAATATCGACACCAAAGGCATAGCTGGCAAACTGTGATATTTTCCATGCCATATCAAGTTTTATGTCTCCGGCAAGTTGGTATTTCTCTGCAAACTCCTTTGATTTAGTAATAGCAAGGATTACCGAAACTAAATCTGCGTTTCCGGCGCGTTCCCCTATCCCGTTAACAGTTGTGTTAATGTAGGCGTCTTGCCCTCCGTCGATGGCACCTTTGGCACCGGCAATGGAACAGGCAACGGCCATGCCAAGATCTCCATGGCAGTGAACTTCGATGGGTATTCCGACTTCTTGGGCAAGAGCTCGAATCGTATCGTATATTGAAAAGGGGTTGTCATATCCCAAGGTATCGCAGTACCTGAGGCGGGAAGCTCCATGGTCTCTGGCGGCTTTTCCGTATTCAATCAGGTAGTCTAGTTCTGTGCGAGAGGCATCCTCAGCATTAATCCCGATGCTCTGTATTCCATAGGCTTTAGCTGCTTCCAAAGCTTCTGTCATTTCATTGATGATGTCTTTGCGCGTTTTTCGTCCTTGAAATTTGCCATCAATCATTTGTGATGAGGTTGACATTGAAAGATTTAGATGCTTGATACCTGGCACTCTTTTGACTGCCAAATCAACATCTTCGACGATGCCGCGAATCCATCCTCCTAAGATTATGTTCTTGAGTATTCCCTTTTCAGCCATTTCGACATTTGCCTGTAAGTAGTTGCGTTCGTGGCGAGTTGTCGGAAAACCAAATTCGCTCTGAAAAATCCCCATCTGGTCTAAATAGAGATTAATCATGGTTTTTTCTAGCTTGGAAAGTCCAAGCCTTGCTGTTTGAACCCCGTCACGGTTGGTTACATCAATGAGAAATATTTTTGGCATGATAATCCTGTTCTCCTCTCCCAATAGTGCTTTTGGGGAGTTTTGATACTACCATATCAGTAGGTTTCTGGCAACCGATCGAAATAGTGCCGTCGATATGACAAACAGAACCCTTACTTTGGAAGTTGTTCCCGCCAAAAACGCTTTCGCAACAGGTCTATTCAAAGCTCAAAATGACCTTTAATCCACTAAATTATTTAGCCAGAAGTTGTTGTATTATTGTGCCCTTTTCGATTTCCCCAGGCTATCTGTTATCTCGCCAAGGGTCATCATCATCATCTTCCTCCTAGAATCAGTGCCAAACACCTTATTCACCCAATATTTAAATAATTGCAAGAGTTTGTTTTAGCAAATTGTACGGATTCATTTTAATGATTTGGAGTAGAAACATTGACTTTTATCGTTGGGATTATATACTTGGTAATTGAGGTGTCGGTCAAGGTGTCCGAATACCATGCGGCTACTGCCCGAATGTCGTGCGACTGCGTGGCCGAGTGTTATGCGTTTGCTGGTCTGAATTGATGCGAATAAGCACATGGGTTATTATCATCGTTCCCTAAACCTGCTTTTCAAGTTATTGGATGTGCAAAGGTGTTTGAGATGAGAGAGTTGCAAAAAGCTTTGCTAATCTGTTGTTTCATTCATGTAGCGCTGATACTTGTATTAGTAACGAATAAAATCGCCTCGATGTACAACAACCCGTTGTTTTCAGTTGAGTCATGGCGCATGTGGTTTCTCTTTCTCATGCTTTGCGTTGTCTCTATAACTTGTATGATGCTGTTTAGGCCTCAATTAGAACGGAATCTTAAAAGAATTGACCCCGCTTTGCATTATGAAGTGTTCAAGAATGGCTTTGCTGATTACACCTTGTTTTTTGCTTTTAGCAAAAAAGGCGATAATAATGAAGTTAATAGTCTCAAGGCATATACAAGACTATACTATGCCCTGTGGCTTTTATGTATTGTAGAAGGACTCTTAGTACTAATATAGCGGCGGCGTTATAATTATTTGTTTTATGGTTAACTATAAGTAATTACTAAAAGGAGAGTGCCAAGATGTTTTGCCCTAATTGCGGGAGTCAACAATCCAACAACACAAATTGCTGTCTAGACTGTGGTGCTTGTATTATCCAAACTCCACAGCAACCTGGTATGCAGAAATCTACAGGACTCCAAGAAAACACTGCTAGTGCCAGGTGTTATCTGGTTGGGTGGATTACAGGGCTTATTTTCCTTGTTGCATATCCATCAAATAAGACTATACTTTTTCATGCCGTGCAGTGTATTTTACTACAGATAGCAATAATCCCAATTACGGTTGTGCTGGTAGTATTTTTTTACTTATACCTCGTAGGAATTATTGTTACTGAAACGAATTGGGCTCTCATCATTTTTTTCTTATACGAGTTGCTTTTACTGCTCTTGCTTATCGTATTGATGGTGGTTGCATACAAAGGTAAAAGATGGCGGCTTCCAATTATTGGCAATGTGGCTGAACGTTTTGCATTGTCAATGCGGTCTTAGCTCTCTTGTCTTGATTTTGCTCAGCGATTTGGACTATCAAGTAGAGTCCCGATGAGTGCTTATTCACATCAATACGAATCCTCTTGTATTGACCGTAAGTGGTTTTGTTGATAAACTCCAGTCATGAAAATTGTGACGGCGTCAGAGATGAGACAAGTTGAGTCAAAGGCAGGAAAAAGTGGCGTTTTAGCGGAAGAGCTCATGAGAAATGCTGGAAAAGCAGTAGCCCAGCAGATGAAGCATATCATGGGTGGGGTTGTTGGCAAGAGAATTCTTGTTTTGGTTGGACCGGGCAATAATGGCGGCGATGGGTTGTTTACCGCAAGCCTCTTGAGGCAAGAAGGTGCGGAGGTGTGGGCTTATTTATGTGCCAGTCGAAGTGTCGATGACCCTGGTCCTAGAGAAGCGATGTGCCAAGGGGTGTTGGTTTTTGCTTCTGCAGACGATAGGGATTGGTCTCAAATGGCTAGGCTTTTCACTGAGTGCGATTCTGTGTTGGATGCGGTTTTTGGTACGGGGCAGAATCGTCAGATAGATGGTGTTTATCGCTTAGCTTTGCTGTCAATAACCAAGCATAAAGGTTTGAGGCCTTCTATGAGTGTTTTCGCTTTAGATATTCCTTCGGGACTGTCTCCTGATAATGGGCAAGCTGATCTGTCGTGTCCGCAAGCGGATTATACAATTACACTAGGTTGCCCCAAGCGTGGTTTGTTTACCGAGAATGGGGTTAAGCATGCTGGCAAAGTAGTTACGGTTGATATTGGCATTCCAATTGAGGCAATTAAAGATTTATCGTGTGAAGAGTTAGGCGAGTTGTGGGCAAGGGCTACTTTGCCTAGTAGATTTCCTTTTGCTAATAAAGGAAGCTTTGGGAAGGTGTTGGCACTGGCAGGCTCGAAAGAATATGTTGGAGCTGCTTGTCTGTGTTGTGGAGGGGCATTGCGGGCCGGTGCCGGAAGGGTAACACTCGCCGGATTGAGAAGTGTGCAGAGTGTTCTTGCGGGCATAAATCCAGAAGTGACTTATTTATCATTGCAAGAAACTGTCGGTGGATTGTTTATTCCGGAGAACTATAAAACTCTCTTAGATGTGGCGAGTGGCTACGATGTCTTCTTGGTAGGGTGTGGGTTGGGTCCCACGGAGGAAGCAAAAACGCTTGCGCTAAAGACTGTATTTCGCTTGTCTCAGGAGTGCAAACTGGTAGTGGATGCTGATGCCTTGAATTATTTGTCGTCTGTTCCCAAATGGTGGATGCGTATTCCCCAAGACGCGGTCTTAACGCCTCACGTTGGTGAGATGGCTCGCCTATGCGGTATTTCTATTGATGAGGTAAAGAAAGATTGTTTTGAGTTGCTACGAAAGAAGGCTGCTGAATGGAACAAAACAATTGTACTTAAGGATGCTATCAGTTTAATTGCCTCACCGAGAGGGGAGGTACGTGTTAACAATTGTCCAAACGCAGGAATGGCATCAGCGGGAACGGGAGATGTTTTAGCGGGAGTTATTGCTGGTTTAGCGGCACAAGGGTTGGCTTTGTTTAACGCGGCCTGCCTGGGTGTCTATTTGCATTCTTGTGCCGGTAGTGCGGTGCGCTTGAAAATGGGAGATATGGGCATGTTAGCATCAGACGTTGTTGCCGAATTGCCTTATGCCATTAAGCGTCTTAAAGATAATTAACTTTAGGCACAACAGGAAGCGGACGTAGTATGTTACTGGCGATTGGGATTGGCAATACCTCTATTAAACTGGGCTTATTTGATTCAAGTGCCATTGTAGCTAATTGGCATATCGCCACTGATACTGGAAAAACGCCCGATGATTATTCCGTAGTATTGAGTTGTTTGCTGGGACAAGCCGCGATAGAAAAAAGAGAAGTAACGGAATCCGCTGTATGGTGTACGGTTCCTCCGTTGTTATCAGTCTTTGAAAAGGTTGTTGTTGGGCTTTTTGGCATAATGCCTTTGATTGTTACCTCGGAAACAAAGACTGGGATACGTCTGTTGCTGGATAATCCTCGTGAAGTTGGCTCTGATCGCATTGTCAACGCTGTGGCAGCGCACTCGCTATACAAGAAGGACATAATAATTGTCGATATGGGAACAGCTACAACTTTTGAAACGGTTACTGCTAACGGCGATTACCTTGGTGGAGCGATTGCCCCAGGCATTATGATGGCTGCTGACGCTCTTTTTACGCGTCCTGCGCAACTTTCTCGTGTGCATTTATCTCAACCAAAAAGAGCGATTGGAAAGTGTACCGCAGAAGCAATGCAATCAGGAATAATTCTTGGTTATACTTCTTTGGTTGAGGGAATGGTTGCCCGAATGCGGCGTGAAATGGTAGGGGAGGTGATGGTTGTGGCTACTGGGGGTTATTCTTCATTGATTGTTAACCAAACAGAAGTATTTGATGTTGTAAATGCTGACCTGTCACTTATCGGTCTTGGCATTATCAATAGGCTGAATAATCCCTAATGGAGGAATGATGCTTACAGATAAAACAGTGGTTTTAGGCATCACTGGAAGTATTGCCGCATATAAAGCGGCGGATATAGCAAGCCGTTTGACTAAGGCTGGGGCTCAGGTGAACGTTGTGATGACTGCGTCGTCACAGAGGTTTATCTCCCCGTTGACAATACAGTCACTAACTCGTCGTGCCGTTGCCGATGATATGTGGCGGGCTACCAATAATTTTAGCATTACGCATGTTTCCTTTGCGCAGTCAGCAGACTGTGTTCTTATCGCACCGGCAACAGCCAATATTATTGCGAAAATTGCCCATGGAATAGCCGACGATTTGCTTTCTTCTGTTGTTTTGGCTACGAGAGCGCCAATAATAATTGCGCCAGCCATGAATACAGGGATGTACGAGAACGTCGTAACGCAGGAGAATCTTAGACTCTTAAAAATGAGAGGTTTTACTATTGTTGAACCTGAAGTTGGGAGGCTTGCTTGTGATGTGGTTGGCAAGGGCTGTCTTGCTGGAGTTGATAGCATCATTGATACTGTCTTTGGGGTTTTGGGAAGGAAGAAAGAATTGGATGGGAAAAAAGTTGTTGTTACCGCTGGCGGAACCAGAGAGCCAATCGATCCAGTTCGCTTCCTCGGCAATCGCTCTTCAGGTAAGATGGGATACGCGCTAGCTGAAGCAGCCAGAGACCGTGGTGCTTCTGTTGTTTTGGTCTCAGCCTCTCAATTACCCAAGCCTTCGGGGCTTAGCGTTGTTGAAGTTGAAACAGCGGCTCAGATGCTTAAGGCGGTAAAAAGCGCTGTGGAAGATGCGCATGTGCTAATAATGGCTGCTGCCGTGGCTGATTATTCTCCGACAGCAGTTGCTGGAACCAAGATTAAGAAAGAGAGCCAGAAGATTGTGATTGAACTGGAACGCACAGAAGATATATTGGGAACAGTTAGTGGGGGTTTCATAAAAATTGGATTTGCCGCTGAAACAGATAATCTTTTGCACAATGCAAGAAAAAAGCTTGTGGAAAAGGACTTGGATTTAGTTGTTGCTAATGACGTAACTATAAACGGCAGTGGCTTTGGATCAGACATGAATCGGGTAATTCTTATAAGCCGTGAAGGACAAGAAGTTGACTGTCCGTTGATGCCAAAGCGAGAAATAGCGGATAAAATATGCGATTGGGTAGTTGCGCATATCTAGTGTTTTGTTAAAAAGCCCTATAGACAGTGGGGGGCAATTGGTGGGCGCACCAAATCTCGGACAAAAAGGGACAAAAATGAGGGTTTTCACAGAACGATGATGCTATCCGTGTGATTATTAGGAGTTATTTGCGCGCCAAAAGGAAAGAAAAATGACTGACAATACCATAGATTTACCTAAGGCATATGAACCGGGCTTAGTTGAGCGGAAGTGGTATGACTTCTGGATGAACCAGGGGTATTTCACTCCAAAAATTGATTATACGAAAAAGCCATTCGTTGTTATCCAACCGCCTCCCAATATAACCGGAGACCTGCATTTGGGGCATGCTATTACAGCTACGCTGGAAGATATTATGGTGCGTTGGCATCGCATGATGGGAGAACCGACTCTGTGGCTTCCCGGTGAAGACCATGCCGGAATTGCTGCGCAAATGGTGGTTGAGAGAGCTATCGCTAAGGAAGGGTTTTCCAGAGCTACGCTTGGGCGGGAAAAATTCATGGAGCGCATGTGGCAATGGGTAAATGGATGTAGGGCTAACATTGGGATACAACATAGACGGTTGGGAGTATCGTGTGATTGGACACGTGAGCGTTTTACCCTGGACCCGGGACCAAGTAAGGCGGTGCGAACCTTTTTTGTAAGGTTATATGAAAAGGGATTGATTTATCGCGGCGAGCGCATTATTAATTGGTGCCCGCGTTGTTCGACAGCTTTGTCTGATCTTGAGGTTGAGCATGATGATGTGGCAGGTAATCTGTGGCATTTGCGTTATCCGCTGGAAGACAATAGTGGGTTTGTTCATGTGGCCACGACGCGCCCTGAGACAATGCTTGGTGATACTGCTGTAGCCGTAAACCCTGGGGATGTACGTTACAAAGCTTATATAGGCAAGAGAATAAGACTGCCTTTGGTTGGACGCATAATTCCCATTGTGGCTGATGATTCTGTTTCAATGGAATTTGGCACAGGAGCCGTTAAGGTTACCCCAGCGCATGATCCAAATGACTTTGAGATTGGCACGCGACATAACCTGCCGATAATAAACATCTTCAACAATAATGCTGTTGTCAATGAAAACGGAGGAAATTTCTGTGGCATGGATCGCCTCGTTGCCCGTAAGGCTGTGATTACCAGCTTGGGAGAGTTGGGGCTACTTGAGAGAGTGGAAACTCACACGCATGCCGTAGGTCATTGTCAGCGATGTCGTACGGTTGTTGAGCCTCTTGTCAGCCGACAGTGGTTTGTAAAGATTGGACCGCTAGCGGCGCCGGCGATTGCCGCCGTTAAGAATGGGGAGATTACTATCCTGCCGGAGAAATTCGCCAAAGTATATCTTAATTGGATGGAGAATATTCGTGATTGGTGCATATCACGGCAGCTATGGTGGGGACATCGCATTCCTGTTTGGTATTGTGAGTGCGGAGAAACGATTGTGAGTACTGATGATCCAAATTCGTGCCTGAAGTGTGCCTCTTCGCGATTGGTGCAGGATCCTGATGTTTTGGACACATGGTTTTCTTCAGGTTTGTGGACGCATTCTACGCTTGGTTGGCCTGATAATACGGAAGACTTGCGCTACTTTTATCCTACGACAGTCATGGAAACTGCCTATGATATTCTTTTCTTTTGGGTGGCGCGGATGATTATGATGGGCATCGAAAACACCGGGCAAGTTCCTTTTCGATATGTTTACTTGCATGGTCTGATTCGAGATGAAAAGGGCGACAAAATGAGTAAGACAACGGGCAATGTTGTTGACCCGTTAAAAGTTATTGATCAATATGGCGCTGACGCGTTGCGATTTGCCGTAATCAGCGGTATTACTATTGGGAATGACAGTAAACTGTCTCCAACTAAGCTGGAAGCCGGACGAAATTTTGCCAATAAGCTGTGGAATGCCACACGCTTTGTCTTACGCTACTCGAGCAATGAGCGAGTGAACCCTGATATGGATTCGATGTCTTTAGCGCTTGAGGATCGCTGGATTGTTTCTCGCTTGCAAACGCTTATTGTAGACGTTGATTCAATGCTGCAAAAATTTGAGCTTGGGGAAGCATTGCGTTCCATACATGATTTCCTATGGGGGGAGTATTGTGATTGGTATATTGAGATATGTAAGGCAAGGCTAGCAACTGGCGTAACAGATTCTCCTCTGCCAGTGTTGGTGTCTGTTTTGGAATCGGCTTTGAAACTGCTCCATCCGTTTATGCCGTTCGTTACTGAGGAATTGTGGCAGTCTCTCAAGAAGGGATTCACTGGCGATGGTGGGGAGTCAATCATGGTTGCGTCATACCCCAAGCCAGTCGCATGTAAGCCAGATGTGGAAGCGGAAGCTGTTATGGGGTCTTTGATTGAAATAATGCGTGCTATTCGCAATGTGCGTGCTGAGTATGAGGTGGAACAAAATCGGATTATTGAGGCAATTGTTTATGCTGGAAGCATCTCACCATTGCTTGATTCCTATACTGAAACCATAGAGAGAATGGCAAGAACAAAAGTGGGCTTCGCTCAAGAGCGAGTGGGATCAATCCCGCCACGCTCAATGGCCTTAGCGCTGACGGGCATAGAGGTTGTTATTTCCATGGATAGTCTGTTTGATGTTCAATTGGAAAAAGAGCGTGTTGGCAGGGAGCTAGAAGAAGCAACTAGGGAAATGAGACGCTTGGAAGCGCTATTGAGAGATGAATCTTTTTGTTCTAAGGCTCCGGCTGTTGTTGTCGAAAAACAAAGAGAAAAAATGTCGTCAATCGGCGACAGAATCAGTAGGATGAGAGAACACTTGAGTCGTCTGGACTGCTAGAAAATAGGCTTTCCGCCTGTTCCTTGGGAGTTGTCGAATAGGGATGCGGTGTTCATGCATGATTGTTGAGGTTTATTTCGTCTAAGCCACTCAAGAGCTTTTTTGGTGTCGGAAGCACTTCGTGCTTTTTCGCAATTGTTTAGACGATATCTAAATCGCCAGTAACTGAATTCCTTCAGTTTTTCCATTGTCATTCGATTCGATAAGTAACCTTTATCTTTGAGAAATTTCTGAAGCAGGATTCTCTGAGGGGCGCCATATATACGAACAAAGGCCTCGTCACTGATTTCGCTATCTTTCTTTGTGCTTAGACCTTGTTCTTCTTTGCGTACTTCGTCTTCAACAGCCATAAACAAAGCGTCTTCTACTGTAACGCCGTAGAAATAGTTTAGATATTGATTGTAACGTGTTTCTCCCATCAACAAGCGGGTTTCTTCTTGTGTAGTCTTTTGAGGAGCAATATCGCGGAATAAAAAAGCTATTCTTTCTTCTTCACATACAATATCGTGTGTTGAGGAAAGCAATCGTTCAGCAATTCGAAGAATATCCAGAGCTTCTTCAGCGATTATGTAAGTGTATGTTTGCTCGCCAGTTTTTTCTTGGCTAACAGGCCAGTTTTTCACCGCGCCTAGTAGCGCCACATACCAGCTTTTGCCATCTTCAATGTCTTTCCTGAAGCGACTGATAGCTTCTTCAACCGCCAGCGTAACATCAGAAGTTGTCTTATCCGCACTCATTGATTATCTGCCGTGGCAGAGTTTGTATTTCTTCCCGCTTCCGCATGGACATGGGTCGTTACGGCCGGTTTTGGTATTGTTTGCAACTGAGCGGCCACCACTTGCTTTACCCATTATCTTTGCCATTGGAGAAGTCTCTTGCCCTGATTGCTCCGGTATAGCAGCACCTGGTTTTGTGATGGAAACCCTGAATATCATACGTGCCATTTCATCGCGAATAGCTTCTCTAAGCTCTTGAAACATACCGCTTGACTGACGTTTGTATGCCACAAGGGGATCTTGTTGCGCCATAGACTGTAAGCCTATCCCTTGTCGGATATATTCGATTGCGGTTAAATGGTCAACCCACAGAGAATCTATAACGCGAAGCATAACCATTCGTTCAACCGTGCGCATTACGCTCATACCGACAGACTTTTCTTTTTCGCAGTAAGTGTTTTCGGCAGCGCTTATCAGAGTGTCCTTAACCTTGTCCGAACGCATGTGTTGTAGTTCTTCTGCGGTGATAGCAGGCGGAATTGGAAAAATCTGTTTTACCGAGTTGATTAGCGTTTCGTAACATGGCTCATCACTGCGCGATTTCCCTATATTTTTGTCGACTTCGCACTCGATTACTTCCGTTAAGGCATTGATAATGTTGGAGCGAAGGTCCGCTCCCTCAAGAATCTTTCTGCGCTCGCCGTATATGATTTCGCGCTGTTTGTTGATTACGTCGTCGTATTCAACTAAGTGTTTTCGTACATCGAAGTTGAATCCTTCTACTTTTGTCTGGGCATTTTCAAGACTGCGCGAGACCATTCGGTTCTCAATAGGTGTGTTCTCATCCATTCCCGCCCAGTTCATTATGCCTTGAATCCTGCCTCCACCAAAACGGCGCATAAGGTCATCATCTAGTGACACATAAAAACGTGATGAGCCCGGATCTCCTTGCCTACCGGCGCGACCGCGTAACTGATTATCGATTCGACGTGATTCGTGTCGCTCACTGCCGATTACATGTAATCCTCCGGCTTTAACCACTTGATCGTGTCGAGATTTCCATTCTGCTTGAGCTTTTTCGTCGGCATTTTCCGGTGGTTTGCCTCCCAGTATAATATCGACACCACGACCGGCCATGTTAGTAGCGACTGTAACAGCTCCCGGTTTACCCGCTTCCGAGACAATATGAGCTTCGTGTTCGTGGCGCTTGGCGTTGAGAACGCTATGCTTTACTCCCTTTCTGGTAAGCAAATCACTTATTATTTCTGAGTTCTCGATGGCAATTGTACCGATTAACACAGGGCGCCCTTGTTTGCTGATTTCGACGACCTCATTTACCAACGCCTTGAACTTTGTTTCGCTGTCTTTATATATGACGTCTCCATAGTCTTCGCGTGCAAGTGGTTTATTGGTTGGAATAATTACAACTTCAAGTTTATAGATCTTGGCGAATTCTTCTGCCTCGGTAACGGCGGTTCCAGTCATACCAGCAAGCTTGGAGTACATACGAAAGAAGTTTTGGACCGTAATGGTGGCAAAGGTCTTGCTTTCTTGCTGCACTTTGACACGTTCTTTGGCTTCGATAGCTTGGTGCAGTCCTTCTGAGTAGCGCCTGCCTACAAGAACGCGCCCTGTAAATTCGTCAACGATAAGGACTTCCCCATCCTTAACCATGTATTGATGGTCTCTCTTGTAGAATTCTTTTGCCGTGAGAGCGTTGCGCAAGTGTCTCATGAGGTCGCTGTTTTGTGGGTCATAGAGACTCTCTGATTTTAACAATCCCTGTCGTTTTAGAAGTCCTTCAATATGAGAAAACCCAAAGTCAGTAGGGGCGACACTGCGGTCCTTCTCGTTATAGGTGTAGTCCGCCTTTGTTTTATTGATGTTTTCCTCATCCTCAAAAGCGTGACTTTTTCCTCTTATGGCAATTCCCTTCAACTGCTGGGCAATTTGGGCGAAGATTTGATAGCGCTGGCTTGATTCAGTATCCGGAGCTGAAATAATAAGAGGTGTTCTTGCTTCGTCAATAAGTAAGTTGTCAACTTCGTCAACAATGGTAAAGTTTAGTTTTCGCTGAACGGTTTGTTTCAGATCGATTGCCATATTATCACGGAGGTAATCGAACCCGAATTCAGCAGAAGTTCCGTAAGTTATATCTGCGCTATACGCTTCTTTTCGACTGATTGGTCTGAAATGTCTCCAAGGGTCTGTTTCTTTTTCGCTGTCATATTCCGGATCATACAGTCTTGAGGGTTGTCGTTCCGCTTCTGATTGCATAGGATAAATGCTGGCGACGCTTATTCCGAGAGCTCGAAAAATAGGACCCATCCAATAAGGGTCACGCCTGGCAAGATAATCGTTTACGGTGACTAAATGCACCCCTCGACCTGTTAAGGAATTAAGGTATAGAGGAAGAGTGGCAACCAGAGTTTTTCCTTCGCCAGTACGCATTTCGGCGATTCTTCCATGGTGAAGCACTATGCCTCCGATGAGTTGTACATCGTAATGTCGCTGGCGCAACGTGCGACGGGATGCTTCACGGACGGTGGCGAAAGCCTCCGGAAGGAGTTTATCCAAGAAAGAATTTTCTGCTTTGCGCAAATCCTTATCAAGTTCCTCCAGTTTATCTTGAAGATGCTTGCACTGAACTGAAACTTCGCTTTTTTGTTCCGCGTCATGTTGGGCGGTGAGTGAAACTTGAGCGTCAACAAGCGCTTTCTTGGTTTCCTCAATTTCTCTGAGCTGTTCGGCCGTTGCTTCCGCCAGTCGTTTCTTATACTCGGTAGTCTTTTCTTTAAGCTCTTGGTCGCTTAGTTTAGTAAAAGATGGTTCAAGGTCATTAATCTGCTTTACTAAAGGTGTCAGTTTTTTAAGCTCGCGTTCGTTGGAATCGCCACTCAGCCAGTTAAACATTTGCTTGCCTCAACTTTTCGTCGAATGTCCAAAGAGTCTTCGACGAGTATTTTCATTCGTTTGTAATAGTGTGTAATGGAGCTATATTCTGCTAGTCATTACACTGGACGCCTTAGGTTTTGGTCAATGTGTTCAAGAAACAGTTTAGGGACAAGTCGCTTGGTGCGCATATTCTCTTTATTCGTCATACATCGCGCCAATAGAAAGACCCGTATGGACACGATGGATAGCTTCCCCGAGAAGAGGTGCGACAGGAAGAACCGTAATTTTTTCAAGTCGTTTGTCTTCATTCAGCGGAATTGTGTCTGCTACGATTACTTCTTTTACAGGAGAAGCTGAAAGACGCTTAATGGCAGGTCCGGAGAGAACAGGATGTGAGGCGCAGGCATAGACTTCTTGTGCCCCTTCCTTTAACAGCGCTTCAACCGCGTTTACCAGAGAGCCTGCGGTATCAATTTCATCGTCAAAGGTTATGGCGGTTTTCCCCCTTACGTCCCCGATTATATTCAGAGTTTCTGTTTGGTCAACGTTGCCGATGCGTCGTTTCTCAACGATAGCTAAGGGTGCTTTTAATCTCGCCGCCATGTCTCGAGACTTTTTAGAAATCCCGATATCGGTTGCCACAACCACCATATTTTCTAAGTGTTTTTTCTTAATGTAGTTTGCCAGAAGCATTTGAGCCGAGAGTTCATCAACTGGGATGTTGAAAAAACCTTGTATTTGACCAGCATGCAAGTCAATCAGCATAACTCTGGAGGCGCCCGCAGTGGTGATTAGGTCAGCGACTAAGCGGGCGGTAATTGGCACGCGGGGCTGGTCTTTCTTGTCGGTTCTGCCGTACCCGAAATAAGGGATAACGGCTGTGACTCGACCTGCCGATGCTCTCCAAAAGGTGTCAAGCATGATAAGAAGCTCAACCAGATTGGTGTTTACCGGTGAGCAAATGGGCTGAATGACAAAGACGTCTCTTGAGCGCACATTCTCTTGAATGCGAACAAAAATGTTCTCATTGGAAAACTGCGTAACATCGCACTTTCCAAGGGGTATCCCCAAGTAGTCACAAACGCTTAGGGCAAGTGAAGGATGCGCCCTGCCTGCAAACACTTTTAGTTCATCCATAGTTGTTACCTCTCAAACGGTTGGCTTTTTTAAATATCAAGCCCTGGCACAGGGAAGCGATGGCAAATACCCCTTACTTCTTCCAGAACGCTACTTTCGACAGAATGGTTATCAATATTCCCGATAATTCTGACGATGAGTTTTGCGATGGTCCTCATTTCTTCTTGCTTGAAGCCACGGCTGGTGACGGCGGGTGTTCCCAGCCTGATTCCGGCAGCGATACGCGGCGCATATGCCGTGCTGAACGGAACAGTGTTTCGATTGACTACAATTCCTGCTCGTCCAAGAGCTTCTTCCGCTTGCTTGCCGTTGACGCCTGTTTCTGAAAGATCCACAAGAACAAGATGGTTATCGGTTCCGCCGCTTACCAGTCGTAATCCGGCGCTTTTGAGTTCGCTTGCTAAAGTTGCGGCATTGTTAAGTGTTTGTTTTTGGTAATCTACAAAAGATGGTTGCATTGCTTCTCGGAAGGCAACGGCTTTAGCGGCGATGACGTGCATGAGCGGTCCACCTTGCATTCGCGGAAAAACAGCAGAATCGATGGCTTGCTTGTATGATTGTTGGCATAGCACAAAACCGCCGCGAGGCCCGCGCAGAGTTTTATGAGTTGTTGATGTGACAATATCGGCATATGGTACCGGCGACGGATGTAATCCTGCCGCTATTAGCCCGGCAATGTGTGCCATGTCGACCATCATTTTTGCGCCAATTGAATCGGCTATTTGGCGAAGCCGTTCAAAATCAATTATTCGTGGATAGGCGGATGCTCCGACAACGATTAGTTTAGGATTGTGTTTTATTGCTAGGTTTTTGACTTCGTCGTAGTCGATGCGTTCCGTTTCACGGTTGAGTCCGTAGCTGACGAAATTGTAGGCCTTTCCGGAAAAATTCACTGGTGAGCCATGGGTCAGGTGTCCTCCGTGCGATAGCTCCATTCCAAGCACAGTGTCATTGTAATTGACTAGCGTGAAGTAGGCGGCCATATTGGCTTGTGCTCCGGAATGTGGCTGTACGTTGGCGTACTCGGCTCCAAAGAGCTTTTTGGCTCGTTCAATAGAAATGGTTTCTATTGTGTCCATATTGTCGCAACCGCCGTAATAGCGCTTGCCCGGGTAACCTTCGGCATATTTATTGGTTAAAATTGTCCCCTGAGCCGCCAGTACTGCACGAGAGGCATAGTTTTCTGAGGCTATGAGATTAATTGTTTCTTTTTGGCGTTTGCCTTCCAAAGATGTGGCTGTGCGAATTTCTAAATCTTCATCAATATGATTATCTATATGTGAATTCATAGTATTCCTTTCTCGGAGGATGTTAAGGTTTTGTTCAAAGGCACGACAAATATTCTAACGCTTGAGGACATTATTGGCAACTAAGAGTGGGAGGTTGGCACCAATAAAATGGCATGCCTGAGATGATTATTGTGGTGCTGGTGTATCGTTTGTTGTGGAGGTGAACTTTGTTTGCAGGATAATACTCTCGACTTGATGAAAAATGGCATATACGCTCCATGTGAGTATTATTCCTATGAGTGTGCTGGCAGTCCACATGAGCGATACATCCGGAATGTTTTCAGTTCCAAGCAAAGTGCCGGTTACCAGCCAATCATATAGCCTTGAATACAACGCTAAGCGAACAATGGCAACTGCGACGCATGCTGCTCCGATAAATTTGATGATAAAGCTTCTGCTAAGACCTAGTACAATCAGCGAAAGCAGTAACAACGCGGCGCATATCGGAATTGAAAACGGTAAACGAAGTGGCGAGATAGCGCAGAACGAAACCAAGTGGATTACAATGAAAGAGACTACAGTTAGCTTAAGAATATGTTTATAGGCAGAGCCTTTCAGGGAATAGGCTTTGTTGAGCAAGCTACTCAGGATTAGAGAAAGCCCAATGGCTACAGCGCCAATAACCGGAACGTAATAAAACATAAAACTAACTCTGTTAGTCGCGATTGACAGCGGTATCCATACTAGCAATAACCCTACTATCCACAGCAAAACGAAAAATGCGGCGTTAAAAGCGGCGTTTTTGCGCTTAATTGTTTTCCAGATAACGAATGGGAATGTCATCAAGCCTCCGAGCCAAATTGAGGGACTGACAATGCCGGTATAGTGCGGGTAGTAATAGTACGGTAAAACAAAACTATCATACTTAACTTGATCAAAGATGTGTCCGAAGAAATTGAACGAACCGGTCGGCGATAAAAACCACTCCCATGGACGTGAAGACAAAGGTCCGTCTTGTGTGTTCTCAAACGTCAGCGTGCCGCTTGCGCTAATAGCTCTCAGTATATTGTCCAGTACGTTATTCGTCCACTTTCCCCATGAAAAATACGGGATATATTTTTGGTGAATGATCGAGTCAAAAACACCATAAAAGACGAAGAAAACAACAGGAACGAGTATCATGCAGCAGATAAATATCAGTGAACGCGAATAAGTATTCCAAAACTGGCGTAGGCGCGGATTGGAAAGCGCTATTTTTGAGGACAAATAGGAGTAAAGGTTTTGCTTTGCCTTGGGTGGGGCCACCCCTAGTTCTTGAGGAGAGCTATCTGATTTTAAGTGAGTATTCGGTTTTGCGCTTTCTGGTGTGGAATCAATTTCAAGTGTAGAGTCTGTTTGGAGAGCGGGAGAAGCACTAGCGATGGGGGCATTGTCAAGCACGGGAGGAGTGGTCGGTTGAAAGCATGATAGAGTTGGAGGCTCGGTACATGACAGCCCAAAATCAGTTTCTATTGGTTCAGTTGAAACGTGGGGAGCACTCATATCCTGCCTATATCCAACGAAGAGCCAATGGATTCCGATGGGGATGACTGCCAGTACGCCAGTGAATTTAGATAATGAGGCAAAAGCGATGAAAACTGCAGACAGCCACCACCAGCGCAATCCCTTTAAGTAAAACCAAAAAGCAAATATTGTGAAGGAGACCAGATATACATCCAGCATGGCTAAGCCGCTTTGGATAAACATCAAGTTATCGAGACCAAGAAGCATTGTCGCCAGAAAGGCGGTTTTTTTGGAGATGCCGAGTTTTCGACAGACACTAAAAAATGCGGTCAGAGCAAGCGTGCTAAGAGCAATAGCCGGGAGTCTCCAGCCCCAGGGGTTATCTCCAAGCACAAACATGCCGCCGGTGATAATAAGTTTTGCAAGCGGCGGGTGTTCTAGCCGCTCCGAGCCTTCTCCAGCAAGAATACGACGGGCGTCGGTGACATAGTGGAATTCATCGAAAACAACATCATTTGGCGAGGAAATAATCGTTAGGTGCAGTACAAGTATTGAGGCAAGTAAGATGATGAGTGGTGCGGATTGTCGCACAAACCTAACCAACTTGCCGAATGTGTTTTTCTCTATTTCTTCCATGTCCATATACTATTAGCTATAAAGTTCCAAGTCATGGCAACCGCGATACCGATCATATTCAAAATAATATAAGATGCGCCGCTGTTGCTTGTTAAAACAATTGTGGTGAACCAGTTCAGTGCGCCACCGGGCAAACTAAAGAAATTATAGCGTATCATGCTCTTGATGAAAAAGGAGAGCCCTCTTTTACGTCGGTCGCTAAAAGTAAAGTAATTGTTGAGCAGGAAATTTGTGATGATTGAAACCTCAATCGCCACCAGCAGTGAAAGCCGAATATCAAGCCCAAGAGTTCTCGCATCGTGTAGGAGAGCAAGAATTCCCAAGTTGACCAATGTGCCTATAATACCGACTAAGACAAATTTGGCGAAACGCTTAATCTCCCCACTTCTTCGCATCAGGCTAACTATGT
>Ga0209737_10001225_pt1 | contig 18824 bp, 12 predicted proteins | sample TergutCu122P3_FD_187284 | JGI IMG/M metagenome (GOLD analysis project Ga0209737, IMG submission 187284) | Cubitermes ugandensis P3 segment gut microbial communities from Kakamega Forest, Kenya - Cu122 P3 (SPAdes) (version 2) | ecosystem: Host-associated > Arthropoda: Insects > Digestive system...
ACATCGTTTTTCTTTTTTTTGAGCCGATTAAATAAAATAATCGGCTCAAAGATACAAATTTGAGCCGATTAAACAAAATAATCGGCTCAAAATTTCTTGTGCAACCCACAGTTCGATACAAATACAATCAATTTTCTATTTCTCTTCGATGAAAACTCAACTCATTTCTTCTACTCGCCACCAGCATTTGTCCTCTCGAAAAACCTACTCTCATAGTTGCGTTGCGCCTGTTTTCTTGCCAGCGTTGCAGTTGTTCATTTGTTGCAATGGTGTATGTATTCGCGTTTATTAGGATGGGTTTTGGCGCATGGCTTACTAATCCTACAGCTTCGTGTACAAACAAGCCGTCTTCATCTTCCAAACGAAGAATCAATCCGGGCAAGCCGTAAATTTTCCAAGGACCTTCGTTTATCGGAATATCCATCGTAAACCAAGCAATGTAATTTCTGCCTCGAAATGTGGTAGTTGCTTTGAAACACAAATAATTTAAAATCGTCATTGTCGTGTCGGAAAAAATTTCCCATTCCATTGGCGGGATTGCTTCTTCGACTAAAAACATTTCATTACCACCGCCAAGTCCCGGATTGGGATTTCCATCGATTGAAGTAATAGTACCTGTCTGCCTGTTTTTAAAAATATTTATTGATTCGGGATTCGGTTGTTGAGCAAAATCAAGACCGGCACCAATATTGTTGAAAAAACTTTCTGTATCAGCACTAAAATCTCTAACTACCGTAACATTCTGTATCCGGTTGGGGTCAATTGACTGCATTGTTGCGGCAAAGGTAGAATCGCGCAAAGCACTCGACCGATTAAAATAAACCGAGTAAATATTTCCAATTCTCAATACGGTTGTATCGGTCATTAAAACAGTGGTAGCACCGATGGTTGCTTGCTGTGTAAAGCGGTAATAAACACTTACGGTTGCTTGGTCTAACACCGTTTCGGGCAGTGTTCGTGTGCGTTGCGCATTTGCCTGAATTGCGAATGCGCAGAGCAGTAATAATAAGATTGTTTTCTTCATACGTTTGTTCTAATTAAAATCCATTACGACTCTAAAATTAAATTGTCGTCCGGTGAGGTAGTTGGGCACTGCCCATTGCTGGTTTTGAAAATCGGCTACCCAAAAAATTGAGTTTTCATTTTTGAAATCGAGCAGGTTGAATACTTCCAAGCTGAGCCAAATATTTTCGATGTGGCGGAAAAACGGACGATTCATGAAATTATCGTTTCCGCGAGAGAAAACGCGCGAACTGCCCAAGTCAATGCGGCTGTAATTGCCCATTCTGCCAATAGCGCGGTGCTCCATACTGCGTGGCACACCAAAAGGCAAACCATCACTCCACATTAGCTTCATGTGTACGCGGTAATTCGGATTGGTTGGCAAATAATCTTGAAACAACATCGAAAAAGCAAATCGCTGTTCGTTCGGGCGCGAAACCCAGCCCGGACTTGCTCCTTCGGGCGGTGATATAAGCCTTTCTTGCGAGCGCATGAGCGAAAAATTTATCCACGAATCGGTGCCGGGCACTAATTCTCCGAACAGGCGAAAATCAATTCCGGCTGTATAAGCAACGGCATCATTCACACCCGAATAGCGAATTTTTACATTATCGAGCGAGTAGGTAATCACGCGGTCGGCAAGTTTGAGATAGGCTTCGGTGGTAAATTTAAACGGTCGTCCCCAAGCGCGGAAATAATGGTCGCCACCCAGCACAAAATGCAGCGAACGCTGCGAACGAATGTTGTGATTCAAGAACACACATGCATTGCCGGTTTGAATATCTACCGTATCGCGGCGAATTTCTCGGTAAAAAGGTGCTTGGTAAAAAACGCCGGTGGCAAAGCGAAAGCTGAAATCGCGCTCCCAATGCGGAACAAGCGATACAGAAGCTCGCGGACTCACAATCAATTCATTATTAAAACTCCAATAATTTCCGCGCACGCCGCCTGTAAGCAGCCAACGACCCCAATCGGTTTCGGTGCGGAATGTATTTTGTATGAAACCCAGCGTGCGCCAAGAATTCATTCTGTTTTGCGCCTGTAAGTTGTAGAATAATTCCAAGCGGTCGCCGGTGTGTGGCAGCGAATAACCCACCGAATCGCGCATTTCCCATTCGCTTATGCGGTCGTTGATGCGCTCGATTTGTCCGGTAATTCCCCAACGAATGTGATTTCTGCCAACTGCATGTTCGCCCTGATGACCGATATTGGCAACGGTGGCATTCAATCGGTTGCGTGCGTGTTCGTGAAAAATACCAACGCCGAATACTTCGGGATCTTCGTCATCGTTGTTCAATCCCATGCGCACTTCGCCGAGCCAATATTCGCCTGTAATGTCGTAAGTTTCACGTTCGTTGGTATTGAAAGCTGAGGCAAGCAGGCTCAATCGGGTGCTGGGCGCAGGACGATAGTTTAAAGTGAACGAGCCAAAGGCTGTTTGAAACAAACTAACCTCTTGTCCGCCGAAATGCACAACCAAGCGTCTTCCTAAATTATGGGTTCCAAAACGGGTTTCGCGTCTTTGCGGCACAAACCGAAATGAGTTTTGCGAAAAATTCCCCAAGAAACTCAACTCTAAATTTGGATTGATTTGATACGTGAGGAAAGTCTGATAGTCGAGAAAATTCGGTCGATATTCGGCTTGCGTGTCTAATGTTCCGAGCAGATAAGCCGTTGTGCGATAGCGTATTCCGTGCATTTGCGTGAAATTATTGTTTGCCGTAGCAACAAAAGCCGAAGCACCAAGCAAACTCAACGAAAGGCTTGCTTCGTTTCGAGTAGGTCGGCGGTAGCTAACATCCAATACCGACGACATGCGGTCGCCGTAACGCGCCTCAAAACCGCCCGACGAAAAATTGACCCTTTCTACCATATCGGGATTGATAAAACTCATCCCTTCCTGCTTTCCGGATCGAATAAGAAAAGGTCTGTGTATTTCAATTCCATTGACATAAACCAAATTTTCGTCAAAATTTCCGCCGCGCACATTGTATTGCGAACTCAATTCGTTGGTCGAAACTACGCCGGTGAAACTAATAAACAGCGATTCGATGCCGCCGGTGGTGCTTGGCATTAGCCGAACTCGTGCCGGTTCGAGCGTCTGAATGTTTGAGGTTTGTATGCGGCGTGCTACAATTTCAAAATCTTCTAATTCAGAATCCGACACTTCCAATTGTACCGTAATTTGCATCACGCGCTGCGTTGGGAAAATGGTGTGCCGGATGGTTTCATAACCAAGCATCGAAAACACTATGGTTGCCGAATCAGCTATTTCGGTATTGATTTCATAAAACCCGTTCCGGTTGGTTGTAGCACCATACATGGTACCTTCGATAAACACATTTGCAAACTCAATGCCCCGATTATTGGTGTCAATCACATAGCCAAAAACGCGAATCCGGTTTTGTGCGTTGAGCAGAAGCGGAAAAAGTAGCAGCAAAATTAGGTAGTTGGTTTTCATCTATCTGATAAAACGGATTTTCTGATTTTTTATTTTTACAACTTGCAAAGATAAGAAAAAAATCATTTTACAAGGGCTCATTTTCGCGCAAACAAAAATCAAAACAAAAATCCGGAATTTACGAATAGAGTCCATTTATGTCTTAAACATCTCAAAATTGCGTTATCGAATGCTAAAAAATGGCTGTTGCAGTTGTACGCTATTCCGAAAAGTAGTATCTTTGTATTTGAAAAACAGCTCATTAATTATTAACACAGAAAGACAAAGATGCAAAGAATACTTATGACAGCGATAATTGCAGTTATTGCGATTTCGCTATCTGCCGAATTTTATCGAACACAAGACCATGGCAAAACTACAGATGAACAAAGAGATTATTTTGCTTCCGTAGATTATTTTTCAAACGCAGAGAACAGAAATTTTATTGCCAGACACGATGCGCGATGGTCTGAAATTGCGCGTATTTGGGGAAGAGGCGAGGATGCTATTATACGTGATATTGAAACCGGACGAACTTTTGAGTTGCGCCGTACTTTTGGAACCAATCATGCTGATGTTGAGCCATTAACAAAAGAAGACGCTCAGATAATGTATGAGATTTGGGGCGGATGGAGCTGGGCGCGCAGAGCAGTTTTGGTTTATGTAGAAGGTTATGTGTTTGCGGGTTCGCTTACTAATTTTCCGCATGCCGGCTTGGATAGGTATCCTGCTCTGAAAAGGATAAATGCACGCAGTGGAGGCTTTGGTACTGGATTGAATTTTGACGCAGTAAAAGGAAATGGCGTTGATGGACACATGTGTTTGCATTTTGCCGGAAGCGCACTACATTCAAACGGACGCGCAAGTGCCAACCATCAGCGAATGGTGCAAGTGGCTATTGCCTATCTTCAAAATTCAGACAGGTATCTGAGAGATATTGCTGCAAACTAATTCATTTCACCCACATCTCGCATTTTGCGCAATCGAAAATCAATTCAAAATTCCGATTTTTATTTTTCAAAAATAAAGGCTCTTTCGGTGAATCTAAATCTAATAGGTTTCCAAAACTTGTTAGATTTAAAATATCCTTAGGTTTTTTCGGACAGCATCCAAGCGTAAATTTGACACAATGCTTGCAAAACATCAACGGAACATCGGCTTGCGCCTGCAATTCAAAACCCGGTTCAATCTGCTCAACACCGTGTTTTTTGTAAAATGCTTCCGCTTTTTTGTTGGTTACATTGCCGAGATAAGTCAGAACGCGCGAAGGCGCAATTCTGTTTTTTTCCGTAACTCGTAACTTGTAACTTGTAACTCGTAACTTGTAACTTGTAACTCGTAACTCTGATATTTTCTCAACTGCCTGCCTGCGCCACTCATTCAGCAAGGAATTCGGAAAAAAATACGCTTCCTTTGTGTCAATTTCTACGGTACGCGCTTCGTATATTGTATTTCCAAGTTTCGAGAGTTGTGTTTTGATGTTTTCACGAGCCGTTTCAGAATTTTTCGCAAGCTGTTTTTCGTGTGGAAAACTGAGTTCTAAACTGATGTTTTCTTCATCAGTCAAGCGAATGTAAAAACCGGTTTCCGTTTCCGAAAAAAGAATGTCGAGTGCAATTTTTCGTTCCGAAGTCTTTTGTTTCAGCGTTTTATCAAATTCAAAATCGAAATTTCGGAAAAGGGTAGTGCCGACCGTAATTTCGGGCATTGTTGCCGGAAAAATCATTCCGTTTTCTACTCGGTTTACACGAAAACCTTCCAATTCGCCATCGCTGTTGATAAAGCAAAGACCATCGCCGTTGTTTATTTTGGGAGATTGCGGGAGATACTGAATCAAGTTCAGTACGCAATGACGTGCACTGCCGCTCGTTTTCTTGTCATTGCGGGCTCGACCCGCAATCTCAAAATCGTTTACAATCTCAAAATAATTTTTCCCAACCTTGCTTATCTGTCCAATTTTTTCGCCGATTGATTTTGGTGTATCAGGCTGAATTATATCTGCTTGACGGTCGGTAATGAAATAATCGGTAAAGCCGCGATTGAAACTTTTTTCGACTTTCGGCTCGAAGAAGAATGTGATTTTCCCGACCGATGATTTTTGAAAATCGGGGCGGCGTTCCAAAATTTCGTCGATTTTTTTGCGGTAAAAAGCCGTTACATTTTTCACATAATCGGCATCTTTCAATCGACCTTCGATTTTGAATGACGAGATGCCTGCATCCATCATTTGTTCGAGATATGCCGAGCGATTCAAATCTTTGAGCGAAAGCAAATGTTTATTTTTTATCAACAACTTGCCATCGGCATCGGTCAAATCGTATGGAAGTCGGCAAAATTGGGCACATTCGCCGCGATTGGCACTGCGTCCGGTAACTGCCTGACTGATATAGCATTGACCGCTATAACTCACACACAATGCGCCATGAACAAAGGCTTCGAGCGCGACATTTGTGTGCGAATGGATAGTTTTTATTTCCTGCAACGACAATTCGCGAGCAAGTACCACGCGCGAAAATCCCACACTTTCAAGAAATTGCACTTTCTCCACTGTCCGATTGTCGGTTTGCGTGCTGGCATGCAAGGCAATGGGCGGAATATCGAGTTCCAAAATGCCCATGTCCTGAATTATCAGTGCATCGGCACCAAGATTGTAAATCTGTCGAATCAACTTTTCGGCTTCGGGCAATTGATCGTCTGTTAATACGGTATTAAGCGCGACATAAACTTTGACGCAGTATTGATGCGCATATTTCACCAGCATTTCAATATCTTCGAGCGAATTTCCGGCATTAGCGCGCGCACCAAACATCGGTGCACCGATATACACCGCATCGGCACCGTGATTAATAGCAGCGATACCACATTCGAGGTTTTTTGCAGGCGAAAGAAGTTCAATCATTCAGTTACGAGTTACAAGTTACGAGATTGCAAAAGTACGAAATTTTATCTGAACCACGATTTTTGCAAGATTTACAGGATTAATGCGAATCACGGGTTGAAAACTTCGTTAGAAGTTTCCTATGCATAACCCCCGAATTTATTCGGAGGAAAAAAGCAGATATAGTATCAATAACTCTGTAAGAGTTTCCTTATTTTTCTGTTAACAGACTGCCAAAAGGAAACTCCTAAGGAGTTTAAGGCAGATTTCTAGTCTTTTCCCCCGAATAAATTCGGGGGTTATGCACAGAAAATGCCTATGGCGTTAGTTTTTTAGCCTTTTCAACCCGTGATTCGCATAAGATACAATTGCTTTTTGTTAAACGCAAAGACGCGAAGAAACGAAGGCGCAAAGACAAAAGATGAATACCGCGTCTTTGCGTTCAGTAACAAAACGAAGTATAAAATCCCGTCAATCTTAAAGATTTTGCTAAAATCTTGGTTCAGATAATTTGTTAAAAAAAATCTCTCATTCTTTTGAATTATTGTGATTTTTTATGTGATTTTTTTTCATACCTTTGTCAACTATTTTGGTGCCCAATTTGTTATTTATATGGACGATTTGAACTAAATTTTTTACAAACAATAAATTCAAAAAACATGAAAAAGTTTACATTTCTCTGTTGCTTTATTGCAACAATGTTTATGAGCTTGAATGCTCAAACGCCAATAGCCGCTTGGAATTTTACCGGTATTGGCAATGCTGATACTCCCGGTAACGGTCGAACATTTACAGCAACTACTTTTGATGCAAATCTTGTTTCGTCAGGTGGTGCAAGCGATATTACGCGCGGTGCTGGTGCTGTTTGGAGTACCGGAGCAAATTCATTCAGAACAACCGGATTTAGGTCGGATATACCTATTAGTACTGCAAACACAAATTTCTTTCAGGTTACGCTTACAGCAGAGGCCGGTTATGAAATATCTTTATCCACGATAGATGCCAGATTGAATGGTACTCAAACATTTGTGGGTACTGCAGGAGTTAGCAATCAATTTGCTTACAGTTTAGATGGAACGAACTTTACATTGATTGGCTCGCCACAAGTCTTGACAGGTACAGTGCCGTTAGATATGAGTCAAATTGATTTAACAAGTATAGCCGGTTTACAAAATGTTGCCGCAGGTACAACTATTACTATTCGCTTCTATGCAAGCGGTCAAACAAACACTGGAGGCTGGGGATTCTTTAGTGGTTCGGGTGCCGGCTCTACTAATGGCTTAGCCATTGGAGGAACAGTTATACAAACAGGTGCTGCACCATCAGTTGCAAATCCAACATTCAATCCTCCGAGCGGATTTTTGAATTCACCCACAGCAGTAGCCATCTCTACCACAACTGCCGGAGCAGAAATTTGGTTTACAACCGATGGAAGCGAGCCAAGCGCAAACGGTGCTACTTCTACGCTTTATACTGCACCGGTAACGGTTTCTCCTGCCAATCCAACGATTAAAGCAATTGCAGTTGACCCTGCGGGCGTTATGAATCCAAGTTCTGTGGTTACAGCTACTTATACATTCCCGGCTCCGGTTGCTAATATTGCCGAATTTTTGGCATTAGGTGTTACTACACCGGCAACAGTTGCTCAAATCGAAGGTGCGGTATCAGTTGTGTGGCATAGCCGAATTCTTACTGCTGTACCTCCTACCGGTCAACCTCTTACAAGTTTGTACGTGCAAGATGCAAGCGGAAGTTTGTTAATTTTTGGTACGCAAGAAGTAACTTTTGCCCAAGGCGATGTAATAACAGGTGTTATTGGAAATAGAGCAGCATTCGCAGGTTCACCCCAAATGGCAAATTCAATACTGTCAACTCCAGTTGCCGGAACGCCAATTGCACCGGTTTTGGTTGATACTGCAGCAGTTAGAGCTATGACTGTGGCAGACCACGCAAGATTTATAAAGATTTACAATGCCGAATTTGCATCCGAAGCAGTATTCTCAACAACAGCAGCTGTAAATGCTAATCTTAGCAATGGTGTAATTATTCGCGATAATTTCCGCTTCGGTGGAACTTTCCCTGCCGGACAGTTGCACAATATCACAGGTTTTGTAAATATCAACAACGGTGTAGTGCAAGTATTCCCAATACACATTGAAATGGTAATACCGGAAACGCCAAGTATCGTTGTGCTTGAAACAAGCGTGCCGGCAATGGCTGCGCAAATAGGCAGAACAGCCACACAAACTATTACGGTTTCCGGATTTAATTTGACTGCCGATATTACACTAACAGTAACGGGTACAAATCTTGCATTGTTTACGGTTGACCCAACAAGCATTGCATACGCTACTGCCGAAAATCCGACTATTGTTACAATTACTTACGCTCCTATTGCAGCTGATGGTCCGCATACAGCAACTTTGACTATTTCAAGTCCAGGCGCAGATGATGTAGTGTTTGAGCTGAGCGGAACGGTGCTGCCAACAATCCCTGTGCCAAATGTAATTATTACGCAAGTATATGGTGGTGGCGGAAATGCAGGAGCTCCGTTTACGCATGATTTTGTAACGCTGTTCAATACAACAAACTCAGATATTGATATAACAGGTTGGAGTTTGCAATATTATTCTGCAACCGGATTAACTCCTCCGAGCACCGGTGTATTTGTATTTCCTGCGGGTTCGGTAATTCGTGCCAATAATTACGCACTGATACAATTAGCTACTCAGAATGCTGCTGTAGGTTCACCTTTCCCTGTTTCACCAAACTTTATTGCACCAAATAATGATGTTAATATGGCGGCTGCTAATGGAAAAGTAATCTTGTTCAGAACCAATACGCCACAAACAATTACAACTGATATTGCTTCGGTAACCGGAAATGCATATTTCCAAGACTATGTACCATACGGAAACGCGGTTCCTGTTTGGGGTTCTGCCTTAGGTGCTTTGAGCAACACAACTGCCGCGCAACGCAGAAGCGATTCTTACGGATATATTTTCACGAAGAATGTTGGAAATGACTTTAAGATTGCTCCGCCTGCTCCGGTTGCCGGACCGGATGGTCCTCCGGTAGGAATCGACAATCCGACTGCAAACACCTTCCAAGTGTCTGCGCGTAATGGTGTAGTGAGCTTCAATGCCGAAACGGTTGAGCAAGTAGAAATCTTCAATGTGCTCGGACAAAGAGTAATAAGCCAAATGACCGTTGTCGGCTTGAACGAAATCCCGCTTAACTTCAGAGGCGTAGCCATTGTAAGAGTTGGAAATCAAACCGCAAAAGTGAAATTGTAAAATCTAATTTGCGATTTTAGATTTACGATTAAAAAAAAGGCTGTCCGAAATCGGGCAGTCTTTTTTTTAGAAATTGTTGGTGAAACTAAAAAAAAACTGTATTTTTGTCATCGAGTATTTTTTCCGAAAGATTACAAACAATCAACAAAAATATTATGTTAAAAAAAATCAGACAAGTAACAGCTTTGCTGTTTTTCGTGCTGCTAACACTGCTGTTTCTCGATTTTACGGGAACTTTGCACAAGTGGTTTGGCTGGATGACACAAATCCAATTTTTCCCCGCAATTTTAGCCGGAAGCATTGGTTTTATTATTGCAGTACTTTTGCTCACCTTCCTTTTTGGGCGCATTTACTGTTCGGTAATTTGTCCGCTTGGCGTAACGCAAGATTTTATCACGCGCTTAGCCAATCAATTTAAGAAAAGAGTGCAACGCCGTTTTCATTTCGCGAAAGCAAAAAATTGGTTTCGTTACGGATTTTTGATTCTTTTTGTATTGTGTTTCTTTTTGGGAATAAACGCAGTAGTTTCAATTCTGGATCCTTACAGCGCATTCGGACGCATCGCTTCGCAAATCGTGGCACCGTTTTACATTTGGGGTAATAATGTGTTTGCTTACATCGCCGAGCGTAGCGACAGTTATGCCTTTTATGCGGTAGAGCAGCCTTGGTTTGGAATGACGAGCTTTATTGTACTAGTTGTTGCTATCGTAACGCTTATCGTGGTAGGTGTTTTTGCATGGCGCAGCGGTCGCTCGTACTGCAACACAGTTTGTCCGGTAGGTACGGCACTGAGTTTTATTTCAAGATTCTCAATTTTCCGTCCCACATTCGATGTAAATACTTGTATCGGATGTAAGCAATGTGAGTATAAGTGCAAATCCTCTTGCATCGACTCAAAAAAATCTTACATAGACCAAAGCCGTTGCGTAACCTGCTTCAATTGCGTTAGTGCTTGTAAGCAGAGTTCAATGACCTATACATTCAACAGAACAAAAGCACAACCGATTGTGGTTGAAGAAATTGTTGAAGAGATTGTTGTAGAAGTGCCTGACAAGAATACTGTTTCGCGCCGCAGTGCACTTACCATTATGGGTGCAGTTGCCGCATCGGGTATAGCAGCAAGTGCGCAAGGGCAGATGCCGCATTTGGATGGTGGCGTTATTGATTTAGAAGCCAGAAGAGTTCCACAGCGTAACGCGCCGATTATTCCGCCCGGAGCAATCAGCATGCGAAACTTCAATCGCAATTGTACGGCTTGTCAGTTGTGTGTAACATCCTGTCCAAATCGCGTTTTGCGTCCATCGTCAAATCTGAATCGTTTTATGCAACCCGAACTATCTTTCGAGCGCGGTTGGTGTCGCCCCGAATGTGTGGAATGTTCGAAAGTGTGTCCAACCGGAGCCATCAGACCAATCACAGTCGAAGATAAATCGGTTACTGCTATCGGACGTGCACATTGGATTAGAAGTCTTTGTGTGCCACTTCGCGATGGTGTAGTTTGTACCGTTTGCCAAAGAAACTGTCCAACCGGTGCTATTCAACTCATTCGCCGCGAAGGCGATGGCATTATCAGCACACCGGCAATTGACAGATCAATTTGCATTGGTTGCGGAGCTTGCGAAAATCTTTGCCCGGCACGTCCGTATAGCGCGATAGTAGTTCACGGGAAAGATGTACATACGAGAATAGATTAAAAATGAAAAATGTAAAATCTTGAACCAGAATTTTTTCAAGATTTTAAAAATTACAAAGATTTATTTTGGCAATATCAGCAACTGAAATCTTGTGAATTTCGAAAATCTTGTAAGAATCACGGTTCAGACAAAAATAATAAATATGAAAGCGAATAAAAAGATAATGATTATGACAGCAATAATGCTGATAGTAGCAGGAAGTTTTGTTTCCTGTGAAGATAAAGAACTTTCTATCTGCGAATGTGGAAGGGTTTACATAAATGAAACAGAATTTGTGGCTATGTGTATAGTGCCAAGAGAAGTTACGGCTAATTCAACACATGTAGTTAGAATGGAAAATCGCACAGGACATACAATTTCATGGAAAGCTCCTATTTGGGTGAGTTTTTATGGTGAAAACGGCTGGGAAACTGTATTTCCAAGGCTTGGGACAAATATTCTCTGGACTAATGATGTTACCTCTCTACGCCCCGGAGGAACAAAAGAACAGCCAGGAAATTTTTATGCAGCAACAGAAGCTTGGAACGAAGGCAAAAAAGGGTTATACAGAATGGGCAGAAATGTAATATTAAGTTCTGACGGACACGATACTATCATCACACTTTATGCTGAATTTGAAATAAGATAAATGTTAAATGATTTTAGTGCTGTTGCGTTAAGTTTTAAAATTTCGCTGTAAATTATTGGTATATAAATGATTATGAGTGTTTTTTGATTTTTCGATTTGAAATGAAAATTATTTCAAAAGTCAAATTTTGGTAATTTCAATACACTTTCAACTTATCCAAAGGCTAATAATCAACAAAGTAAAAAAACAAAAAATATCAAAAAAGGCTATTTGCTGAATTGTTAAAACTTAACGCACCAGCACTAAATGATTTAAAACAAAATAAAATGAAAATCAATAAGTTTTTATGTAAAATAAGTGGTCGATTTATTCCAACCCTTATAATTCTTTTATTTGGCTGTAGCAGTCTTTATGCACAGCATGTTTTTTCTGTTAGTTATGACAATTTATCACGAGATAATGCAGACAAGATTAGAACAGAAATAACAACAAGGTCTGATGTTTCGGTTTCTGCGATGTCAATAACAAGAAATCGAAATGATAGAGATGTATATGTGTTTGCGCTTTCGTCGGTTAGTGATTCGAGAATCGTTATACTGAACGAAGAAAACGGACGCAGTGTAGTAATAACTCCGGTAGAAGGAGCACCTGCGCAATTTGAGTTGCCGCCTTTTTTTATCGAAGAATTACGGCAGGCGGCTTTGGGCGATGCCGAACGATTTTTGGTGGTAGAAACCGGTACTGATTTTTCAGTCCGTAGTGCTGCGTCTGTTTCGGCAACAAGCCGAGATGTATTTTTGCCACGTTATTTTTACGGACAGGGCGAGGATGCAATAGAATTTCTTCCGAAAGACCGGAAAATCATTCACATTTTCAAAGAACGACCGAGACTTATTTCCGCTTCCGACGACCCCGAACATTTGCGATTATTGGCGGAATTGGAAGATGAAATGAGTTATTTTGTGTATATGTATCAACTGTCTGATGGAGCCTTGATTATTTTTGACGAACATTTTATTCCGGCAGCGGAACAAAATCAAATTAGTGCCACCACCACAACAACAACAAGTACAGGTGGAAATCTTCAGTTTGATTTATTAGGCTTAACAGGGCAGGGGGAGGAAGAGGCACGCACAGCTACGCGACACGCATTAAGTATTTGGAGCGCACGCTTGGCTGGTACAGTGCCTGTTAGAGTCAATGTTACGTTTCAGAATAATTGGTATATGGACGGTGTTATTGCTAAATCTTACCCTCAGCCACATTTTCTTTTTCCCGGAGGTGATACCTGGTATAATTCCGCATTGGGCAGACAATTAGGCAATCATTCTCACAATTTGTATGATATTCGAATAGCAATGAATTCTGATGTTAGTTGGCACTATCCGGTAGCCGGCACCATTCCTAATAATCATTATGATTGGATTACCGTCATGCTGCACGAAGTAACACACGGACTTGGTTTTTCATCTTTGATTTTTTATAATACACTACAGCGAAATCCGCAATATCCACAACATCATGGACGTTTTGTTTATGCCACAAGTACCGGTGGTTACGAATTTAGTGATTTTCCCGGAGCCTTTGACCGTCAATTGTTTAATAGTGCTGGAGCAAATTTGCCGAATCTTAGTCCATTTAACCGCACACTTGCTGTTAAAAGCAATAACTTATTTGCCGGTCGTCCAAATTCACATTTATTAGCAGCTAATGGTGGTACTCGTGTGAGAATGTTTGCCCCAAATCCTTTTCAACCGGGGTCAAGTGTTTCGCATTGGGATTGCAGCGTAACCTTTCCTACTTTCATGAAACATGATATTTCTACCGGATTCAGACAACATATCATCGATCCAAGAGAAATTGCTATTATGCGTGATATGGGTTGGATAGTTCCGATTTCTCTTTCCGGTCCCGATTTTGTTTGTGCAAGTCCTTCAACTTTTACAGTTTCAGATGTTCCAAACGGTGCTACTGTTGTTTGGACTTCTTCTGCGGGTTTATCAAATCCAAATCCCGGTAGTGGAACTTCTACATCAGTTAGTAGAACTATCGGGAGTACCAGTTTACATGAATGGGTAAGAGCAACGGTTACTTTGAGCAACGGTCGAATCATACCGATTACAAAACCTGTTTTTACTTGGGTTTCAGGCACACAAAGCGACCACGTAAACGCGGCTCTTTTAGGACCGGTCCCCAGTCTCGAAAATAGTGTTTTTTTGCACCAGCCACTCGGTTTTGGGGGTATGCAGGGCAGTAACTTTTACTGGACAAGTTCTGACTGGAATATTTTTATTATGATGCAAGGGCGTCATTGGACACAGTACATGTATTGGAGTCAACCTTGGGGTTCTTATGATATTACGGTTAGTTTTACGGATGTTTGTGGTGGCAGTTCGGTTATGTCTAAAATTATTGACGGCGGACATTCTTTCCAGTTTATCGCATATCCAAATCCTGCAACTGATATTTTGACAGTAGCACAACGCGATGCGCACGACCCACAGGCAAGAATCGCGGGCAATGTTGAACTCAAATTGTACAACAGTTGCGGACTTTTGGTGCGCAGCCAAACTATGGGCATGATGACAAGGCAAACCACTATAAACACAGCAGGTTTGCCCGAAGGCAATTATTTCCTACATATTATTGTAGATAATCGTGTGGTAGAACGACAAATTATTATCGTGAAACCATAGTGCTAAATTCTTGCATAAAAAGGCTTGGCTAAGAATCCGTCAAAAATTTTTATGTTTTTGCAAAAACAAATGATTTTTCGATGAATAAATCGAATAAATAAACTAAAAATATTGAGTATGAATAACAATACAGAATCAAAAAAACTGAATCGCCGCAGTTTTTTGAAAGCGATGGGAATCGGCACTGCCGGTGTTGCAGCAAGCGCAATGATTGGTTGCAGTTCGGGCGAGAGTAGAACCGCCCCGGAAAGAAAACGCGGAAAAATGACAATGCGCTACAATCCACATTCAAACGAATATGTGTCGCTACTCGGACACGGACACATGCGATTGGAGTTAGAATACAATGCCGAAGGTCAGGCTATTGGCATTGACCAAAATATTGCAAATGATTTGATTGATAGTGCGATAGCCGGTGGCGTTAATATGTTTGATACCGCACCCGGATATACACGCGGCTGGTCGGAAGCTTCGCTCGGAGAAGCACTTAAACGTCATCCGCGCGAAAAGTGGTTGATTTCGACAAAACTGTCAAATCTAAACGGACCTTTCGACTTTCAAAGCTGTATAGAAATGTACCATCGTTCGCGCGAACGCATGCAAGTAGATGTGATTGATTATTACCATCTTCACAATGTAGGTCGCAGTATCGAGAATTTTCGCCAACGTTATATAGATAACGGTGTGCTCGACTATCTCTTGAATGAGAAAAAAGAAGGTCGCATTCGCAATCTTGGTTGGTCGTATCACGGTGCTACCACCGAAACTTTCGATTATATTCTTCATTACAAAGATATTCAGTGGGATTTTGCGATGATTGTACTCAATTATCTCGATTGGTTTAGCCCAACCGGACAATCGCAATATATGTATAATGAATTGGTGAAGAAAAACGTACCGGTTAAAATCATGTCGCCCTTGCAAGGCGGACGTCTCTCTCGCGTAAATGCGGAAGCTTTCAGACAAATGGCAACAATCGATCCCGATGCTTCGCCATCGGCTTGGGGACTTCGTTTTGCAGGAACGCCGGCGGGTATTTTGAGCGTATTGAGCGGAATGCGTTTTGTAGAACAAATAGAAGAGAATCTTGATACATTTTCGCCGCTTGTGCCAATAAACGAACAAGAAAGCGAAATGCTTAACCGAGTGAGAGATATTATTACCGGTGGCGATTACATTCAATGTACCGAATGTAATTATTGCATGCCTTGTCCGTATGGAATTGATATTGTAGGAATTTTCGGACACTTCAACAGATCCGTTACTGCCGGCAATGTGGTGCGTAATTCGGAAGTAGAAAATTTCGACAGAAAAAGTCGTCGTTTCTTGATTGGATACGACCGCCACGTAGAACGCAAACGCCAAGCAGCAAGCTGTATTGAATGTGGAATTTGTAATCCAAAATGTCCTTATCGCATCAATATCCCCGCAGAGCTTCGCCGAGTAAACGAATATGTAGAACTATTGCGAAGAGGCAATCCTTTTAATTTGGATGAATAATAGTAGATTAAATGCTTGGTAAAAATTTTGCCAAGCATTTTTTTATGTAAAAAGCCACAACAAAATCGCGACAATTACCAATGCCGGAAGCATATTCATTATGCGTAATTTTTTGATATTGAGCAGGTTTATTCCCAAGCCAATAAGCATGATTCCGCCAACGCTTGTGATGCCGTTGATGATTTCAGGCGTGAAAAAACTCGATGCCCACATGGCTAAAAGCGTTATCGAGCCTTGAAAAATAAACAGAGGTATGGCAGAAAAAAGTACGCCAATTCCCAATGCTGAAGCAAGCAAAAGCGACGAAAAACCATCCATAAATGATTTTGTAAGCAACAAATCCGATTTTCCTTCCACGCCATCTTGTATCGCGCCGAGAATCGTCATCGAACCCATGCAAAAAAGCAGAAAGGCTGTGATCAATCCTTCGGAAAAACGATCGCTGCCAATGCGGAATTTGCGTTTGAGCCAATCGCCGAATTTCTCAGCACCGCGCTCAATATCTATCCATTCGCCCAATACAGAGCCAAGTACCAAACTGCTCACCACAATCAGAATGTTATCGAAATTACGCAACATGCTGATGCCGATAGCGAGTGTAAACAAGCCAACTGCCTGAAAATAAATAGCTGTGATGCGTTCGGGCATCTTTTTTTTCAGCAGCAAACCCAAACTTCCGCCGGCAATTACTGCAGCGGTATTTATAATTGTTCCGAACATATTTTTTCGTAAAAATCAAAGAGAGGCTGTCCAAAAAGTAATTTTGAACGCAAATGACACAAAAAAACGCAAATTTACGCAAAATAAAATTTATTAATAATCAGTGATTTAAAGAAAACTCACGATGCATATTTTGCGTAAATTTGCGTTTTTTTGTGTCATTTGCGTTCCTTTTGGACAGCCCCTCTTTGCGAATAATCGCGTTTTGAGAAACTATATTTTACCTTTTTTCAAAATGAATGCGCGTGGTTATTGTTTGAGGCAAGGTCATGCCAAAAATATCGATTTTTGTTTCAATTTCTTGCTTTAATTCGCCTTTGATAACCCAGCCGGTAGTTTTGTCAACTTCCATTTTACCTTTCTGAGATCCCGATATAGAAATAGCGGTTTCCATTCCACCATTCGATTGAATAATGGGCGCATCGGTTTCAAAATTTGCCTCAACCGACAGTTCTGCCACATTGTTATGCACTCTTCTGAGCGTGGTTTCAATATTAGCGTGCATATTCACCTGTCCGGTGCTGATGGTTTGATTTGTGTTCCAGCTCTCGCCAATTCGCACTTCTTTCGTTGGGAAAATTGCAAACCATTGACCTAAATTCGACTGCATCGACTCTTCGTTAAATTGTTGTCCAAACTGTCCAACCATTTGCTCTTTCGTGAATTCATCTATTTCATCGTGAATGGATTCCTTCATCGCAACCATCATTTTTTCAATTCCTGATACGGACTTAACATTTCCTTGCTTATCCATTGTCATGTGAAAAGGCAAGTTAGTCATTGCTCGCAACATAGGACCTAAGTCAGCTTCTGAAGCAAATTCAGCATCAGTTTCCGAGCTGAATCCGAATTGATAATCGCCACTGTCCATATTCATTTTGATTGATGTGAACATGAAATCTAAGCCAATTTCGTTTTCGCTAACCGATGTTACTGTGTAAAAAGTAAGCATTTCGGTGTGAATACCAATATCCATAAGCTGTCCGCCCAATACTTGACGCACATTCATGTCAACCGAGGCGAATATCTCAAATGTTTCGCCTACATTAACGGTATAAATTAAGGTGAATTTTTCTCTGTTGCAAGAAGAGAAAAAAAACAATACGGCGCATGCAATAAGCACCGATTTAACTGCAAAGTTTTTCATAAGCTTTTTTGTATTAAATGTTGATAATACAAAAGTAAATGTTTTTTTTCAAATAAACACTATTTTTGCAAAAAAAAATGTAAAAATCTTTGAAGAAATATTTTTTGCCTCTTTTTTTTCGGTTGTTGCAGATTATAATCGTATTTTTGCATGCTGATAGAATCCTTAAAAATTTTCAGTTTGAAAATCTCGATATGCGCTTAAATTCCTTATCCATACTAAATTACAAGAATATTCGTGAAGCAGAGTTGGTTTTTTCGCCAAAAATAAACTGTTTTATCGGCAACAATGGCATGGGAAAAACCAATCTGTTGGATGCGATATATTATCTGTCTTTTTGCAAAAGCCACTCAAATTCCATCGACTCACAGAATATTTTGCACGATGCTGAATTTTTTATGTTGCAAGGAAACTACGAAATTGGCGAAGCCAACGAAGAGATATATTGTGGAATGAAACGTCGCTCGAAAAAGCAGTTCAAACGAAACAAAAAAGATTATGAACGCCTTTCGGATCATATTGGTTTGCTGCCCTTAGTAATTGTTTCGCCCTGCGATGCGATGCTTATTGCCGATGGAAGCGACGAAAGACGCAAATTTATTGACGGTGTTATTTCGCAATATAACAAAAACTATCTTTCAGAATTTCTGCAGTACAACAACGCGCTTAAACAACGAAATGCGCTATTAAAATTGGAAATTCCGGCAGAAGAATCATTATTTGAAATTTGGGAAGAGCAAATGGTGCTGAGAGGACGATATATATACGAGCAGCGCAAAAAGTTTATTCGCGAATTTATTCCGATTTTTCAACAATTTTACAGCTTTATTTCCGGTGGAAACGAGCAAGTTAGCCTTTCGTATCTTTCGCAATACGATAAATA
>Ga0209737_10001226_pt1 | contig 18817 bp, 13 predicted proteins | sample TergutCu122P3_FD_187284 | JGI IMG/M metagenome (GOLD analysis project Ga0209737, IMG submission 187284) | Cubitermes ugandensis P3 segment gut microbial communities from Kakamega Forest, Kenya - Cu122 P3 (SPAdes) (version 2) | ecosystem: Host-associated > Arthropoda: Insects > Digestive system...
ACCTACGGCGGCGTGTGGTGGTGTGAGTTACTATCCTTGGTACAGTACGCTGAGCGTACTGCTTAGATAGGTGTGCGCTCTCCGAGCGCGGAATACAGCACAATTGAAAGCACTACAGTTTGTTTTACACCCGATTTTCCGATTGAGCCAAAGATACCTTTCCCACCCGATTTTCCGATTGACCCAAAATAAGGGCAATATATTGAACTACTAAATATTAAACCGAGAAAATTATTAAAATTAGCCCTATTTTGCTTTCTCTATAAATTAACGAACGATTCCCTTATATTGTTCCGACGCTGCACGTTGCGAACAATAAAATCTATTATCTCACTCTTAATTTTTGCCCCTCCCTTAAGAAATCGCTCCTCATATTGTTGAGTTTTTTAAGGGTATTTACGGTAGTTCTGTATTTTTTGGCTAATCCCCCTAAGGTATCTCCTTTGCGAACAGTGATATACTGCGGGGAATGGTCAATGGGTTGTCCGGTATCCGTATTTACTAATGTGTTTGGGTCGGCGTTGGTTTTAACCACTTTTCCGCCCACATAAAGTGTGTCGCAGGAAAGTTTGTGGTTCTGGAAGTCGATAATTCTGGCAGGATTAAAGTGCTGCCCGAGGTATCTTGTTTCAAAATGCAAGTGGTTTCCGTAAGAACGACCGGTATTTCCACCCAGCCCGATGGTATCTCCTGCGTGAATTTGCTGCCCGGGATTTACCAATCGTCGGGATAAGTGCGCATAATAGGTCTCCAATCGGTTGTGATGGCGAATGATTACCACATTTCCGTAAGTGCCGTTGTAGGTTGACACACGCACCATTCCGCTGAAAGCCGCAACCACAGGCGTGTTTTCAGGAAATGGAATATCTATCCCCCAGTGCATTCTTCCCCTGCGCCGCTTCACGCCATAAAATGAAGTAGCTTTGTACTTAGCAGGATGTACATAATTCTCAAGAACAATCGTATCGGGATGAACTGTTCTGTCGTGCACATAATGAATCTTCAAAATGTCAAAATTTGAGTAAGTGCCATAACCGGGCATCCACTTAAAATAGATAAACATCATCGATTGGTCTGCGCTCGTATCATCATCATAATCCTCAATATCTTCTTCATATTCAGATAATTGTTCAACAAAAGAGAGGGTGTCGCTTTCACTGAAAAGGAGTTGGTTATTCTTATTCTTATCTTCTTGTGTAAAACTCTTGTTGGGGGTCAATACAATTAAACTGAGTAGAAAAAATAGATTTATTGTATTGATAAACAAATTGTTATGGATAGTTTGTGTCATTTTTCATTTTTAAGCGGCAAAAGTAGATTTTTTTTGAATAAATATAAATAATTCTGCAATTCCACAATATTATTATATTTGTGGTTCATTTATTGTTACCCCAACAAATAACCGTAATCAATTAATACAAAAATATTTACAAAATGAAAAAGCCATTACTTTACGCGCTGTGCGCCCTAATTTTTACCACATTTTCCTGTTCTATGAAAAAAACAGAATTAACGTCGGGCATCAACTTTGCCAATTTAGACACCACCGTTAGTCCAACTGACGATTTTTTCCGCTATGCCTGCGGAGGCTGGATGGATATGCACCCCTTAGCCGGAGAATATGCCCGCTACGGCAGTTTCGACAAATTGGCAGAAGATAACCGCGAGCAATTAAAAGATTTGATTACCACTATTGCCGCAAGACAACACGAAAAAAATTCCATTAAGCAAAAAATAGGAGACCTCTACAATTTGGGAATGGATACGGAAACTATTGAGAAACAAGGCAATTCATCGATTTCTCACGATTTGAGTGCCATTGTTGAAATGACATCAAAAGAACAACTTCCGGAAATTATGGCTATTCTGGAACTGTCGGGGTGCAGCCCTTTTTTCGGCATCTTTGGAGAAGCAGACCCCAACAACAGCAGTATGAATATCGCCTGGATTTGGCAAACCGGTTTGGGCATCGGAGATAGAGATTACTATTTGGAAGAATCTTCTAAACCCGTCAGAGATGCCTATTTGGCACTGTTGGAAAAGATGTTTACCATTTCGGGATATGCAGAGATGGCAGGCAAAAAAGGAAATGAAAAACAGATGGCAAAAGAGGTGCTGAAGTTGGAAACTGAAATGGCAAAGATATTTATGCCCAAAGAAGAACTGCGCGACCCCAATAACACAAATAACCCGAAAACAGTTGCGGAAATTCAGGCAATGCTTCCTAATTTTTCGTTTACCAATTACCTTAACCAACTTAAATTGAATAACTTGGATAAAGTAAATGTGGGGCAAACAGCCTATTTAACAGGCTTAAACACCATTCTTTACAATACAAATTTAGAAACCATTAAAGATTATTTAGCGTGGAATATTATTAACACCGCGGCTTCTTTTTTAAGTGATGAGTTTGTGAATGCCAATTTTGAGTTCTACGGCAAAACACTCTCCGGAAAAGAGGAGTTGCAACCCCGCTGGAAAAGGGTGGTTGGTATTGTGGATGGCTCTTTGGGCGAAGCAGTGGGGCAAATGTATGTGGAAAAATATTTCCCCGCAGAAGCCAAAGAACGAATGCTAAATTTAGTGAAAAACCTCCGCTACGCAATGACTGAGAGAATCAATAATTTGACTTGGATGAGCGACGAAACCAAAGAAAAAGCGATTGACAAACTGAATGCGATGATTGTGAAAATTGGATACCCCGATACGTGGAGAGATTATTCTGCATTAGAAATAGACCCCACACTAAGTTATTACGCCAATGTGATGCGTGCTGCACGCTTTGAATCTGAATATCAATTAAATAAAATAGGAAAACCGGTTGACCCTACCTATTGGTATATGACGCCGCAAACTGTGAATGCCTATTACAATCCTACCACCAATGAGATTTGTTTTCCTGCCGGAATTTTGCAACCTCCTTTTTTTGATATGAAAGCCGATGATGCCGTTAATTACGGTGCAATTGGCGTGGTTATCGGGCACGAAATAACGCACGGGTTTGATGACCAGGGCAGACATTACGACAAAACCGGCAATGTGAGTAACTGGTGGAAAGATGAAGATGCTACAAATTTTAAAGAGCGCTCCAAAATCTTGGTCAACCATTTTAACAATATTGAAGTGCTTCCCGGATTGTTTGCTAACGGGGTGTTTACGTTAGGGGAAAATATTGCCGACAACGGCGGAGTAAATGTCTCTTTTGTAGCGCTTCAAAAAGCAATAAGTGAGGGGCGTATCAAAGGTATTATGGACGGCTTTACCCCTGAACAGCGCTTTTTTATTGCCTACGCAAACGTTTGGGCAAACAATATCCGTGATGCCGAAATAGAACGCAGAACAAGAGAAGGACAGCACTCGCTCGGCAAATGGCGTGTAAACGGAACCCTCCCCCATATAGATGCATTTTTAGAGGCATTTGATGTAAAAGAGGGCGATAATATGTGGTTAGCCCCCGAAAAAAGAGCCCAAATCTGGTAGATGCAAATATCGTAAGGGTCGAGAATTTTCGCCCCCAAACAATTAAATTTTAAATTTTAAATCTTAAATTTTATGGACAACAAAAACGAATTCAACACATTTAGTTTAATAGGCTACATTTGGAAATGGAGAAAACTGTTTCTCATTGTTTGTGGTGCCGCAGGAGTGCTCGCCATATTCTTTTCTTCAGGATTATTTATCAGGCCCCAATTTACTGCCCAAACGGTAATTTATGCCCCGCGCACCAATGCTGTTTCAAAAATTATTAACGGCTTAAATATTCAAAATGAAAGATTGGATATCAAAGCATACGCCATTGAAGAAGAAACCGAGCAAATGATGCAACTGCTTAATTCAAGAGAGATTAAAGATGTGCTTATTGAGAGGTATGATTTGATAAAATATTATGGCATCAAAACAAACAGAAAAGCGTGGAAAGCAAAACTTTACGAAACTCTTGATGGGGTTATAAAGATAAAAAGAACCCAGTATGGTGCCATCACTATTTCGGTTAACGACTGGGATCCGCAACGGGCTGCTACTATGGCAAATGATATTGCTGCTGAATTGGACTCGCTAAAAAACAGAATCGAGCATGAACGCGCTGTGGCCGCCTGCAATATCGTTGAAAATCAAATCCAGGAAGCATTAGCGTGCCGCTCGGTAGTTACAGACTCGATAAGAAAATTAGCCAATAAAGGAATATTTGCTTATGAGTATCAGGCGGAGAGATTTACGCAACAATACGCCATTGCTGTTGCACAAGGTAATATGGCAGGTGTCGAAAGACTTAAAAAAGAGATGGAAAAATTGGCAATATGGGGACCTGTAGAGTTTTCTTTGCGTCAGGAACAGAAAGAGCTTAGTGAGTATGTCTCTTTTATAAAAACGAGACTTATCACTGCCAGAGCAGATTTGAACCAAACAATGCCGGTAAAGTTTGTGATTGAAAAAGCCGTTGCCCCCGACAAAAAAAGTTATCCAAAAAAAATAATCATCGCAATTTTAGCATCCATCGGTACATTTTTCGTAATGTTAATTACTCTTCTTGTCATTGACAGAATTAAAAATGAGATTGTTGTGGAGCCCCGTCCCGATAATTCAGAAAAATAGGAATGAACAGGAAACTCATCATTACGCTGGGAATCGGAGCGGCATTCATATTAGTGAACTGCTTTGCAATAATAAAGGAATTTTTATATATTCCAGTACTCAGCGTGGTCGTAGTTTTAGCATACCTGTTCATCTATAGACTGGATATAATGATGTATGTAATGGCTTTCGTAACGCCATTATCGATTACATTTTCAGACCAAAAAATAAATATCGGGCTTTCCATTCCGGCAGAGCTCATTATGATTATGCTTTCGCTGATTTTTATTGCACGACTTTTTTATGACATCCGGTTAGAGCGAAAAATTGTCTTACATCCAATTTCTGTGGTCATTTATCTCTATCTTTTCTGGACGTTAATTACTTCGATTACCAGCGAGTTGCCTTTGGTCTCTTTTAAGTTTTTCGCCTCCAAAATATGGTTCATTACCTCCTGTTATTTTTGTGTCATTCAGTTTGTTAAAAACGATTTAAAAAAGATGATTGTTTTTCTAAATTGTTATGCGTTTGCGCTGGGGATTGTTATTATTTACGCCACGGTTAAGTTAGCACTCAACGGTTTTGCCGTTCGCGGAATGCACTGGATTATGACACCGTTTTACAACGACCACACGGCTTATGGCGCCGCCATTGCTTTCTTTATTCCGCTTATTACTGCACTTATATTGATAGATGGTAAAACAATATGGAGAAAATTGTACTACTTTTCGCTAATGGCAGTGATGTTTACGGGATTGTATTTCTCTTACTGCCGCGCCGCCTGGTTGAGTGTTATTTTTGCTTTTTGTGTTTGGATAGCGATTGAACTGCGTATTAAATTTTCGTGGCTCATTGTTGGTTTTGCTATTTTGGGTTCAACATTATACTATTTTTCTGATGATATTTTGTACAGAATGAGTAGAAATTCGCAAGATTCTTCGGGAGAGTTTTTTGAACATATTACTTCCATCAGCAATATTTCAACGGATGCTTCCAATGTAGAACGTATCAACAGGTGGGTGGCTGCTTTCGGAATGATTGAAGACCGTCCGGTAATCGGGTGGGGACCGGGTACCTACCAGTTTTTATACGCAGGATATCAAAAAGGAAAATACAAAACCATTATCTCTACCAATTTCGGCACAGGAGGAAATGCCCACAGCGAGTATATAGGACCTTGCGCGGAGATGGGTTTTCCGGGGGCAATAATTGTAATTATCTTGATGATAACGGTAATCTATGTTGGGTTAAGAGCTGCTATCCGCACCAAAGAGAAAATACCCAAAATGTTGGCACTCTTTTCCGTAATTGCGCTCATCACGTACTATGTGCACGGAATTATGAACAACTTTTTAGATACCGACAAACTTTCGCTTCCGTTTTGGGCAGCCATCGCTGTAATTGTGGTGGTGGATTTGTGGGGGAAAAAGGAGAGTATTAACAATTTAAAATTTAAAATTTAAAATTTAAAGATTTAATAGTTCAATAGTTCAATAGTTCTCTTAATTCTTAATTTTTAATTCTCAATGCCCTTTTTTCAAAGGCACCCTGAATAGCCCAACACAATAATTCGTGTAATTCGTGCAATTAGTGGACAAATATTAAAAGCTGTACGCTACCCCCAGCCCGAAAATTTCTTGAAACTGAACTCTTTTTTCCGGTTTGCCCGGCTCATCGAACTTCACCTTCGGATAATATTTAAGATTGGTGGTTAAAGAAACATTAAGTACCTTTAGGAATTGATAGGTAATCATAACATCCCAGTCAACGTTGAAATGACCAAACTTTTGTTCAGGGTCTGTATATGGGGTATAGAGTTGCAGACCGGTTGAGATTTTCAAATTTTTCACATCGTTGTAAGTAATACCTGCGCCGAAGGTCATCCCCAAAGAAGCGGTTGCTGTTTTTTCTACCGGCACACCTAAGGAAGGACGCAATAGTGAATCCACACAACTGGTAACTAATCCTGATAAGGGGGAATAGTAGAGCGTAACCAACTCTTTCCATTTCCAATTTACCCCCACCGAAAGATTTGTACGTGATGGCGAAAGCCAATTTGAAACTAAAACGCGGGTATTGTCATCGGGAAATTTGTAGCCGGGCATATACTGCGATTCAAAACTGCCTTTTACAGCGATAAACCACATACTTTTCGTATGCGCTTTGGGACTGATTTCATATCCGAAAATAGTTTTAAAGTTTATTTTATCGCTTCCCTTTCGCCATCTATATGATTTAAAATCAGATGAATATATTGCGCTGAAGTCGGTGTCAAGGTTGGTATCCCAGGCAATCTTAGCCTTTTTATAATTTAAGGTAAGATTTACGTAAGAGATTCCTGTAAAATTGCTGTTTCCACCGGCAGCCCAGTTTATGAGTTGGGTTTGTGAAATTTTTAGTCCTACGGTACCCGAAAATTTCCAATAGTCTTTCCATTTTGGAGTTCGCAGGGAATCGGCGGGATTATCGGAAGCAGAAAAAGAGGTTATAGTATCCGAACCGGCTACAGGCAAATCGGATTGGTTAATAGGAGTTACGTCTTTACTTTTATTTTTCTTCTTTTGGGCAAAAGAGAAAGGGATAACACACAAAATGCAAAAAATAATCAGGAGTTTTTTCATATTTAGCTTTATTTAATTCGGGCGCGAAAGTACAAATTTGGCGGAATTTCTTTTTCAATTATAGATTTGGCAGATTTTTTTTTTATTTTTATACAAATCGTATAGTTTTTTTATACTTTCGCGGCTTCAATAAGTAAATATGCAATTTATTAATGAAAATATATAATTTAATTAAACACTTTCCTTATGAAAACATTATACTCTCGCGGATTATTATTACATATTATCATAAACATTTTTTTTTTTAACTTTTCCATTATGAAAAAAGACTACTTTTCAATTTTTCGCACCACATTTAGAAAAGCGGTGCCGTTGTTTTTTCTTCTGTTTGCTTGTTGCTTACTATCTTCGGTATTAGCACAAAGCATTCAACTTACACCAGCGCCAAACCCGCACCCCACGCGTATGGCACCCACAACGTTTACCGTCAGGATTACTAATCTCAGCGTTACCGAAGACATTCCAGCAGGAATACTCCGCTTGGATGCGGTAGCATCTGCAGGTTTTACAATTACTCCGGCAACTCAGACGATAAACACGGTAATACTCAAAGACAGCTACATTGACCTGACATTTACTGTTACCGGGCTTTGTGCTGCCCCGCAGGCAGGTGGAAGAATTGACTATACCCTGTATGATATTAGCAATACTCCTGCAACTGTAGTGCGAATCGCAAACACCCTTCCTATTACCCTCACCGAGGTGGACTTTGTCTTCATGCCACCGGCAGAGACTCAGGCAGATTTTGCCAGTGCTACGAAAACTTACACCCGCGTTTGGGCAATTACGCAAACCGCTCCTGACGCTGCTACTCCTTTTGTGCGCGTTATCAATGATGTTACGTTTGCCAATTTCGCTATTATAAAAGTGGAAGTGGTGCAACCCGCAGGTGGCGGAACATACACCCCGCTATTGGATGTTACCGGTAAATCAGTTTATACTACCAACAAATATACTCTCACTCTTGATGCTGATATCTTTAGCCTCGTAGGAAACAACGATGATCTCTTCAATACCGGTGAAACAGTATATATCAGAGAAACTTTCGTGATAAAAACCTGTCCTGTAACCAATTCCTCCTATTCTGCAGAATATGGGAACGGTACGCAGTGGTGTAAGTACAAAACTTTTGATTTAGCGGTTACCAGCGTAGTACCGTTAGTATATACTATGGCTTCTACAATTGTTACCGGTTCAAATAAAGAACCTGCTACCTGTACTGCCAACGGTGGCAAAGGCGAGTTTATTGTTCGATACCAAAATACCAGCCCCGATGCCCTCAACAGAGCCGTAGCGAGAAACTTGAACCTTTATATCACATTTACCGGAGCTAAATATATACTTTCCGATGCCTATTTTGTGAATTCCTCGGGTGTGGACTTAGGACTGCCGCATCTTATTAGTGCTCCTACCAGAACTAATCAAACTATTAATTTTAATAACTTTGACTACGTTACATACAACTATAGTGTTCTTAATCTTATTGACTTTGATTTGGATGGGAAAGTAAACGACTTGCCACAAACCAAAGATTTCTATATTAAATATGAATATGAAGTAGATTTCAGTGCTTTTAATAATGATGACTGTTTTACAACACCAAACGTATTCCGCGATTGGTTTACTACCAATATGAGATACCAAAATAATTGCAATACTGATTTAACCGGAGGTACAAACACATCCACACTGACTCATGGAAGCACTACTTTAGGGTATGGCCCTCCGCAAAACCAGTTGGTATCACCGCCCAACCTTGGTCCCGGCGCCAAAGTTACGGTTACATTTTTCCAAAACAATAATACCAATGCCACCACAGGAGGAGGAAATGCCGGTTGGTCTCAAACACAAAGCAACGACCATTGGATAGTGATTACGCTCCCTAAAGGATTTGACTACGATAACACTATTAGTGGACTAAAAATCAGCGGTGCTGCCATTACCGGCGCTACCCCATATATTTCTCCTTCAAAGATAACAAAAACTTTTGTACAGGATGATGACCCCGTTCCCGGTGCCGGATTTACTGTGCTAACGGTTTATTACGACTTAGCCACGCTCGGAAATGCCCTCTACTACAGTATTGATATGACTGCACTTCCATGGATTCCCATTCCCGACAAGTATAAGTTTATGACCCTTGAACATCAATGGGCATACCCAGATAATCCGCTTTGCCCGGACGTCTATTCTTATGCCTGTGTGAACTTTGAACTTAACTATGAAGTTAGAATGGGAAGTGGATGTCTTGATTTTAATGCGGATGTGCGACGTATGACTTTTGGCTGGAATAAATTGGATAAAAGCGTTAAAATTACTCCAGAGAATGCGAAATCGTTTGGTGTGGACAGAGATATTGCCGGTCCTTACGATAATATTGAAGTTTTTGGTGTTCTTTCCACCAGTTGCCCCTTAGACAATCATTTTGACAAAAGTGATGCGATAATGGAGTTTGAATACAGGACAATGATACCGGGTTTACCTACGCTCTTCTTTCCCGATGAAGATTACGCGGTTGAACTTATATGGAAAAGAAACAAGATACTACCCCATCCGGGAGGTTTGGATCGCTTTGAACTTACTAAAGCGCAATGTATAGAAAAAGACGAGATAGTGGGGTATGTACCGGTGCCTGTATTACCCACCGACCCGCCCGCCGATAACGGAATACATTTTATTAGGGTAAATATTGGAAACTGGGCATTAAACACCACCAATGCACAATCTCCGGCTATTAGAGATGGAGATACACTTTTAGTAAACGTTAAATTACGTACCAACGAAAATATGCCCGTAACGCTCTCCCCTGTTTTCTTAATGAGAACAAGAAATTATCTCAAACAAAAAGCACCTCCATACGCTATTTCAGCTGTGGTAAGTGTTTTGAAAAATTTCAGAATGGTGGATTATGCAAGAAAATCTTTTGTTCGCGATAATTTTGCTTACCCCGAAAACACTACAGGCAATATTGCTCTTGCTTATGCTTCAGTAGCAAATCCGTCAACATTAGTACTTAATGGCTCTGAATATTGGGTAAACGAATATCGTCCCAACCAGTATGCAGAGAATTTTGTATGTAATATTGAAGGTGTTTGGAACTTGTCCAGAATCGGAACCCGTGAACGCATCATTGGTGAAGGAGTTGCAAGTAATCTTCGTACTATCAGACCATTAGACCCTGACAATTTCTCTCTAACCTATCCCTCAGGAAATACACGCCTTGAGATTTCCGGACGACTGGAAACCGAATACATTGATAACTTTTTCTTTGCCTGGGATTGCGATGTAACCAGCAACTGCCCCAGCACAACCGACAGAGTTACAATGACCGCAGATTATACCTATTACCCTACTTCTGAAGAGCCAAAATTTCAGGCAATGTCTCGTGGACCTGTAAATTTTATCACTTCTTTTTCAAAATACACATACACACTATCCTCAGCCGCGCCCACTAAGTACCCGAACAATAACGACCTTGACTGGGATTTTGTACTAACCAACACCAGCGCGTGGTCAACAAGCGACAGAGTGCTTCCCAACTGCTGGCTATCTATTGAGTTTCCACTCGGCAGAATAATTCCAACCACGCTTGTTCTTACAGATAATTTAGGTAATGAATGGAAAAACTTTGTTTATTATGGACAAACAGCCACTACAGAAAAATACTGGGTAAAATTAGATAATTTGACCTTAACCGCTACCACCCGAAACTTTAATATAAAGTGTGTTTATACAAATTGTACACCATTTAACCCTGTATTAACTTTTAGTATGGCTAAAGGCGGCTATCCAGCTAACCCCGATATATGGTTTACCGGAGCAGGTGCTCCTTGTCCAAACAAAACCACATTAACCCTTAATGCTATCCCGGAACTCAGTTCATTGCGCGGCTCAGTTATTAGCCCGCCATGGAACGGTCCAACCGGATACCTGTTCTGCCAGGAACTTACCTATCAAGCAATCTTCTACAATTCGCAACTAAGTCTTCTCACCAACCCTGTATTAGAGATAATATTGGGACAAGGATTGGAATTAATAGGTGCTACAGCTATGCAGGACGGCAGCAATGTGGCTATTATCGACATTATCGATTCCGGTCCTGCCAGCGAAAGAACTGTTAGAATTATTTTAGACCCTGATATTATCGTTCATGGTGTGAATACACCCGGTGACCAGTTATTTGTTGACTTCATACTTAAACCGGTGTGTAATTTTGTGAACGGCTACGTACCCTATGTAACTTTCCTTTCTACTAATACTTGCGGCGAGAGGATTGGTGAAACCAAACACACTGATCCCATCTATATTGATGGTATTACTTTCGTTTCCGATTATCTTATCCCCAATTTCACAGTTCAACCTTTATCTAACAACGTACCTTCAGCTAATATAGATTTAAGTAGTGCTACTGCAGCAGCAAATTGCTCTGTTAGATTTGAAGCCGACATACAACTGAACTCCAGTTTACAATCAACCGGCGACTATATTGCCATATCCATTCCGCCAAATATGACTATTAACTCTGTTTCCGGACAAACATTTACCTATTGGAAAACCGAAAGCGGTAATAATTTCTACAAAACCCCTGTAGCAACAATGTTACCCAATGAAATTGAAAAAGTTGAACTTATCCTTACTCCAACTAATCCGGAACTATGGTCTTGTGCGCCGGTAACTTTCAAAGTATTTACAGGTGTTTTCATCCCTCTTACCTGCGATGGAAAAGAATGCGGAATTGAAGCCACCCACGAAAATGATGAGGTAAAAACGGTTAATGTTACCAAAAATGCAGTATCGTTCCAGCCTGGTGCTTCTGCAACAGGAAGTTACAATAGTAATACAACAGAGAAAGTTACATTTAACGGCATTTTAAATCTTCCTGCAAATACCCATTTTGATAATATCCGTATAGAAGTATTTAGTTACAATACCAACGATTTAATCCCCGGTGCTTTTTTCGACTTGAATAACATCACTACGGATGCGGTTACCACTACGCTCGCTTTTACAAATGCAATACCTCTTATTATCCCTACGACAGAAATATGTGACTTATATCTAGTAATTCGTAAGATGCCCACTTATAATCAATATATATGTGATAATGTGTCGATTAGAATTCCGCCTCCTTCATATAGTTTTACCGGGACTTATTCTGCTTGCGTGGGTGAAGACCTGGTGGTGGGCAACAACCCCATAACAGGATATACTTATACATGGAGCCCGAACACTTACATTGTAGGGTCATCTACAACCACGCCCATTACTGTAAATTTCCCATCATCCGAAGTGGGCACTTATACCTTTAGCGTAGAAGTAGCCCGTATCGGAGGCTGTCCGGTAACTGCAAGAGTAGATGTAGAAGTTGTTAGGTTACCTGATGTTTTCTTTGACGGTTTAGACGAAATTTGTGTTGGAGAAACCACGCAATTGGGACACGATTCCGGCGTTGGCGGAACATGGACAAGTAAAAACACTGCAGTTGCCACCGTGAACGCAACTACCGGCGTGGTTACAGCAGTTGGCGCGGGAACTGCCACCTTTGAATTTACTGATGTCGGTACCGGATGTAAAAATACAACCGGCGAGTTAACAGTGAATGCACTGCCTACTACACCCATCATTACCCCAAGTGCTACTACTATCAATTGTTCTGTAACATCATCTACCATTAGTGTTACAAACCACACCGCCGGTAACACATATATATGGTATAACAACGGCACAGAAATAGCCGGTCAAACCGGTTCTTCGCTCACAGTTAGTGCATCGGATATTGCAAGTACCAGCGCAATTTTCACCGTAAAAGCTGTACACCCAACTACAGGTTGTATTTCAACCCTGAGTAGCGGAGTAACTATCAACAAAGCTGTTACACCGCCTACGGTTTCTGCAACCCCGAGTCCGGTATGCACCACCGGTGCCATCACTTTATCTCCCACTACGGGAGGCACATGGGCAAGCGGCAACACAGCCGTAGCCACCGTTTCAGGAAGCACCGTAACCATTGTGGGTGCCGGAAGCGTTACCTTTACCTTTACCGAAACCGGCACGGGATGTACGGCAACTGCAACCGTTGTGGTTAATGCACAACCCGCCATACCCACCATTACACCAACTGCCACTATTATAAACTGTACAACAACATCGTCCACTATTAATGTTACAAACCATACCGCCGGACTGGAGTATGAATGGTACAAAGACGACACACTGATATCCGGTCAAACCGGTTCTTCGCTCACGGTTACCGCTACAGATATTTCTGGTACCAGCGCAACTTTCACGGTAAAAGCCGTAAATACTGCCACGACTTGTATTTCACCCCTGAGTAGCGGGGTAACAATCAACAAAAATATTACACCACCTACAGTTTCTGCAAGTCCAACTGATGTTTGTGTTGATGGTGCCATCACCTTATCGCCCACCACAAACGGTAGTTGGGTAAGCAATAACACAGCCGTAGCCACCGTTTCAGGAAGTACGGTAACCATAACAGGTACCGGAAGCGTTACCTTTACCTTTACTTCATCGATAAACGGATGCCCGGCAACTACGAGTGCGGTAACCGTAAACCCGTTGCCCATCGTATCTACCCCGAAAGATGATATTTGTGTGGGCGAACAGGTTACCTTGTCGCAAGATGGCAGTGGAACCTGGACAAGCAGCAACAGCCCTGTGGCTTCCGTGGTTGCAACTACCGGCGTAGTTACCGGTGTTGCTCAGGGAAGTGCATCCTTCACATTCACAAATACATCTACGCAATGTACTGCATCTACACCTTCCATTAACGTACATCCTATTGTTACCCCAACATTCGATATTCCCAGCCAAATTACTTATTGTTTCGACGAGACACCGGTTGATTTACCCGTTACATCTACCAATGTACCTACTATTCCGGGAACATGGACACCGGCAGTTATTGATATGACCCCCGGCAATACTACCACCTACACCTTTAACCCTGCTCCCGGAGAATGTTCACACCCCATCTCTATCACAGTAACCGTGAAAGACCGCGTGAAAGCCACCGACATCTTGGTAAGTGATGAAGAGGAGTGTTTAAGCGATCCTGTTGTGTTCCGTGCCAAGTCAACCAAAGCTGCCGACCTGATTTTCCGCTGGTATGCCTCACCCACTGCAACTACTCCTATTTACACAGGACCAAACTATCCGGCAGGCGGTTTTATGTCTGATACCTCCTTCTATGTAGGTGCCTACAACAACAACCTCTGCGAAAATGTTGGCACTGACCGTAAAAAAGTAAACTTGCATGTTATCGTTTGTAAATTGTTAGGTTGTGAAGAAACATTACCCAATAAATATGGTGAAGAGGACTACTACTTAGCCAACAAACACACCCACATCGGTACCGATTGGGATGTGCCGATTGTTTGGCACGGTACTTTGGACAGCATTGTATATTATGTAAATGGTGAAAGACTTGCCAACCCAACCCTTGACGGTTTTGAGTTCCCGTTGTGCTGGTCGTTTGTGGAAGTTAAGGCGTATTACTTAACTATCCAGGATGAGTGCCAATTTGCTGTTTATATCGACCGCGCTTGCCCCACCCTTACAAATGACGACGAAGGTAACGAGTATAAAGTAACCAAATTAGCCGGTTTATGCTGGACGGAAAACCTGAAAGCCACTAAATACGCTGGGAATTTGGGAGAGGGTGATATTGAATTTGCAAAACCTTATTACAGTGCGTTGCACCCGGATACTCAATACCATTTCGATACTTTTGGATTGCTGTACGACTGGTATTCTGCTGTGGGCGAAACCGCAGGTAACCCAATTGTTCAAGGTATTTGTCCGGAAGGATGGCATATTCCTTCTCCGGCAGAATGGGGTCTTTTGGACGCATTCCCTGCAAAAGACCTGAAGAGCGAAAACTTCTGGTTTACCCCCGGTTTAGACAAATATGGCTTCGACGCAAGACCGGCAGGCTGGTTCAACGGTGCCGCCAACAGATTTGAAGACCTTTATGGTTACACAAACTGGTGGTCAACAGTAGGAACTGCTAACGGAAATGGAGCAACATCATTCTCATTCAACTACTTCTGCGACCTCCTCTTAAAAGATACCAAAAGCAAAGGAGATGCATTGAGCGTGCGCTGTGTGCTGGACGAATATGATTGTGAATAAGATTTGAAGCGAAATTTCGCATAACAAAAAGCGGTAAATGTTGAGTTTACCGCTTTTTTTTGCTATCAGAGTACGGAAAGATTTTATAAAAAAAAGGCTGCCTTTCTTTTAAGACAGCCTTTTTTTTATAGTTTAAAATTCTTCCTGCTTATAGCACTTCGGGCGCCAGCGAAACAATCTTCATATATTGTTTTTCGCGTAGTTCACGGGCTACCGGTCCGAAGATACGAGTTCCGCGTAACTCTTCGGAGGCAGTGAGTAATACTACTGCATTGTCATCAAATTTGATGTAGGAGCCATCCTGACGCCGTATCTGTTTCTTTGTACGAACGATAACAGCTTTGGTTACAGCACCTTTTTTTACGTTTCCGGAGGGTATTGCACTTTTAATTGTAACAATCACTTTGTCACCCACGCCTGCATAGCGTTTCTTTGTTCCGCCCAATACGCGAATTACCAAAACTTCCTTGGCTCCGCTGTTGTCGGCTACTGCTAATCTTGATTCTTGTTGTACCATAACTATTTTGCTCTTTCAATGATTTCTACTAAACGCCAGCATTTATCTTTACTCAATGGGCGGGTTTCCATAACTTTTACTTTATCTCCTATATTGCACTCGTTTTTTTCATCGTGTGCCATCAACTTGGTAGTTCTTTTCAGGAACTTTCCATATTTGGGGTGTTTCAGTTTACGTTCCACGCTTACCACGATAGATTTTTCCATCTTATTGCTGGTAACTAAACCTTCCCTTACTTTTCTGTTGTTTCTTTTTTCTTCCATGATGTTAAAAATTTATGCGGTTAATTCGCGTTTACGTATTTCTGTTTTAATTCTGGCAATTGTTTTACGCTGGGCGGTAATCTTATTTGGATTTTCGATAGGAGAAACGGCGTGGTTCAACGTCAATTTGCCCAATTGCAATTGTTCTTCTATCAATCTTTCTTTCAGTTCGGGGGTTGAAAGTTCTGCTACTACTTGTTGTTTCATAATAATCTCGATTTAAACTTCGGGTGAATAATCTCTACGCACGATAAATTTGGTGGTAACCGGTAGTTTTTGGGCACCAAGGCGAAGGGCTTCTTTTGCCACTTCGTAAGGAACGCCTTCAGCCTCAAATAAAATTCTACCCGGGCTAACACGTGCCACAAAATGTTCGGGGGCTCCTTTTCCTTTTCCCATACGTACTTCGGCTGGTTTTTTTGTTACCGGTTTATCGGGAAACACGCGAATCCATAATTGTCCTTCACGTTTCATGTAACGGGTAATTGCCTGACGAGCTGCTTCTATCTGACGACCGGTAAGCCAATGTTCTTCTAAGGTCTTGATGGCAAATGAACCAAAACTAAGTTCCGCACCACGCTTTGTGATTTTTTTCATCCGACCCTTCTGCGGTCTTCTGTATTTAGTCTTTTTCGGCTGTAACATTGTTATTTATTTTTTTTGTTATTAATTCCTGTCTCTGCGATCTCTGCGGTCGCCTCTATCTCCTCTATCTCCTCTGTCATTGCGGTCGCCGCGGTCGCCGCGTCCGCCGCGTTTCATTCCGCCACCTTTTTGCTCTTTAAGTTCTATGGAAGCACTGAAGAGGTCGTTCTTTCCATAAATAATTCCTCTACAAATCCAAACTTTCACACCAATTCTTCCGTAGGTGGTATGGGCTTCTGCGGTTGAATAGTCGATATCGGCGCGCAAGGTATGAAGCGGGGTTCTTCCTTCTTTAAAATGCTCTCTGCGGGCCATTTCAGCACCGCCAAGACGACCCGAAACAGAGATTTTAATTCCCTCGGCACCGGCACGCATGGTAGCTGCAATGGCAGTTTTTACGGCTTTACGGTACGAAACCCTGCCTTCAACCTGTTTGGCAACGTTTTGGGCAACTAAATTCGCATCCAAATCGGGACGTTTTACTTCCGCAATATTGATTTGAATATCTTTGCTGGTAATTTTCTTCAACTCCTCTTTCAGTTTATCAACTTCCAAACCGCCTTTTCCGATAATTAAACCGGGGCGGGCAGTGTTGATAGTAACCGTAACAAGTTTTAACGTTCTTTCGATGTAAATTTTTGCAATTCCGGCTTTGAACAAACGCGCATTCAAATAGCGTCTTATTTTATCGTCTTCAACGATTTTTCCGGCGAAATTTTTACCGCCGTACCAATTAGAATCCCAACCTCTGATAATTCCTAACCGTAAACCTACCGGATTAACTTTTTGACCCATACCTATTCAATATTATTTTCTAAATTACTTTTTGATTTATCTTCCAGAATTATGGTAACGTGATTAGAGCGTTTTCTGATGCGGTTGGCACGTCCTTGCGGGGCAGTGCGCAATCTCTTTAACATACGTCCTCCGTCAACCCATATATATTTAATGTATAACTGAGCGTCTTCAATTCTTTGACCCTCATTTTTCACTTGCCAGTTAGCGATGGCAGATTTTAACAGTTTCAGTAACTTCTCGGCAGACTCTCTGCGGCTGTATTTCAATACGTTAAGCGCGTAATCTACCTCTTTTCCGCGAATCACGTCAGCCATGATTCTTGTTTTTCTGGGTGATGTTGGGTTATCCACCAAACGGGCCATATAGACCGTTTTTTTTGCTTCTTTTCGCGCTTCTGCCGCTAATCGTTTTCTTGATCCCATTTTACTTTATGTTAAAATTATGATTAAACAATTTGATTATCAGACCTATTTACCCACACATCTTTCAATTACAATTTCCATTAAATAGGGCGGCAAAAATAGATTTTTTTTTATACAAAAAACAATTTTTTATTTTTTAATGATTTTCTCGATTTTTCCCCCTTTTTCTGTTTCTATTTTAACAAAATAGACGCCACGCGGCAAGTGGGAAATGTTGATTTCAATTGACAATGGACAATTGATAATTGACAATTGTTTTTTCCCGTATATATCAAATAATTCCACATTATTCATTGTCAATTGTCCATTGTCAATTGTTAATTGACCCGTGGTTGGATTTGGATAAATTCGTAATTCGTAATTCGCAATTTCCCCGATGCCCACTTCTTCTAACGTTACGCCATCTATGGGGATAAATCCCGTGTTGTTACTGTTTTCGTAATAGATGCCGTGTTGGTTGCCTTTTTTATCCCAGTAGGCAACGGCATCTTCCGGGGTTTTGAAAATATCAACGTTGCTTCCTTTTTGGTAGATGGTATTTCCGGCTTCTTTATCCCAGGCTAACACAAGACCTGTTTCGGAAATAACGGGAGAAGGAAGGTCTTTAATTACATCGGAAATATCTTTGCCGTAAGCAAACAGCATATCCTTTCGATGCACTTATTTTGGCATTATCTCTTACCTCCATAGGATTAGTACTCCAAACCGCAGCAGTGTTGTTTGCACCGCCATTGGTGTTGCTCACGTGGGCATTGCCGCTTAGAATAACACCCCCATTTGAGATAATAGCATTGCCGTCTCCTTTTGCTTCTACGATAGCCGTTC
>Ga0209737_10001227_pt1 | contig 18816 bp, 17 predicted proteins | sample TergutCu122P3_FD_187284 | JGI IMG/M metagenome (GOLD analysis project Ga0209737, IMG submission 187284) | Cubitermes ugandensis P3 segment gut microbial communities from Kakamega Forest, Kenya - Cu122 P3 (SPAdes) (version 2) | ecosystem: Host-associated > Arthropoda: Insects > Digestive system...
AACCGGTGAAGCTATCCGCTCTGGAAGCATTGCGTATGTGACCTACTCAGACTCAATTACCACCAACGGTGGACAGATCTCTGAGGTCAAGTCCTTCTCAATGGACACCCACGCAAAGACCCCAGGTCTGTTCAACATTCAGACTACCAAGGTTCTGACCTACACAAGCCAGAATGGATCCCACCTGATGGGTGCAGAGTCATATGTCCTTGACGTTGCAGGTAACTGGTCATATGGAGTTGACGATATTGTCTGTGTCTTCTCAAAGTCAGGCAAACAGATCATTCCAGCATTCTGTAACAAGGTTACTGCTTCATCCAAGCTGACCTCAGTCACTACCGCACAGGTTGAGACTGTTGGTGGACTGACCGCTGTTGCAAATTCTGCAAACGTTCCAGCTGCACTGAACTATGAGATCTCAATTACCCCTGATGCAAACTCTGCATCTGGATATGCAGATGGTATCGTTTCAACCACCTTCACTGTTAGTGTAATGGAAGGCCGAAGCGATAATGTTTCAAGCATCCAGCCACTATTCACTGGCAATCCAGCCAAACCCGGAGATGGTGTAATGTACGAGTACCCATACTTCGATGAGCTTGCATCAACCCTGACCTACGTTGACACTGCAACTGTTGCAGGTGGTATCAGCACCTTTAACAAGGTATTCGCTTACACGTCAGGCATTACCTGTGCAAACTGTTAAGCAGTAATGTAAAACCCTATACTGGGTTCCTTTTTTTACGTCGTGTAGTTCTCGCCACGCCGCGAGTAGGCGAGAAGACCTTCCCTCTCCTAACGTCGAGGGGAGATCTAAAACATGATTATCTCGCACCCCGTTCCCTTAACTCCTTACGCAAAATGTTCCAATTGTATTATTTATTCTTTTAAATGATACACATGTCCTGAATGCAACGATAAACCTCCACAAATATGCAAAATGGGGACTTCGTCTTTATTCGATTGGAATATTTGAAAATCAAGAAGCAATTAACCGAAAAGCATTGGCGAAATATTCAGATATTGCTGATAAGCAATATTCAAATTATCCTGGAAATAAAGAAAAGATTCATGATAATCTCGTGAATGCTATAGCTGCGTAAATCTTCTCGCTAATAGGGTGAATCCCATCTAAAATAAAGGAAGTAATTTTTTAGCCATTCCTTAGTTTTAATTACAAAAGTAGGTTAGAAAATATATATTTCGGCTCACGAAAATGTTGAACACGCGCGAATACTAAAGATGAGGGAGTAAACTCCCACTATCCTGATAGGAAAGTAATCATACAGTTATTTTTCCATTGCAAATGAACCTTAGTTACGTGTACATCCACTTATACATCACTGATGACTGCAATCTGTGCTGTCGATACTGTCGGGACAAAGCCTTTTCCATCCCAGATGAACCATCTTCGAATTCCCCCTCCCCTGAGATTGACTACAGCCTTCCTTCTGACATCGTCTATGATCTCGACATGCTCTATTCTTTCCTCAGCCACGACCCTGACATAACACTCACATTTATTGGAGGCGAGCCATTGCTTCGCTCTGCTCTCGTATGTGAGATCATGGACAATGCACCTGTCTCTCGTTTCATGATTCAGACAAATGGCCTCCTGCTCCATCGACTTCCACCAGAATACGTACATCGGTTCGAGACAATCCTCGTCTCCATTGATGGAGATGAAACCCTCACAGATTATAATCGAGGTTCTCAAGTATACAAAACAGTCACTGAAAATATCTCACATCTCTATGCAGGAGGATTTACCGGAGAGATCATTGCACGTATGACTGTCACAGAAAAAACAAATCTCTTTGATTCTGTCCTTCACCTATGCCATCACGCACCTGTCTCCTTCTCCTCTATTCACTGGCAGATAGATGCAAATTTCTATCCTGACTATCAATATCGTGAATTTGACGAATGGGTGCACACATCGTACATACCCGACCTTCAGCGCCTTATCAGGTACTGGGTTGATGCCATGCATGAAGGGCGTGTACTTCGTTGGTATCCCCTTCTTGTATGCACTGCAGATCTCTTATCCAATACTCCGTCAAACCTCCGCTGTGGCTCTGGATATGCAAATTGGAGTGTCATGCCAGATGGAAGCATTGCTCCCTGCCCCATCATGGTTGGCATGAAAGACTGGTACCATGGAACTATTGCAACAACACATCCAAAAGAGATCAAACCTGCTACCATTCTTTCTCATAGGTGCAGTACATGTGAAATTTTCACCTTTTGTGGAGGGAGGTGTTTATATGCGACAATAATCGAACCATGGCCTGACAAAGGAATGAATGCAGTCTGTCAGGCGGTTTTCGCATTGCATGATGGATTAACTGCTGTACTTCCTGAGATTCAAACCCTTCTTGAATGTGGGGTATTATCCATTGATCAGTTCGAGCATGAAAAATACAATGGCTGTGAAATAATTCCATAAGCCATTACAAAATGGACAATTAATCTCCAAATATGAATGTAAATGGATCAGATTCCATTCGTCCACCAGTAGCGTTACTCACGATGCAGCGTACGGTGTACTTCTGTCCAGATACAAGCCCAATATAATTGAATGTCGTGCTTGCTATCCAGCCGGAAATATCAACCCATGAGCCATTTGGATGCTGTACCTGCCACTGGTAGAATTGATCATTGCCTTCGTTCTCCACGTCGATGAACAGCTGCATGCCGCCATCTATCGGAACTGCCGAGATAGAGCGTATAACGGGGTTAACTATCTGGATCTCATCTACGTCGGCAAATGCTATCAAGATGCCTCCGCTATTGTCATTGCTATAGTCATGGCCCGGCACTACTGGATTGGATTTGGGTACTCCAATCACAACTGCTGATCAATTTGTCACCACCCACTTTCATCTGGAACGTGTAGAACTCGTATTCAACTGCCTTTCCATCATCTTCCAACCAACCGTGAATCATTGTCGCTTCAAGCAGGATAACTGTATCGCCCATGCGCAAAGCTGGGTTCACTCCTTTGAAGGTGATACTCACATTATCGACGGTAATATATGCATCGCCATTCACAATGAGCATGGTCTCTCCATCCTCTGCCTTAGAGAGATCGAATACGATATCTTTCTCCTCCCCATTATATCCCGCGCCGCTGCCTAGCACGTTCAAGGTGTTGAAGGTAAAGCTTTCTGTTATCCTTGACTTCGACCGTGAGCGTAGTGTCGCTTCCCAGGTTAATCGTGTAGATGTTTACGTCGTTCGCATTGGTGCCGTCGAGGGTCAGCATCGTCTCATCCGTGACGTCCAGCGTATTGACTGTGAAGATAAGCCCCGTCTTTTTTAGTCAGAGTGATGATATTAGCCGTCAGCGTATCAACACTAAATCTCGCGCTGCCTCCCAGACTGCTGGTTGTGCTGCCTTTGATGCCGCTTGTGACTATCACCTCTTCGGCTACCACATTGGAACTTATCAGCGTGGCATCACCGCCTCCTCCATTGCTTCCATCGCCGCCTTTCACCGTGATCTCATCTCTACTTTGACCACAGATAGTGTCAGATCCAGTATGGCTCCACCGCCTGTACCTCCGTCTCCTCCCTGGACAAGTATACCATCGGCATACGTTTCTATGGAGGCAAAAGAAAACAAGCTTGTCAAAGTCAGCAAAACAGGATATCAAAAAGAAAAATGGTGAATAGTTTACGCCCCGGCCGGGATTTGAACCCGGGTCAAGAGCTCCGCAGGCTCCTAGGATATCCTCTACCCTACCGGGACTGGGCAAAACAACCTATATAAATCTGGCTATGCACGTAAATAGGTATCGATATTATGAAAGAATAAAAAGAAAAAAGAAATCGTTTATTCCTTTCTCTGAATTTCGTGTGCGAGGTTTGAAGCTTGCATTGTCTTCATATCAATGCCAAACTTCTCTTTCACGACCTTTTTCACGTCAGCTGGTGAGATTCCACTTTCACCCTTGAAGAAGTCGGCAACTTCTGCTTTTTGTGCATTAGTCAGTTTTATCTTCTCACCACGGTCAAATTTCTTCTCTTTTACGACCTTTGTAACTTTTTGTGCATCGGCTTTTGCTTCTTTGCCAGTTGAATCTGCCTTTATGTACACCTTTCCGTAGATGAGCTCGCCTTTGCGTTTTTCATGATGAGCTCCCGTATCACCCTGCCAGATCTGCACGGGAATCATCTTGCCGTCAAGCTCGATCTCTGTCTCTCCAGCATGTAAAAAGGTAGGCATCATGCGTTCGATCTCACCTAGGACGATGATCTCTCCTTTTACCATCTGGCCACCAACACGTCCTTTTGAGTTGCCACGAATAATGATCTTACCGCCCTCATTTCGAATTCCAGTGTGGAAATCGGTATTTCCGCCGATATCGATAGTGCCACCGTTCATACAAAATCCTGTGTCACTGCCGACATTACCTTTTACCGTAATGGTTCCGCCTTGCATACCTCGCCAGTCTCCACGGTATGCTGCACCAAGATAATCTTTTGCATTTCCGTTAATGACAAGGGAACCACCCTCCATAGCAATGCCTGCAAAGGAGTCAACATTCCCATTCACAGTAATACTGCCACCCTGCATCCAGGCACCAGTATACATATCGGTGTCTCCGTTCACCACGATCTCACCGGCTGTCATCTTCAGACCAATGTATTTGATCTTTCGCAGATCTCCATTGATAATGATCTTTGTTTTTTCAGCAGATGCACCACCTTTGCCACTGACATCGAAAAATTCTCCAAGGGTAAGTGTTTGATTACCCATATACACTGGCATTGCTGCAATCTCTGCTGCACTCTTCCCTGCACAGTAGTCAGGAGTCATATCTTCGACTTCAAGGTACAATTCAGGCTGTTCCCGTAATGTAATTGTAATTGTATTCATTTCTGGACCTCTATAAGCCAATCACGTAGCGTCAACATGAATCACTTCTGGGTTTGGTGCAAAGTGATCCGTAACCGCGTAGTTTGCAAGGTTTAGACTGTAATATTTCAGGAATTTCATTTCTACATCGCGTTTTACTTGCTTATTCTCTGGAACTTTTACGTCAACCCAGTATGTACGCTTTGGAGTAGAGCCAACGATTATTCCATCCTGTGAGACAAGCACACCGTTCTTAAACGTATGTGTTGCATTGGTGAACGCCTTTTCGATATCTGGTGCTGCATTTGGATTTTTCAGCACATCGTCATTGATATCATAGATAGAAATATCTGCGGTCATACCTTCGACCAGTGCACCAGTTACGTCTCCCATACCAAGTGCTTTTGCAGGGCCTGCGCGAGTCATTGCTGCAAACTCATACAGATCAATCTCACGATCGATGCCATATAATTCCGTTGCTGCAATGACTTGCTCACTGTGTTTAAATCCTTCAAGCATCTCACGGCGGATTTTCGCATTCATAAACCAGGAGAAGAGAGCAGGATATCTTGTGAATGGACCTCCATTTGGATGATCTGTTGTAATATATGTACGCATTGGGTCTTTTGCAAGCAGACCAAGTTCAAGACCAACAGCCCACTGAATAGCACAGACTTTGATATCGGGATCATATACGAACGGTACAACACCAGAGGAAGCCTCAAGCTCAACATCCACATTTGTCCATTTCAGGTTGTTGATCTGTGTTAAGTGATGTTCAAATGGACCATCCGCGGTCATGGTGGTTGTCTCATCAAGGGTCACGCAACCAAGGTCAATCGTTACGTTGTCGTGCTGATTGACATAGTTCATGATTTCCTTTGCTTTTGACTCGAAGTTCAACCAGTTTGTACCACCATAGGAGTGGAATTGAATGTGAGTATGGTGGAAGGTATGATCACGACCAAACTTATTGTTTGTCTTTACTCCCTCAGCAAGTCTGATTGTATCAAGAGTTGTTTCATAGTTTCCTGGGTTTCCAAGATTGTTTGAGTGAACGTGAATGGAGTGTGGCAGTCCAAGCTGTTCATTTACCTTAAGGAGTCCAGATACGATCTCACCTGGGGTAATATCAAAGTATGGAACGGTGTCATGAATTGAATTACAGTTCTCTCCCCATCCCCATGCTTCTGAGCCGCCTGGGTTAACAATCTTGATTGCATATCCCTTGGTCGCACGAAGAACCCAGGAAATATAAGCAGCTGTATTCTCAAATTCATTGTTTTTTAGATATTCAAAAACAAACCAGTTATTTCCAAACACTGGAAACGCACCTTGGTCAAGAAGAGGAGTGTCTCTGATCTCTTCATGAGTGTGACGGGCGTAGAAAGGAGGCATTGCTGCTTCCATACAAGTAGTGTACCCCATGCGGGAGTACTGATATCCTGTCTTGAAAGTCGTTGGAACTGAGTTTCCTCCTTCTATACGAGTATGCTCTGATGCTCTTGGTTTGTTGGTAAAGATTGAGTTTCCTCCTTCCATACTAAGCCCTGACCCTCTTGGTCTGAGCTTGTCTTCTGGGCGGATGATACGTCCTTCATTGACTTTTGGACCTGCTACGTGGGAGTGGATTTCCACGCCTCCTGCCATAACAGCCTTACCTTTTGCATCGATCTCTTGTGCTTTCTTTGAGACGGATTCTACGATCTTTCCATCTTTAATGCAGATGTCTTTGACATCTCCTTTTATTTTCTGCTTTGGATCGTAGACATATCCACCTTTAATAATATATTCGCTCATATTTTCCTCAGGCTTTTATGTTGATATATATGTGACCATTCGTTATCTGTACTTAGTATTTACGCTTTTACCCCTTCACTCGTGCTAGATTTTGCAGAGGAAGAAGCTCTCTGAGCTGCTTTTAGTACCTTTACTCGTTTCAGGACTGCTGCTAAGAATTCTTCATCAGTCATCATACCTTCTGGTGGATCAACGAGTTTTTTGGCTTCGATTGGAACATTGTCCATACGATAGCAGTTTCCAGCAACTTCTACGCCTACAATTGCGACAGGTACGTGAACTTTGCAGATCTCAGTTGTTGGGGTGATTGCGGGATCGATTGCAACAGATGGAAGTTGTGCGATTACTCTGTTACACTCCATTGGGAAGTGTGCACCAGGATCAGTTCCAATCAGGAATGCTGCATCAATTTCCCTTCGCAACATGACTTCGACGGTTCCGGTCTCACCTGGGTTGAAGCGTGCAAATCCACGGGTGAGATCAACAGAGAATGGGTATCCATACTGCCAACCAAGCACTTGACCTGATCCTGCAACATTGAAGTGTCCTCTCATGGCAACGATGGAACACTTTGTGTAGCTGTTAAGATCTCTTACTAACCCGATCGCAGCATCGATATTATGTTCCCTTCCCATTGACTGTGTAACACCCATTCCGAAGAAGATACAAGTGAATCGTCCGCTTTTTAAGAGATCTATGGCACCGTAGATGGTCTCTTTTGGTACACCTGCAACTTCGGTTCCAGTGATATCTTCGCCACGGGTGGCAGCACGGAGGGCTTGCAAGAGTTCGTAGTCGTGCCCTTGTTGAATCTGTAAGAAGGCATCTGCCATCTTTGCAGTGTCAGTGTGACGTGGGTCTACGACCACAATTTTTCGGGCGCGGTGCCCTTTTCCTGTGAAGTATCCACGTGGGAAGATGGAGTAGCGTGACATGTGGCGTGGATGAGCGTGTGCTGGATTACATGCCCAGAAAATAACACGATCTGCACGGTTCTTCGCTTCTCCAACTGTGCAGGTTGGGACACCTGTGATCTGTAGTGCAATAAGGCTTGGTCCATGGCAAACTGCTGCTGTGTTATCAACAAGAGCACCTACCTCTTCAGCGACTTCATGCCCTACCATCATAGCTTCACAGGATGTTGAACTCCATCCAAACATACTGGGTTTTTTGGCGTTTGCAAGCATCTGTGCAGTGTATTCGATCGCCTCATCATAGCTGATCTCTACAGCACTTCCATCTTCTTGAAGTTTGCGTGGCCTCGTTACTCGATCTTCTGCCTGAGAGTGCATAATTTTCTCAGCACCGATTATACAGGCATTTTCAACTTCAAGTATTTTTTTCCCATCATCGCTTACAGTGACAATTAAATCATCGCACAAGGTTCCACAAAATGGACATGGCACATCTGTTATCTTTCTTGTCATGAACTTCCTCCAAAGACTTCTTTACGTATTAAGGGAATTGAGTCAAGTACTGGTTCAAGTGGTGCAGCTTCAATAGTTATTGGTATACCTTTAAGCATGGGCATGCCTGTGCCGTGTGTCTGAAGGCTCACAACACAGTTTGCCCAAGGCCCCATTGGTATGTGAGCCTCACCAGGGTTTAATCTCTCGCGAGTTTCGACTGCTTTTACAATGACCGTCCCAAACTCATTGGATACACGCACATTGGTGTTTTTCATAATTCCAAGGCGTTTAAATTCTTCATCATTCAGTTCAATAATGCCACATGCGGCAGTATATCTCGGCTTTTCCTTACCTGCTTCCATTGAGGCACCCTGTTCAACGGTGCGCGCAGTAATCAGGTTTAACGTTACCAAACTCATCGTAGTCTCCGTGTTTCAGTGTAAATCTCTGTATCACCAAATAACTCCAGATTCCAACCTCATTCATCATACTGCAATTGAATGAGTGGTGAAGCTGAGTGAATACATAAAATTCGACATGGTGGCATATAAAAGTATGTTCAATTTGTGTGGGGGTGGTGATTTTTGGTGACGTGCATGAGTGGGAATGTTTGAAATGTGCTGACTTTCAATATGTTTGAACTTTTCATTATCTCTTTTCATCAGAGATGTTCATGACAGGTAATGAAGTACTTTTTCAGGCTCGTATCGAAGGCCAAGTAAACGGGTTCTGCCTCTGCCTTTTCCTGCCTGATATTTGAGGTCAATGAGTCGCATTGCGTCTAATTTCTGCACAATGCCATAATATCTAGTATACCCAATTTTCATTTTCGCCTTTACCAACTCAAATAGGCTTCCTGTTGTGAGTTCTTCACCTGCTTTTGTCTGCTCTGCGATTGTGGCAAGAGTTGTTTTTTCTTCTGCAGAAAGGGCTTTGATGCAGTATTGAAGATGAATATATTTTGAGATTTTAAATGCGGCGTTGACATGTTCTTCTTCGATCTCGCGCACTGCATCGCGTTCTGCATTGAGTGCTGAGCGTTTCAATAGATCGAGTCCGACTCGCATGTCACCAACAGATTGGGTTGTTTCAACAACAAGTTCGAAGATGTCGTCAGAGATGACATTTGGGTACAATCCTTGTTGTACTCGTTCTGAAAGGATCTGACGTACTTCTCTGATGGAGTACGCTGGAAAGTAAATCTCTGCTGGTGCAAAGACTGACATAACCCGACTGTCGAGTTCTCGTCCGAGTTCAATGTCCATATCACTGATAATCACGATGACTCCGATACGTGTTCCAGGGTAGGTTTCATGGGAGCGAAGCAAGATATAGAGCAGGTTATTGAGTTCGTTTTCATACAGGAGATAGTTTGCATCATCCAGCGCGATGAGCAGGATTCGTGCCATCTCATCCATTTTTTTGGCGATGGCAGAGAATAGTGTATTGAAGGATCTTCCAACTCCTGATGGACGAGTTCCTGTGAGTGTATAATAGATCTGACTGAGGACAGCGTACCTGGTATTCTCAAACTGGCAGTTGATGTGGATTGGAATAATAGGAGTTGTCATCTCCTCTATCTCTGTGAATATCTTTTTGGCACAGGTTGTTTTTCCTGTCCCTGGTAGCCCTTTGAGAATGCTGTTGAGTGGTCTGCCTCCACGTGCAGCTGGGCGAATGAGATGAGATAGTTCCATTATCTGGCCTTCACGATATGAGAATTGATCTGGAATGTAATCTATCTCAAATACATCTGGGTCGCGAAAGAGCGTCTCATCCCACATTAATAAGCTGCTTCCCATGGTACTATTTCTTCCTCGTATTGGGTGAAGTCGTTATTTATCTTTATCTGTTCCGTGGATGATGTCGTATGAATAGGCGTTCTGCACGTCCTGTGTCCACTACTATTAATAGGAAAAAGGATTTTTTTATCAATTTGGGTGAGGAGAGGTAAAAAGGACTTTATTCGCCGCTAGTTCCATCTCCACCGGTACTTGTACCAGAGTCGGTGCTTCCACCGCTGCTGTTCACGTCCCCGCTTGTGCCATCGTCACTGTTTTCCCATAGATTAAAAATGGAAGCCATTAATAAAGACGTAAAAGTTTCATTCGTTCCATCTTCACTAGTACGCTCATTTAGTAGGTAATTTTGTACATTTCGTAAAATTACAAAATTACATTATTGAAATGTATATTATACATTGTGCATTGCATACACCAACACTCTTCTTTAACTATATAAAACCAATAAGCTGAGCACACGCGAACATATAAGATCAAAGGAACACCACCATGGCAGAAAAATTAGGCTTTGTAGTTGCAGAATTTAACCGTGATATCACCTATATGATGGAGATCGAAGCCGAGGAACATGCAAAATTCCTTGGGGCAGAGGTTGTTGAACGTATCTATGTACCTGGCGCGTATGACATGCCACTCGCAATTAAAAAACTTCTATCAGAAGGAAAAGTAGACGCTGTTGTTACAATTGGCTGCGTGATTGAAGGAGCAACAGGTCATGACGAAATTGTTGTACAGCATGCAGCACGAAAAATTCTTGACCTATCGCTTGAGTTCAACAAACCAGTCGCACTTGGCATATCAGGACCAGGAATGACTCGTATGGAGGCATCAGAACGCATTGATTATGCACGCCGAGCAGTAGAATCTGCGGTAAAAATGGTTCGGAGACTCATATGAGGCCGCTATCTGAGAAAATAGGAAATATCGCTCCATCAGCAACACTGAGCATTGCAACACAGGCAAAAGCAATGCAGGCAAAAGGAATCGACGTCATCTCCCTCTCAATTGGAGAACCCGATTTTGACACACCAAAACATATCACTGAAGCTGCAATCACTGCACTTCGAGATGGAAAGACACACTATGCTCCTGGACGTGGCATCCCTGAACTTTTATCTGCAATCTCAGAAAAAGTCACCCGTGAAAATAACATTCCCTGTGATCCAAATCAGGTAATTGTTACATGTGGTGCAAAAAGTGCTATTCACGAGAGCTGTGAAGCAGTGCTGACAGCAGGAGATGAGGCAATTATCCTAGACCCATCATGGGTAAGCTATGAACCATGTGTCCAGATCGCAGGGGGAAAACCCGTGCATGTTCCATTATCTGGTGCAAACTTCCAGCCAGATGACAAACTTGCTGAGGCCATCAATAAAAAAACGCGGATGATAATCATCAACAGTCCGTCAAATCCATCTGGATCTGTACTTGAAAAAGAATCTCTGAAAATGATTGCAGATCTCTGTATTGATCACGATCTGATTGCACTCTCTGATGAAATCTATGAAAAACTGATCTATGGAAAGATCCATCATTCCCTTGGTGCATTTCCAGATATGGCTGATCGGACAATCACCATCAATGGCTTCTCAAAAGCATATGCAATGACTGGCTGGAGGCTTGGATATGCCGTCGCACCAGAACCCATTCTTAAGCTGATGGACACATTCCAGCAGCATACTACGAGTCAAGCAACCACATTTGCGATGTATGGGGCAGTTGCAGCACTCAATGGTTCACAGGACTGTGTTACTGAGATGCGTGATGAATTTGAGCGACGAAAAAACAAAGTCATCTCAGGACTCTCAAAAATAGGTCTTCAAACAAGTCCTCCAGATGGAGCATTTTATGCATTCATTAATGTACAGGGTGACGATATGAAGGTGACATCCGAGTGGCTTGAAAAAGGACGTGTTGCGGTAACTCCAGGCTTTGCGTTCAACTCACCAGGGTGGGTGCGTATGAGCTATGCTGCATCGCAAGAACAATTGGATGAGGCAATTGAGCGGATCTCACTTTTGTACACATAAAATGTGAGAAAAAAGTATAATCCAACATTCTGCTGATGAACGATCCTTGCACAGCGGAATAAAAAGCAATAATCTACCAGGTGTCTAGCCCTGCACGAATAAACAAGAAAAGAGAGGGAGAGGGAAAATATGATCACCACATATAAAAGCACACCCAAGGGCTTGGTTGAGATAGAAGAATATGAACCAGGGTGTTGGATTCATGTTGTAAACCCTACTGAAAAGGAGATTTCATCTCTCGTTCATCGATTTGAGCTTCCCTATGACTTTGTAACTGATCCACTCGATATCGATGAACGGGCACGTATTGAGGTTGAGGATGATATTAGAATCATTTTAATTCGTGCTCCAAGGCGAGAACCGGAAGATGCTACAACCCCATTTATTACCCTTCCAATAGGGATTATTGTAGTTGAAAACATTATTATCACTGTTTCTCTTTCAGAGATAGATGTTATGGATGAGTTTATCGATGGGAGGGTGCGTAATTTTCAGACCCAATCTCAAACCCGTTTTTTGCTCCAACTCTGTTACAGGACGACCCTTCGCTACCTGCGGCACCTGAAAGTGATAAATCGAATGACAAATGCACTTGAATTTGGACTGCTCAGTGCTCCAAAGAATGAACAACTTATTCAATTATTCAATCTGCAAAAAAGTCTGTTGTACTTCACAACCTCGCTTCGAACAAACTCACTCATGATAGAAAAGCTTCATTTTCATTCTTTTTTACATTCCATGACTGAAGATGAAGAAGATCTGTATGAAGAGATCGTGATCGAGAATAAGCAGGCGCTTGAGATGGCAAGTATCTATACTACGATTCTAGCCAGTATGATGAATGCATATACTTCAATGGTAAATAATAACCTTAACGCCGTGCTGAAACTGCTTACCAGCATCACGATCGTGATAGCAGTTCCAACCCTTATTGCCAGTATCTATGGAATGAATGTTCATCTCCCAATGCAAGAATCTGAATTTGGATTTCTTTTTGTTATGGGAGCAACATTTCTCATTACTATCCCATGTGTATTCCTGTTATGGAGAAATGATATGTTAATAAAATAAGCATGATGACGCCTGTTGGAGATCGTCATTTCATGCTTTAGAAAAACATCTCTTTTTTATAATTAAAGTTTGATACTTGTAATATGCTCCTGCGACAGCAGCGAAATAGGCCGATGAATCAGTCCTTGTCTGGACGGTTCATTCCTATTTTACTCATAATTGCCTGTATGATCTGGATAGCGCTCATCATTTTGTTCCTGATTGTCAGCTACGTCATTCCAGATACTATTACCATCACTGTTGGTGGGCAGGGTATTCAGAATCTAAACCTTCTTGTCGCTGCAAATTTCTTCTTCATCTTTGGCATTGTGCTTGTCATGATGTTTGCTGCCGTAGGATTCATATATAAACTTCATATGATGCGTGGGAAGATCATGTTTCGATCTATTGGTGGTCATGGAGTCCAAGGCAATCCCGTCCCCCCCTGGTATCACGCAGTTGCTACAAACACCCTTCCACGTAAACGTACATCGCATGTTGGTGATGCACTTCTTTTCGATCCAGCAGCAGCACTTGTGCGCCAGGGCGATGATACATTTTCTCTCACCGTCACCAATACCAGTACCGAGAATGTTGTCATTGATGGAAAAGTCGTGCCTCCGGGAGAGTCAAGACAGATCAGGATTAAGGCTGACACAAATACCACTGGACGGGATCGCTATATTGGAAAAGTGGAGTACTGGCAAGGAAACAAAAAATTCATAGAACCTGTCATTGTCGAGTACGCGGTATTCTTACAAGACGATGCCCTTGGTATCTCATTCTCAAAGTACATATATCGTCAGGGAGCTCTTGTTCCGGTTATTCAGGCAAGGAATTTCACAAATCAAGACATTACTCTTGATTCAGGGGTTGTAATACCTGCTACGTTTGAAGGAGAGATTGAACTTCCAGATCCTGTTTCTGAAACAGACAGGAAAAACTCACAAACATTTGTTTCCTATGACTTTGAAGGAAAGAAACATGAAATTCGGATATCTCTTCCTAGTGTTCATCTGTATCAAATGCTTGCAAAGGGAATGATACATAAACTGATCTCATATCTTACTGAACACCGCCCATCTGCTGATGCTGACTTCAGATATGAATCAGGTACCATTCACGAACAGCTTGGTGATCTGGAAGTAGCAGAGGCTGAATACAAAGCTGCACTTGAAATGGATCCACGTCATGCGAGAGCACTGCATGCTTTGCGTCATCTTGAAAAAGGAAGACAGGTACATGGCTCCTATACATCGCATATACGAGACAGGGAGCATGATCCTGAAGAGGAACTACTTTTATTGTTTCCCTCTGAACTCTTACCCAGATATCGCCCTCTTCGGGTTCTGGCATCTGATAAGTTTGCGAGAATATTTTTATGTATTCGTGAAGATAACGGAGAAGAGAGAACACTAAAAGTCTTCACATCTGGTGCTGTAGATCAGGAAACATTTTACCTCAAGGTTGCGAGCTGGCGTCCACTTCATCATCCGCATATTTTGACGTTATATACCGCAGAGTTCAGCCCTGTAACGTTTCTTGAGATGGAATATGCACCTGGCATTCTGTATCGGGGACATAATGTTACATCCCTCGCAGATATTTTATATCCGATAAAAGCGGATAATGCACGACGTATTTGTATTGGAATCCTAAAAGGCCTCGACTATCTTCATCATCAAGGCGGTCGCCATTTTGATCTCCAGCCTCGATTTGTGCTGATAAATTCTCAATTAGTTCCAAAAATATCTGGATTTGTAATATTTGCCCAAGAACGTCGTGAACTCGTTCGTTCGTTTTCCTGCCCAGAGAGAGTTGAACCTGACATATATGGAAAACCAGGAACAAAATGTGATATCTATAGTGCAGGCACCATTTTGTACACGATGCTGACTGGTGCTTTGTGGGAGTATGACAGTTCTTCAAAACTCCCATCTGCAATGCTTGCATCCTTAGCACCGTATGATATCGTAATATCACGCTTACTCGCCCCGGAAAAAGAAAAGAGATGTACTGCTGAAGAAGCAATTGCATTATTACAAAAGATAAAATAAGTATGTATCATCACATCAGAACCTATCATTATGCTTGCATTGCTCTCCTGTTATACTTGTGTATTGCAGGCATCCAAGTAACCACAGGTGAGACATTAGAGCACGATCTCACGCTGCTTATGGGAGATGGGATTTCATTTGCACAGACTGGACAGTATGAATTAAGTTATGAGGTTTTTTCAGAGATTACTTCCCTCTACCCAGAATACCCAAACGGCTGGCTCTGGAAAGGAACAGTGCTTCATGAATTGAACAGATCTGAAGAATCACAAGAGGCTTTTGTTACTGGCAGAAGACTTCTGATTGAAGATGAAGTAACAGCTTCAAGAACAGCTGAGATCCCTCCCTCTCTCTTGTATCAATCTGAAAAAACAAAAGAACAGGACGTATCACATGAGCTCAATCAGATCCACGAAGTGACGCCAGAAGAGACATACGAAGAGATATACAAAGAAACACAAGAAACGTCTTTTTCTCTTTCGCCAGCACTGTCACCATCTATTCCTTCCACCACTTCTCCATCCACGCAACAAGAGACCGATACTCCTTTCCCGTTTCTCACTACTACACCCTCTCCATCACCTGCTCAGTCTGGAACTCCATCTACAGATCCTGCACTCACGCATCCTCTTTCCTCTCTGTCATCTTCCATGACTGAGGATGACGAAATTTCCTTATCTACACCTGAATCGCCCTCTGTGAGCAGCACACTTCAACCAACTCCAATATACTCACCATCTCAGTCTTTAACGCCAGTACGAGCGATACAGCCGACAAGAACAGAAATAAGTGAGACAGAGGCGAGTACACAGCCCATTCTAACTGGTGCCCCAGATCTCATGGGTGTTGATCTACATCTTGATCTCGACCTATCTTTGCTGCCTGATAATGTGGACAACAAAGAGAACAGTACTGGACCATCTACGCAGCAGCCTATCGAGATTTCATTCTCATTACTCTTTGTAATCAGCCTCATAATCGGAGTGCTTGCTGGCTATATTCTATTGAAAGTGATGTAGATCTCGCCACGCCGCGAGTAGACGAGATGACCTCCTATCGGCGGGCAAGCCACGATAGGAGATTAAGCACTAACGTCCAGTGTTTAGGTATCATCCATAATTCAAAATCTGACTGAAACAAGATCTATGGCGAATTTAATCCGCAATTTGAGCTCAAATCTGTTCGAAAAAGAGGATGTCCATGTCTTACCATGTAGACCTACATAGGACCATATGATAATATTATGCGTCATGGGTAATTAAATGCAAAAAACAAGTTGTGATGATTTAAAGGTTTTAAATGTCTCCTTTATCATGACTAATGGAGGTAAACGTTGGACGTTAGTGCTTGTGCGCCACGAATGCGAACTCAAGCAGTGTTTGAATCAGGCAATGCTGCACAAATGATGGCGGCAGACCCGCCGGAGCCGCTGTACAGGCGGAGGCTTCAAACCCCCTTAAGATGCTGTGATCAAAAGTCATGGTATTGAGCGGTAAGGAAAAGGCTGCATAAAGCAGTCAGGTATGCATTGAGAAGATGAACGATCAAGTGAACCTCTCACGAAAGCGTCGAAAAACGTCAAATACCATCAAAACCTGGTTCTGATCACAAATTAATTATATATCAGAATAATGAAAAAATGGAAATATCAACAACTGTAGATGTCCTAAAACATACCACCGGTACCACCGTCCAGGTAGTTTCATGTGACTGGACGACCTCATTTCGTCAGGAGTGGTTTTGGAGGAGACATTAACCAGAGAATCAATGTATGAGGTCCTCGTGAGAGCTCAACCACTGCTTTTTCAGGTGATGGTGAGAGATATGCGAAGAATGCATACAGATCTGCCATAAACGGTAAGCCAATTTTTTGGGAGTTTCATTACAATAGTAACACTACTACCTTTCTTTCTCCCACTGCCACATTGCATTAAAAATCGGTTTTAGACTGTATCCCAATTCTGTCAATGAATATTCTACTCGTGGCGGGGATTCGTTATATATATCTCTGTGAATAAGCCCTCTTTCTTCCATAATACGTAGGTGTTGTGTCAATACCTTTGCAGAAAATCCCACTTTGTGGTTTAAGGCGGTAAAACGTTTTGTCCCCGTTAATAACTCACTCACAATCAAGATTTTTCGTTTGTCTTCGATGAATTCAACAATGCTACTGAGATGTTCATTGACATTTCTGTGTCCATGTTCCTTCTCCCATTGCCACATTGCATCAAAAATCGGTTTTAGACTGCGTCCTAATTCTGTCAATGAATATTCTACTCGTAGCGGAACTTCGTTATATGCCTCTCTGTGAATAAGCCCTCTTTCTTCCATAATACGTAGGTGTTGTGTCAATACCTTTGCAGAAAACCCTACCTTGTGGCTTAAGGCGGTAAAACGTTTTGTCCCCGTCAATAACTCATCCACAATCAAAATTTTTCTTCTGTCTCCGATGAGTGCAATAATGTTATCGAGACACCTCTTTTCTTTTTGAGCATGATCAGTCATATCCGTGAGTTGCAAGATGTGCCCATGAATGTCGTCATCCAATGTATGCACTGGAATGGAAAATAAGTGGAGGGCCTTTCCATTTATCAGGTGGATCTGAAAGTCCCAAATCATACGAGACAGATCCAGCTCAGTAATTGATAGTTTGCTTTGTAGCATATGCAGGACCTCCTTTGCACAGGCTCCAGGATAGATCAGATTCTCTGGAATGTTCAACATTTCGCACCAAGTTTGATTACACATGAGAAAGCGATGTTTTTTGTCAACGAATGCAATAGCTGTCATAGAAATATTAAAATTATTTTTTTATTTTTTATTCGATCTTAAATTTATTCACCTGGTTTACAATTGTTTCTGCTAATTTTCACTCGTAGCCTCCCCAACAGCCTGAAGCGTATTAATTGTAGACTGTGTCAATGCACTTGATGCCATAAGGGCTGAAATGCCAGTCAAAACAACACCAGCGACAATGAGCATGGCGATAATGATGACCGTCAGTTTTGTTTTGATGGTCTTGAATTCAACGTTTTTTGTATCAGTCATAAATTCTCAACTCAGGTAGAAGTTGCTGTTTACGAGCTATAAGTGCTGGGAAATGGATTCTACAATTATATGATATTATGATTAATTTAACAGGAAGTTTCATCTACTACTTCCCAGTTCTATATTTGGTAACTTTTTCTCCCTTTTGTGTCTAATTTGTAACTATCTATTTGACCCCTCTAAAAACTCCAGAAAAGGTTACATTTGATTATATTGTAATTATTGATTGCAAATTCCAGATTCCGCTGAAAAACTCCGTCTTTCTCGTCTAAGCGAGATGGGTGATCCCCTGACTAATAGGAGTTACGCACTTCAGTCTAAAAAATCATCAGAGCGCATACAATTCTAACTTGTGATCATATTATTCAGAACAAGTCGTTGAAAGTCTTTTTTCGAGTGGATGTTCACTTTCTTCTCATAACGTCCCGGGCTTAAGGGCTGTCTCATGAAAAACCAGTTGAACATATTGTGGGTGATGAGAACATAAGAGAACAAATCACATATTTAAATTCGATTTCATAATATAGTAATATTTCTGTCAAAATGTTCAACTGCGTAACTCCTATACGACTGGTCCAACTTCGCACCACAACGTCTCCGAGTTGAGAGACTGTCTTGTGAGAATAGCGATTGAGAGAGTCGTGACTAATAACAACGCCATTTGTGGAGAAGCATTCAGCGGCTTTAACGCATGAAACGTCACACTGAGCAGCAACAAGAAAGTGAATGTAATCACAATCTGACACGGGGGAGGGG
>Ga0209737_10001228_pt1 | contig 18804 bp, 16 predicted proteins | sample TergutCu122P3_FD_187284 | JGI IMG/M metagenome (GOLD analysis project Ga0209737, IMG submission 187284) | Cubitermes ugandensis P3 segment gut microbial communities from Kakamega Forest, Kenya - Cu122 P3 (SPAdes) (version 2) | ecosystem: Host-associated > Arthropoda: Insects > Digestive system...
AGCCAATCGGATATGTTTATTTCTCTTAATTTTCTATCTATCAGCTTGTACAAACTAGAAGGATCCGAAAAACCTAGAAATTTTTTCAATTTTTTGAAAAATCCCATACTAAATCACCTATTTTTAAAGTATTTTATGGAAAAGTTTATTTTGTTTTTTCTTTTTTCGCTTTAGCTAATAATTGAGCTTTCGTTTTCGCCCCTTTTTGTTCTAGCAATCCTATTATTTCTTTACGATCAGCAGTATTAACCTTATATGCCAAATCTAATGCGGTACCATTTGGGCAGATGTAATTTAAGTCTAATTTATCAGCGTTTTCATATTTTCTTATTAGTATTTTTACTATTTCTTTTTGCCCAAGTATCACTGCGCGTATCAATGGCGTCTCATTGAATTTTGCTCCGCATAATACATTTGGATTTATACCAGGTGTTTTCATTAATATTTTCACTATTTCATTTTGCCCTAGCTCTACTGCTATAACTAAAGCTGTCGCTTGATGCGGATTCACTTTATTTAATTCTATCCCAGGTGATTTCGTTAAAATTTTCACTATTCTTTTGTATCCAAAACTTGCCGCTATCATTAACGCTGTATAGTTTGTTTTTCCTGTTAAATTTACATCTGCACCATTATTTAACAACAATTCTGTTATTTCTATGTGATTTTTTTCTGCTGCAAGTGTCAACAATGTTCTGTTTTCTCTGCCTCTTTGATCAATATTTCCACCTTCGTCTATTAAATCTTCAATTTTTATTTTAATATTTCTTTCTTCTAGTTTTTCATATCCATTCAAAAGTTCATTCAAATTTTTTCTGTTTTGCTCTTCTCTAATATTTGTGTAATCTGAAGCTGTTTTACCACTATGATCTTTTATATTTTTATCTGCACCAGCTTCTATAAGTTTCTTTAGTACTTCTACATCATTTTTTTCTGCTGCAACAATTAAAGCTGTTTTACCATTATTATTTTGTATATCTTTATTTGCGCCAGATTCTATAAGTTTATTTAGTAGTTCTATATCATTTCGTGCTGCTGCCACAATTAAAGGCGTTTTACCATAAATATCTTGTATATCTTTATCTGCGCCGGCTTTTATAAGTTCATCTGCTGCTGCTAGATTAGAATAAAGTGTTGCATAAAATAAAGCTGTTTCCCCAATTTCATTTTTTAAATCTAGAGTTGCTCCATATTTTATCAGCACCTTTAATGATTCTAACGCATTTGCATATCTAGCTGTTACAATTAAGACTGTATCTTTGTTCGAGCCAAATACTTGATCTAAATTTGGTTTAATTTTTAATATTAATTTTTCTAATATTTTAGAATTATCTACAGCATACGTTATATGTGGGTCCCCTTTTCCATCCACTTTGTTTACATCTACTTTTTTAGAGTCTATCAACATCTCCATTATTTCTGTGTCACCGCTAGCAATATTTCTATGTATTGAATATAAAAACGCTGTACAACGGCTTGTTGTGTTACTTTGTTCGTCTAAATTTATTCCAGCTTTTTCTCCATAACTTCCAAGTAATAAGTCTATTATCGTTTTGTGTTTAAACATTACTGACAACATAAAAGGTGTATAGCCTTTGGAATTTTTTGAATTGATATTTTTAATTCCACTATCTATTAAATATTTTAATTTTTCTTCCAACCATTTTTCATCGGTGCCAACATTGTAATTTTCTAAAATATTAGTTAATTCATTTTCTTTGTCTTTTATTGAAATTTTTTCATTGTTTGTTATAAGTTCTTTATTATTGTCAATAAATTTTTCAATTATTGCTACAATTTCAGTTCTATTATTTTTTTTTGCCAAATCCAATGCTGTTTTATTATTTTTATTTTTTTCGTTTACATTTATTTCTTTTAATTTAACTAATGCTTCTACCATTTTTAGCCTACTATGAATTACTCCCAACATTAATACTGTATTTTCTTCATTATTTCTTTTATTTATATTTATCATTAGGTTTTTTCCACTTGGGCCTATTAATTCATCAAACATTTCTTTTTTATCATAAATTACAATCAACATTAATACAGTGTTTCCGTCTTTATTTGCTTTGTTCATATCTATTTCAGCTTTTAGTCCATCTGGTCCTGTTAATACTTTTACTATTGGCATTTTATCATCAATTACTGCATGAATTAATGGCGTTTTTCCGTCTTTATCTTCTTTGTTTATATCTATTTTGGCTTTTAGTCCATCTGGTCCTGTTAATACTTTCACTATTGGTATTTTATCGTCAATTACTGCATGAATTAATGGCGTTTTTCCGTCTTTATCTGCTTTGTTTATGTCTATTTTAGCTTTTAGTCCATCTGGTCCTATAAATACTTTTACTATTGGCATTTTATCATCAATTACTGCATGAATTAATGGCGTTTTTCCGTCTTTATCTGCTTTGTTTATGTCTACATTATGTAATGTTCCTCTTTCTTTTAAAAAATGCGTACCTGAATTTATTACTAACTCTTTCACTATTTCTAATTTATTTAAAATTACAGCGTTAATTAATGGTGTCATTCCTTTTCCATCTTTTAAATTCATATCTATACCGGCAGCCATTGTCGATTGTCCTGCTAATATTCTTACTATTCCCAATTTATTTCCAATAACTGCATTCGTTAACGGTGTATTGCCTTTTCCATCTTTCGTATTTAAATATATTTTAGCGTCCTTGTCACACGCTTTTATTAATTTCTTTAGCATTTTTTCGTCATTAATTTCTACTGCGTAAGTTAATGGCGTATAACCATCAGTATTTCCCTTTTCTAGGATTTGTACTATTTCTTTTTTACCTAAATCTTTTGCCAACTCCAAAGCCGTTTTTCCAGTTTGATCTTTTTCATTTATGTCTATTCCAGCGTTTTGAGAGTCTAGGCCTATTAATATACTCACAATTGTTATTTTATTTTCAACTGCTGCTAGCATAAGTGCTGTCTTTCCATTTTTATCTTTTTGATTCATATTTATTCCAGCTGCTTTGCCTTTTGGTCCTGTTAATATAATTACCATTTTTATGTTATTTTCAATTACCGCCAACATAAGGACCGTATTAAATTCTTTATCAACTTCATTTATATTTATTCCTGCTGCAATTCCAAATGGTCCTATTAAAACATTTACTATTCTCATCTCATTTTTACTTGCTGCTAACATCAACGCTGTTTTTCCGTTTTTATTTTTTTTGTTGAGGTCTATTCCAGCTTTTATTCCATCTGGCCCTATTAATATTTGCACTATTTCTAATTTGTCATTAATTACTCCTAACATTAGTGGTGTACATCCATCTTTGTTTATTTCATTTATTTTTATTTCACTATTTTGTATTAGTAATTTTGTTAGTTTAAGATAACAATGACGTGATGCTACCATCAATAATGTATTTCCGTTATCGTTTGGTAAATTAATATCTTTGAAATCTTCAATTTTTTTCAATAAATCTTTTTCATTAGATTGACCAGCCTCAGCATTGTTTAGAAGTTTAACTAATTCCTCGTTCAGTTTTTCATCATTTTTTTCTTCAATATCCTGATCTTCTTTAATGTCTTGAGGTTCAGATTGACCTTCTTGAATGTATTCAGGTTTAAATTCTTCAGCTTGAGCTTCTTCAACAACTTGGGATTCTTCAATATAACTTATAGCTTCAATTAACTTCGGATCATTTTTTACTTTCTCAAAATACGTAATTTCATGGCCAAAAGCGTCTTTTGCTGCCTTGAATGCATTTTTAAAATCTTTTTTATTTGCTAATAAAATTAAATATTTTTTAAGTAAAGGTTCTTTATGTTCTACTTCAATTAAATTATGCTTTGACGCAAAATGCAGGAATTTAATAAATGTAGGCCAATCAGTACTATAGCCTAAAAAATTACCAGTTGCGTTAATTTTTGACATTATTAAAATGGCATTATTTGAAACGTCAATTTTAGAATAGATTAAATAAGAACAAAAGACAGACATTTCAATTTCTTTCAAATTTCTAGATTTATTGAAGTATTTGGCCATATATTTAATTCTTATTAAAATCAACTTTTTTATTTTTTCTTTTGGATATTTATCATATTTTTCTACTTCGACTAATATTTTTTCTAGCAATTTTGATTTGTCTTCTTTAAGCCAATCGGATATGTTTATTTCTCTTAATTTTCTATCTATCAGCTTGTACAAACTAGAAGGATCCGAAAAACCTAGAAATTTTTTCAATTTTTTGAAAAATTCCAATTAAATCACCTATTTTCAAAGTGTTTTATAAAAGTCTATTCGTTAGATTATACATAAAATATTTTTGAAAATCAAATTTTTAGTTGAAATTCATAATTTTTTTTTAAAAACAACATACTTATGAGGAATTTTATCTTATATTTTAAAAAATCTTACATTAGACTTCTTTCCTAACTACAAATATGTTTTTTAAGAAAAAATCTATAAAAAATTGATATTTTCAAGTTAGGAAAGAAGTCTATTATTTTTAGGAAAAGTATAAAAAAAGTGATCTTTTTGTAGTTACAAAAGAAGTCTATTGACATTATCACTAAAAATTGAGAAAATATGACTTGTTTTTGTTTTATAGAACAGCACCGAAAAACTCGGTATTTTAATGCCAAGATAATGGTGGCTCGGCTAGTGTTCAATGTGATCGGAGATGACCTAATTTTAGAAAATATTTCTGTTTTTTTTTGATGCTAAAAATGCAAAGGGTAATCAAATGGAGGAAAGTAAAAAATGTCAGGAATTTTAAGAAAATTACTAGATATGTGGAGCCATTCGGAAGAAAGTGAAATGGAAGATTTAGTGGAAGATAATGAAAAAGATGGCGTTATAAGCAAGACTGACAATCCAAAAGTACTAAATATACATAGGGGAAGTACAAAAATTGTATGCTTTAAGCCTGTTGAATACGGAGTTGAAATCTTAAAGATTGCTGATAGTTTGATAGACGGTAAAGTAGTAGTTTTAGACTTGGAGGTTGAAACTACAGCTTCGGATATCGCACGTAGAATTATAGATTTTTTGCGTGGAATTATTCACGCTAAGCGTGGAAAATTTGTTAAAGTTTCTAAAAATACATATGTTTTGACTCCGAGTGACGTTGAAATAAATGGGACAGAATTGGTTAACGAATTGGAAAATCATGATATTTATATCTAGGTGGTGTATAGATTGGTTAATCTAAATGATTTAGGGAGTGTACGTTTCTCTCGTTCTATGATAGGAGGTTATAAGGCTTCAGAGGTTGACAAATTTTTAGACGAACTTCAAGAAGGATGCAAAAAGTTTTTTACTGAACGCGATGGTATGGTTGAAGAAATCGCAAAGCTTAATCGTAGAATTGAACGTTTTCGACAGGAAGAAGATTTAATTAAGAAAGCCATTTTAAATTCTGAACAAATAGCGCAGGCTAGTATGATTGATGCAGGCGTTAAATCAAAATATATTTTAAAAGATGCGTCAGAAAAAGCAGCAAAAATGGTTAGACATGCTAGAGAAGAATCAGAAAAAGAGATCAAAATAGCAAAAAAGATACATGATAATGTCGAAAATTTCAAGAATGAATATCTAAAAAAACTCAATCAACAAATAGATTTTATTAGATCTTTTAAAAATATTTCTATAAAGAATTTCGATGATGAAAGTTTTCCATCTGATAATATCGTGAATAAATTCGGTTCAATAGTTGATGATATTTCGGTTGAGATTTTTAGTGGTGGTGCTAAACAAAATGATGAAAATGTTAGGACCAAATTTTTATCTGAAATGGCAACTTCTGATAAGAAAGAAGAAATATCTGAAAAATATAAAGATTTAAAATTTGGACCTAACATAGTTACTTAAAACCTGTTCAGTAGACTTCCTTCGTAACTTGAAAATATCAATTTTTTATAGATTTTAAAAAAAAAATAAAAATTTCGCAGGAACACTTTACGTATTTCGAGAAAATTTTATGTTGTTTTGTGGTGTTTTTGGAGTTACGAAGGAAGTCTAGTATCTTTTTTCTTATGTCATAGGTGCGTTTTTATGTCTTTGAAATTTTTTAAATATCATGGATGCGGCAACGATTATGTCTATATAGATTGTTTTAAAAATGAAGTCAGAAATCCAAAAATTTTATCTAAACAAATTTCTAAACAGCATTTTGGTGTTGGATCAGATGGGTTAATACTTATATGTCCTTCAAGTTTGGCAGATGCGAAGATAAGGATATTTAATGCTAACGGAAGTGAAGCCACTATGTGTGGCAACGGTATCAGGTGTACAGCAAAATATTTGTTTGATGAAAAAATTGTATGTAAGCATGATTTTAATATAGAAACACTTTCTGGAATAAAAAATGTCAAGATTTTAAAAAATTCAAAAATTTTATCTATTGTAAAAGTTAATATGGGATTACCGAATTTTGAAGTCAACTGTAAAAATAATAGAAAAAAAATTATAGACTTTCCTTTTAAAATTGGTGCAAATATTTACAGAATAACTTATGTATCGATTGGTAATCCTCATTGTGTTATTTTCTCTAGTGACATAGAAAAAGTTAATATCGAATATTTAAGCAATTCGATTCAAAATTCTGGTCTTTTTCTTGAAGATGTGAATTTTGAATTTGTAGAAATAAATTCAAGAAACAGCATAAATATGAGAGTTTGGGAACGCGGAAGTGGCGAAACACTTGCTTGCGGGACTGGGGCTTGTGCGTCTGTAGTTGCTGCGGTTGAAAACAATATGTGCGATAGAAATGTCACTGTAAATCTAAGAGGTGGTAGACTTTTGATAGAATATGACCATGATGTTGTTTTTATGACTGGAGAAGCTGTAAAAGTTTTTGAAGGTAAAATGGAGGAATCGTGAGCAAATTTGTCTTTGTTACAGGGGGTGTAGTTTCAGGACTCGGTAAAGGTATAACTGCAGCGTCTTTAGGCAGACTGCTAAAGCTTCGTGGTGTTAGTGTAACCGCTCAAAAATTGGATCCTTATATAAATGTAGATCCCGGAACTATGAGCCCATATCAACATGGTGAAGTTTTTGTAACTGAAGACGGTACTGAAACAGACCTTGATCTTGGACACTATGAGCGATTCATAGATGAAGATTTAAATAAGTTTTCTAATTTAACTACTGGTAAAGTGTATTGGAACGTTCTTCAAAAAGAACGTTCTGGTGAATATTTGGGCCGAACTGTACAGGTTATACCACACGTAACAAATGAGATTAAGGAGTTTATATACTCACTTGCCAAAAGTTCAAAAAAAGACGTAATTATCATAGAAATTGGAGGTACAGTAGGTGATATAGAGATACAACCTTTTATTGAAGCAGTACGTCAGATTTCAATGGATATAGGCAATGAAAATTGTCTATTCATCCACGTTACTTTAGTACCTTATATTTCAAGTTCAGGTGAGTATAAGTCAAAACCTACACAACATTCTGTGAAGGAACTTCGTTCCCTTGGTATTAATCCAAACATAATAGTAGTAAGATGTGACCATAACTTAAGTGAGGACATGCGTGAAAAGATTGCACTTTCATGTAATGTTCGTTCTGATTGTGTTATAGAAAATATGACTCTTCCTTCGCTTTATTTTGCCCCATTAATGCTTGAAAAAAACGGACTTTCAAATATTGTAATAAGAGAGCTTGCACTTAAATGTCAGCCAATTGACTTTAAAGAATGGAAAGAAATAGCAAATAAATTAGAATTAGCTAAGAAAAATGTTAAACTTGGTATTGTGGGAAAATATGTTCGTTTTAAAGATGCATATATTTCAATAGTCGAAGCATTAAATCATGCTGGTATTGAATTAGGTGTAAAAGTTGAAATAAAATGGATAGACTCTGAAATTTTGACAGATTTCACAATTTCTGAGACATTGGAAGACTGCAAAGGTATTCTTGTACCTGGTGGTTTTGGTGGGCGTGGAATACAAGGTATGATAATTGCTGCAAAGTTTGCTAGAGAAAAAAATATACCATATCTTGGGACATGCCTTGGTATGCAGGTTGCCGTTATAGAATTTGCTAGAAACTGTTTAGGTTTATTAAAAGCAGACTCTACAGAGTTTGCAAAAACTGACGTAGAAGTAATTACTTTAATGTCAACTCAGAGGGATGTATCTAAAAAGGGTGGGACAATGCGACTCGGAGCTTATCCTTGTAAAATTAAAGAAGGTACACGTTTAAGCCAGGTTTATGGTAGACTTGAGATTTCTGAAAGACATAGACACAGATACGAATTTAATAATAAGTTTCGTGATATATTTGAAAAAAGTAATATGATAATATCTGGACTTTCACCAGACGGTGTTCTGGTTGAAGCGATAGAGATAAAGGATCACAAATTTTTTATAGGCGTGCAATTTCATCCTGAATTTAAAAGTAGACCAAATCGTGTACATCCGCTCTTTAAAGAATTTGTTAAATCAATGTGTTAGAACATGTTATCATATATTTCAAAACGCATTTCAAATCTATGAAAGCAGCTTCTAAAAATACAATAACGATTTTTCGCAAAACAATTTTTAAATATTCTTGGAAGTAAAATTTTGAAAATTTCAGCTTCAATTTTATCTTGTGATTTTTCAAATATCGGTAAAGAAATTAAAAAAGTTTCAGATGCGAACGTAGATTCAATTCATTTCGATGTTATGGATGGACACTTTGTTCCTAATATAAGTTTTGGCCCAGAAATTATAAAGTCTGCTCGAAAATATTCAAATTTGCCTTTTGAAGTACACTTGATGGTATCAAATCCAATTGAATTTGTAGAAAGTATAACAAAAGTTGGTGGTGATATAATAATTTTTCATTTCGAATCAAATTCTGACGTACTATGCACAATAGACAAGGTTAGAAAAAATAAAAAAAAGATTGGCATATCAGTAAAACCTAAAACTTGCATAGAATCGATAATTCCATTTCTAGACTTAATAGATCTAGTGTTAATTATGACTGTTGAACCTGGTTTTGGTGGCCAGACATTTTTGAAAGATCAAATTAAAAAAATTTTAAAGTTAAAAGAAATAATAACTAAAAAAAATTTAGACGTTGATATCGAAGTTGACGGCGGAATAAATATCAATACTGCTGAAATATGTTCAAAATCTGGTGTTGATATATGTGTTGCTGGTACATATATTTTTGAATCTAAAAACATTGACTACGCAGTTAGTTATTTTAAAACGATTGAATAGACTTCCTTATTTTTGGAGTAAAAGTTGAAACCAAAAAAAAATATTTTTATTTGCTCAGAATGTGGTTTTGACTCTGCCAAATGGAGTGGCATATGCCCCTCATGTGGTAGCGGTAACACAATGGTTGAAAGCAAAATTATTGTTGATAAAAATGTTAAATATAGAGTAAAAAATAAACCAACTAAATCATCTGATATAGAATTCCAAAGTTTCAAAAAGAGTACTGGTATCAAAGAACTTGACAGAGTCTTTGGTGGTGGGATAACTGATGGTTCCCTTATTCTACTAGGGGGAGCACCCGGTGTTGGAAAGTCAACAATTCTTTTGCAGATTGCTGAAAATTTTAATAATGTTCTTTATGTTTCTGGCGAAGAATGTAAATCTCAGATAAAAACTAGAAGTAAAAGACTTGGCATCAAAGATGAAAATATTTTAATAATGTCAGAAACTGATATAGACTGTATAGTAGAAACGATATATAAATTAAAAGTCGATCTAGTTATAGTTGACTCTGTTCAAACTATGAATAGGTCTTCTATTCCGTCAGTTTCTGGCAGTATTGCACAAGTTAAAGAATGCGCAATAACTTTTTTAGTGGCGGCAAAGGAATTAGAAATTCCAATAATTATTGTCAGCCATGTTAACAAAGAAGGAGCAATTGCAGGCCCAAAAACTTTAGAACATATCGTAGATGTTGTCTTGTATTTCGAAGGAGAAAATAAAACTCCTTATAGAATTATACGATGTGTAAAGAACAGATTTGGTTCTACAAATGAAATTGGTGTTTTTCAGATGAGTCCTGAAGGGCTGGAAGAAGTTAAAGATCCATCTGAAATAATGTTAAACGGAAGAGCAATTGGTGTTCCAGGTACTTGCATAGCTTGTATAATTGAAGGAACAAGGGCAATCTTGACTGAGGTCCAAGCACTTGTTTCTCATAGTTTTGGCACTCCTAGAAGAGTGTCGAATGGTTATGATTACAATCGTTTATGTATGATTTTAGCAGTATTGGAAAAGCGTGCAGGTTTATTTTTTTCAAATTCAGACGTATATGTTAATATAGTCGGCGGGATTAAGCTTAATGATACTTCAGCTGACCTTCCTATCGCAATTGCCTTGATTTCTGCTTTAAAAGATAATGTAGTTCCATCAAACATAGTTGCATTCGGTGAGATAGGGCTTTCAGGGGAGATTAGACATTCATCGTATACAAATATACGCATAAAAGAAGCATCTAGGTTAGGTTTTAAAAAATTCCTAGTTCCTAACTCAAATTATGAGAAATTTGAAAACGAACTAAGAATTAAAAATGTCAAAGAAATGCTTTACGTACTTCACAAGGCTTATCCCGAGAAACCAATTTCTTAAAATCCGTAAAATTTAGATTTAATTCAAGAAATTTGCAATTCCATCTGTTTGTTCAAGTATTTCTTCTATTTCATCTGGATTGAAATTTTTGAACTCATTATTTATGACTTCTAAACCTGCGCTTATTTTATTAATTTCATCTTCAGGTAACTTTTTGATTTGTTCATATACCTCTGAATAAAGATTTTTAATTTCTGTCATCTGATCATTTGTGATATCAATACCCTTTGTTTTAAATATTTCTTTAATATTTCCATAATTTTCTTTAACCATCTCCTCAAAAACTTTCTCTATAAAATTTCTATCTTTAAATAATTCATTAAATTGTTCTGACATCTACAAACACCCTCCGTTTATTAATTTTAACAAACTGTTCCCATAGATTTAAAATACAGATTTCGGTTTATCCCAGGCTTTTTATGCTAGATGTAGTACGCTTCTTTACGTCAACATTTAATTGTCCTACTAATTCATTTATTATAGCTCTCCTTAAATTTATCGCAGTTTTTATAAGGTTCTTTTCATACTCGGCATTTAATTTTTGAAATTTAGCTAATGCTGCTTTTTCAGTTCTCTCTAAAAATAAATTATAAAATTTTTCGTCAGCACCATCCATTTTTTTGTCAGGCAACTTTTTTGTATCTCTCACTGTTACTTTACATAACTTAGCTACTTTAATAACTTTTTCCCATAGCTCAGAATTTTCCATACTTGGATTCTTGACATTTTTTATTTGTTTCTCATTTTTCTTCATATTAATGAAATTTTTTAAAGTTGAAATTTCTGAAGGATATGGAGGCAAAACACCGTTGTATACTATACAAGATGCATATGTATCTTTACCTTTTTGAACTTGAATTCTAACATAAGGGTCATCACCGCTACCAACTCTTTCGTGATCAACTCTTATAAGTGTTGCACTGTCAGTCTTGCTAGCAGGAGATTTTTTCTGTCTTCCTGTCAAAATCTCAATGCACAGATTTCCGTTAACACCTAAACCACTTTCGATAACTTCGATCAGATCATCTTTTAACTTTTCAGCATCAGAAAAACCAGCCACTTTAAACCCCCCATTACATTTAAAAAAACTAAATTTTTTATATGATTTTACGAGACAATTTAACTTTTTATTGTTTATTTTGTTAAATTTCTCACTTGAATATTCTTTTATTTTAGTACATTTAGTACATAATGTCAAGCAAGGTCAAAATACTGAGTTTTTCTGTTCTGTATTAGACTTCCTATAACTTGAAAATATAAATTTTTTATAGATTTTTTTAAAACAACATAAATTTCGAAGGAATACTTATGGAAAATATAAAAAAAGTGACGTTTTTGTAGTTACGAAGGGAGTCTATTATAAAAATTCTTGACTTTTCTATTTCATACGACATAGTAGAGATACCAAATAATTTCTTACGACCTAAAATTAAATTTTTGAAATATTGTGATAATTGGTATCATAATAGTACAGAGAATAAATTTAAAATCTATCTTCTTTCTATAGATTTTTTTTAAAATAATTTAAAGTTTTAGGTGATACTGGACGTATCTCAAGAGAATTTTATATTGTTTTATAAAAGGATAAAAATGGTTTTTAAAAATATATTTCATAAAATACTAGCTATAATTTTTAGCATATCCGTAATACTTTCTGGTTTTGCACTTTTTTTTAACACATATCCAGATAATTTTATTTCAACAGCTGCCGATGGACTACTTTTTGGTTTTTTAAAATCTTATTCATGGGTAAAAGATTCTATGATAGGATTACACGAAGAGATTAAAGTTGCGAGAGAATCTAAAGACGAAATAGTTAAATTAAGACGTGAAGTTAGCAAACTTCGTGAAATGTTGGTTGACTATAGTGAAACTAAACGCGAAAACGCTAGATTGTTAAAATATTATGATATAAAAAAACAAAACCCTAATATGCGTTTTGTAAGCGCGTCTGTAATAGGACGAATGCCATTTGATTTTTACGGAAATTTCTTCATAGACGCAGGAAAAATGGACGGAATATCATTAAATGACGCAGTAATAACTGAATCAGGACTCGTTGGTCGTATCTCACGAGTTGGACCATTGAGTAGCAATGTTAAAACAATATTGGCATCAGATGTTAACATAGGAGTTATTGATTCTGTAACAGGAAACGTCGGGATAATATCTGGATTATCAAATTTAGCTAAACAAAATTTAACTAGGATGACACTATTGCGTTTCAAAGATTCCGTTAATATTTCAAATATATTGATAACATCAGGGTTAAGTGGGATGTATCCAAAAAGTCTAAAAGTTGGAACTGTTAAGTCTGTGGAGTATGAACCGTTCGACTCATCGTATTCTGCAATAGTTGAACCGTTCGAAAAAATAGATGAAATAAAAAATGTCTTTGTAATAACCAATTTCTCTGGTAAAGGTAAGATAAGCAACAATTAACATATAAAATAATTACACTTTGTTTTTTTCATCGTTTTGAGGGAAAATTTTTCAAAAATCTAAATTTTAAATCTATAGGAACAGGTTATCAATTCCAGCTGCGATTAACATCATGTTCCTAATTTTTCTATAGATACTTTTTAAATCTTTTATTGGTAGCGGATTTTCGCCTTTACCAACTTCTATTGTAAACGCTGGTTTCTTCATAACTTTTATAAACCAGTCTTTGAATCCTCCTCCGACTGCTAATCCTTCAGGATCACTAATTTTATAGCCACTTAATTTAGACATCAATTTTGCTAAATCTTCGCTACCTTCAGGGATTTCATTATATCTCCAATAAATTTCTTCACCCTGACTATGAAATGCAAATGCACGTATAAAATTGTTTTCTTTACAAATATTTGCAATTGCTTTGGTTTCGTTTTCACTTTCTGGGTACTCACCACCATATCTTGTGTTTGATGGCTTGTGTATCCCACAGTCGATTTCAAGTTGTTTTAATTTATACCAATCCGCATCAAAATTATGATTTATGTCTACTCCCCTTGCGTTTGCCTGCCATTTTTTTGTTTTTCCAATTGAATATACGAGATTTTTATATTTCTTTGCAGCATCCGCTCCATTTATGGAAATTTCAACGCCATCTGGGTTTACGCATGGTATGAACGTTATAGTATGGTTTAAATATTTTTTTTTCGAAGATATTTCTTTTAAAAATTTCATCAATAAAAGGTATGTGATCCATTCCATTCCGTGATAACAAGCAGAAAATAAAATTTTTTTACAAGAATTTCCGATTTCTAAACTGTCTATAGTCCTTCCGCAGTGACTAAAACCTATAATTTTATGCCTTACTTTTTCATCTTTTAAAACATATTTTAGTATACGCGCTCTAACATCTTCTGTTGGAATTTCATTAAACAAAAGTGCTTCTATAATAGATCGTCTCCTAATTAAGAAAGGTATCTCTAATAAAACGAAAAAAATTTAGGTACGAATATATCTTTATAAATATTGACAGCAAAATCATCTGTCATACCAGAAATATAATCACTAACAGCGCGATCTATACCGTCTTTTTTAGCAATATCCTGTATTTGATCAGGCATCTTTTTAAAATTTTTCTTAAAAAAACTGTACAACGATCTTATAACTTTTGGAATTTTCAATTCCTCAGTTTTTAAATGTTTGTTTTGATAAATCCATCTGTACATAAATTCATGGATCTCATCAAAGACACTCTGTGTCTCTGAATCCATCTTTGGCATATTTCCATCTGTATTCTTTATGATAGAGTTAACCATTATATTAGCAAAATTACCATAATGTGTACCAACAAGCTCAGAAAATTTTTCTGGTAAATTATTTTGCGAAAGTTTACAAGCACGAATAGCATCGTCTATATCATGATTTATATAGGCAACTTTATCACAAACCCTAACTATTCTGCCCTCAAGAGTTTTAGGCCAATTGCCATATCCATGGTTTAAAATTCCATCACGAGTTTCTCTTGTGAGATTTAATCCTAAACCATCTTTTTCAAGTCTTTCTACAATTCTCTTGCTCTGTTCATAATGTCTGAAACCATGCGGACAAACAATGTTCAAAGCTTCTTCACCAGAATGTCCAAATGGAGTGTGACCAAGATCATGCCCCATCGCAATCGCCTCAACCAGGTCTTCATTAATTCTAAGACCTCTTGCAACGGTTCTAGCAATCTGTGAAACTTCTAACGTGTGAGTTAGTCTAGTTCGATAATGATCGCCTTCAGGTGAGAGAAAAACTTGAGTTTTCCGTTTTAAACGTCTGAAAGCTTTTGAATGTAATATTCTATCTCTGTCTCTCTGATATTCAGTACGCAAATCACAAGATTTTTCGTAAACATCACGACCTAACGTTTTTGAAGATAACGAAGCACGATCACAAAATATATATTTCTCATTCTTTTCAATATGTTCCCTAATTTTCATAAAAACTACTAATCTTTGACATGTTTCATACGTCTGTTAAACCTATCTACTCTTCCACCAGTATCAACAAGCTTTTGTTTACCAGTAAAAAACGGATGACATTTTGAACAAATTTCCACCATGTTACGACCTGGTTTAGATGATCTTGTGTTTATGATGTTTCCACACGCACAAACAAACTCTGCTTCTTTATATGTCGGATGTATTTTATTTTTCATTTCTAATTTTCCTCATAAAAAAAATAACTATTTATTGAATATTGACATTATATCTTGAACAACTTCCTCATTTTTGTTGCTTATATTTGATTTATTATTAAATCTAAAATGTTCATCAAAAATAGAAACAAAATTTTTTTTATCAACGCTTTTTTTTGAAGAATGAGATACCGAAATTTGAGAATTTTTGGTAACAAATCCTGTAGCTATAACTGTAACACGTATTTCGTCGTCCATATCTTCATTAAAAACGGCACCCCAAATTATATTAGCGCATTTGTCAGCTTGTTCTGAAATCATTGAAGATGCTATCTCTATATCATCAAGTCCTATGTCTGGAGCAGCGGTCACATTTATTATAACTCCTTTAGCTCCATCTATAGCCGTTTCTAAAAGAGGGCTAGAAATTGCCATCTTTGCTGCCGATTCAGCTTTATCTTTTCCAGAGCCAAATCCAACACCCATATGTGCATACCCAGCTTCCTTCATTATCGATGTTACATCAGCAAAATCAAGATTTACCATACCAGGAATCAAAATCAAATCAGAAATACTCTGAACACCTTGACGTAACACATCGTCTACAACTGTGAAAGCATTTTTTAAAGTGATACGTTGCTGACTTACACATTTAAGACGTTCATTAGGTATTACTACAAGAGAATCTACATTTTCACTTAGCTGAGAAATCCCTAGCTCAGCTTGTTCCATCCTTTTTTGACCCTCAAACGCAAAAGGTTTGGTTACTATACCGACTGTTAAAACACCAAGATCTCGAGCAATTTTTGCTATTACTGGAGCTGCACCAGTACCAGTGCCACCACCCATTCCACCAGTTATAAAAACCATATCCGTTCCTTTGAGTACATCAACTATCTCGTCATGGCTTTCTTCGGCAGCGCGCTGTCCTACTTCAGGTTTAGAACCAGCACCTTTCCCACGAGTAATTTTTTCTCCTATTTGAATTTTTAATCCAGCTTTAGAATGGCCAAGAGCCTGTCTGTCAGTATTTATACACACAAAGTCTACACATTTAACACCGAAATCTACCATTCTATTAACAGCATTACCACCACCACCGCCGACACCAACAACTTTAATCTTTACAATTTCGTCAAAAGAATCATCATTATTATTTTTTTTTAACATAAAATTCACAAAGTTCCTCCGGTACAATAACACCAACTATGTTATAATTTACTGTTCTATAAAATGGTAGCGGCAAATGGATTTGAACCATTGACACTTCGGGCATGAACCGAACGCTCTACCACTGAGCTATGCCGCCGCATCAAAGATTTACCTAATTGACGGATATAGAACAACCATTCGTCCTATCCATTACACTTCTTTACTTAACTTAAAAATATCAACCATTCACGTATTTTTTGAAAAAGAAAAAACTCTGAAAAAAATAAGTCTTTAAAAACTTTTGAAACAAAAAGAAAACAAAGATATTTCTATAATTATGTATGAAAACCAATAAACACATAATAACTATTAACTCACTATTTAGTATACTTTGTCAAGCAATAACTTAGAAAAATTCACATATATTTTAAATTTAGAACCTTTTCTCATAGATTTAAAATGTAGATTTTTCAAGAATTTTTTCTCAAAACGAGGAAAAAAACACAGATAATTGTTTTATTGCGGGTATTTTTGACGCTAGAATTAGAAAATTCAATTACTTGACATATAAACTTTTATTACTTATAGTTTATCTCCTGTATTTCATTTTTAAGTCTGGGCCATTAGCTCAGTTGGTCAGAGCGGTCGGCTCATAACCGATTGGTCCTAGGTTCGAGTCCTAGATGGCCCACCATCGTACTATAAAACGAACACCATATATATTAAAAACTGTTTTGTCGTGACAGTTTATTTTTAAATTAATTTTTATAAAATAAATTATTTAATATTATTCATAAAAAATTAAAATTTTAAAAATAATTTATTTATTTTTGGAAATAATATTAGACCTCCTGCAAAATCAATATAAAAGTTCGTAATGGCAGATTCCAGCAATTAAATTAAATCTGAGTCCAAATCGTTTTCTTCGGTTTCTATATTTTTCAGAAAGAATTCTAAATCGCTTGATAAATCCGATAGTATGTTCGTTTGTGACTCTTTCGCTTGAAATTTTGCTGTTGTTTATTTTTTCTTGTTTTGTGAGTGGTCGTTTTTTAGTTTTCTTTTTTGGAACTTCCGAATTTTTGTGAAACCTGCGAATACCCTGAAATCCAGTATCAACACTAGCTTTAATTTTTTCATACCAGTTTTAGACTCTTTAAAAAGTCTAAAATCATGGCGTTTACCGTTTGAAAAAGCAGTGCAGATCACAGATCTGTCAGCTTTGTTGACAACAACTTGAGATTTTATTGTGTGTCGTTTTTTCTTTCCTGAGTAGTAAAATTTTTGCTTTTTTTTGGACGTTCAACTGGCGTCTCTGTCGTATCTATTAGAATAACTTCATACTTGGTATCAGACTTCAAAAGTTCTTTCCTTCCAGGTAAACGAAAAGTTCCATCTTTAATAAGTGTGGTTTCGACCCAACGAACACAGCGTACAATTTGACTTTCATGTACATCATAACTTGCCGCTATGTGCGCGTAAGTTCGATATTCACGAAGATATTCAAGCGACGCCAAAAGCTTGTCTTCCATCGAAAGTTTAGGCTTTCGAACGCTTTTTCTAATATTTTTAGCTTGTTCTTCTGCATGTTTTTTGTTCAAAATTTCTAAACATTTTTCAAATGTTTCTATTTTTAATCCCGTTATTCTGCGGAATTTTTCAGGTTCGTAATTTTTTATTATTTCATATTTCATTTCATAAGTATAGCATATTTTTTTAATTTTGCAGGAGGTCTAATGTAAAACACTCCATTTAATAATTCTCTTTTAACATGCTTTTGCAAGTCTTTACCTTTTTTCCTGCGTTTGAATATTGCTTCTATCATTTTCCACTTTCCATCGCTTAAGTCGCTTTTATACCTCAATCTTAATCTCTCCATTATGATATAAAATACTATATCATATTTTTTGATTTTATTGAGGATAGGTTCTAAACTCAAAAGATTTCAGCTATTGCATTTTATATTTTTTTGGAGTGTAATAGATAAAAAAATATCTGAGGTAAAAATTGATGTTGAAAAAATACTTTTCAGCGACAAATGACGTGGTATTTAAAAAGATATTTGGAGACATAAAGAATAAGGCTATCATAAAAGGCTTTTTGAGTGCGGTTCTGGATTTGGATAAGAAAGAATATGAAGTGTTACATATAGAAAATCCATTTCTTAACATTAGTGAGAATCCAGAAGATAAATTAGGAATTTTAGATGTAAAAATAAGAACTGCAAACAATAAAACCATAGATATTGAGCTTCAAATGGCAAAAATAAGGTACATGAGAGAGAGAATACTCTACTACGTGTCAAAAATGATATTAGATCAAATCAAAAAAGGAGAAGATTACAGAAAAATAAAAAAAGTAATATGTATAATTATAGCAGCGGACCACATACTTGTGGATGAGAACGAGGATCAACATAATAGATTTTTCTACTATGACGCTAGAACTAATACAAAGTTTACAGATAAGGC
>Ga0209737_10001229_pt1 | contig 18804 bp, 16 predicted proteins | sample TergutCu122P3_FD_187284 | JGI IMG/M metagenome (GOLD analysis project Ga0209737, IMG submission 187284) | Cubitermes ugandensis P3 segment gut microbial communities from Kakamega Forest, Kenya - Cu122 P3 (SPAdes) (version 2) | ecosystem: Host-associated > Arthropoda: Insects > Digestive system...
CAATGACGGGTAGATAGCCACGTCGCGCTACGCGCTCCTCGCAATGACGGGTAGATAGCCACGTCGCGCTACGCGCTCCTCGCAATGACGGGTAGATAGCCACGTCGCGCTACGCGCTCCTCGCAATGATGGGGGTAGGTCTGAACGGTAACAAGCTTCAGACATTAAAGGGGACGGGTTGTATACAGGCGAGGGGTAGTATTGCAAAATTATTTAAGGTAAAATGTAGAAGAGCAGGACGTCAAGGCCTGTCCATGAATATAGGTGAATATGGCGAAGTTAAATGTAGAAAGAAACGAAGCAGTTCGCAGACATCCCGTGTTGTTGGTGCTCAGTATACTTACCATAGTCTTGGTGTTTACTGTGTATACACTGTACCCTGTTGCACGTGATTTCTATTCTGCATGGCGTGATAGTTACTACCTTGAATCGGAGTATAAGGCCCTACTTGAGCGCAACGAAAAAATCAGGCAATTGGTTGATGATCTCAGGACTCCTGAAGGAATAATCGACAAGGCGCGAGAAGAATTTGGCTGGGTTCTACAGGATGAAAAAGCTGTTAATATAACAGGCTTGAACCTGACCGAAGGATCAAAGGGTCTTCCCGCTTCGATTGAGCCAGGGACTGTACAGGTTGAGGAAATCTGGTGGATGCTTATCCTGGACTTCATCTTTGGAGTTGAAGACAAAGTGCCTGCAAACCAAAACCCGGACTATATAATTCCAGGGTTATGACAGAGCTTCCCAAGAAATCGAATACTTATCGTACCCCATGCTGCTTTTCCAGAAATAAGCCAGCAGAGTACAACCAACAGAGTACAACCAAAAGAGTACATCCAGCAGAGTCCATCCAGCAGAGTACAACCAAAAGAGTACAACCAAAAGAGTACATCCAGCAGAGTAAAGACTTCAGGGAGTTAACGGCGCACCGACACTCCCCAGGAAAACACCTGCCGTGAGATTGAGGCTCTCAATTATCAGATCGAGAGCTGCTCCAATACTGATACCATTTACCTGCGCTGTTGCGATCACACTTGCTACCCCAAGCACCAGTATTGAGGCAAAGGCAATGGTGCAGATCCTGAAAAGCGAAAACATGAGGCGAGTAGCCTGAGTCACGGGTGTCTTTGCTGTGGAAGTAGGAAACTCATGAAGTATATGAATCTGTTTTCCTGAGTCCGCATTTTTCATTGGACTATTGTCTTTGGTGATACTCTGTCCTTCAGCCACAACTGGTTTGACAGAATCTAAAGAATTCTGTTTTTCCTTCTGCTTATGCCTTTGTGCCGGCAAGTATTCTGGCGACTGTTGCGTTTTATCTAGCTGTTTGCGCAGGTCATCGTTTTGCAGGTTGAGTTCGATTAAATCCGTAATGCGTTCAGCAAGCTCCTGTTCAAGCTGGAACTTCTCCTCCATGACACGCTCAAGCGCTGCCTCTATAGCGTGGGTTTCGCTACTGATAAACTGAAGGTCGCCAAAGAGCTCATTGTGTTTGAGCTGGTCGGCTGCCAGCTGGTCGCGCGCTTTTGTCAGTTGGATATGAAGGAGTTCGTTGTCCTGTTTTTGTGAGTTCAGGCTTTCAGCCAGGTCACGAAGCAGCTCATCACGCTGTGCTATCTGCCTGGTTAGTTCGCTGAGTCTGTCGTCCTGCAACGCAATACGCGAGGTAAATGTCTCCAGTTTTCGCTCATACTCCAAGTTGCTCTGATAGTTTTGAACATGCCTGTTATCCAGATACTCCTTAGCAGAAAACAGATCATCGGAGCATGCGAACTCCCTTCCGAGCTCAACAGCGCACCTGTCCGAAAACATCAGAATGGTGCCCACTCGATAGTGTTGGTTCATCTTTTGTCTGAGCAGCAAATCCTGTTCGGTTACCTCATAAAGAAAAACATCTCGGTATTTGCCACAACCTATCATGAAATCAGGTTAATCCCAGGTATTCATCAAGTGCCACACGAATGATGTCCGATGAGGAACTGGGATAAACCCCATTGATTTTATTGTAAGCTGACAATTCAAGCAGCTTCACATATTGGTCTGCATAGATATAAAAACCCTTGTAAACCTTAGGACGATCAACACCCTTTTCATTCTGAAGAGCTTTTGTCAGAGCAGACTTCTTGGATTCAGCTTCTTTTGCTTTCGGCATTTTCAGCCCCTTTCCTATATTTCGAAAAACTATTGATATACTATTGACAATAGTATATGAGAGTATGCTAGCATAGGTGCTCCCAAAAGTGAAGAAAATTTTTACTTTTGTTGAAAATACACTGTACTCATGAGGAGGTTTGGGCACCATGTCAAAACAACAGTTGGAGAAAACACAGATGACGAGGGTGAGTTTCAAAAGCGCAACTGAAATGTCGGAACAGCTTGCCCTTACTCTTACAACAGACTTCAGGCTGTTTGAGCGCATGTGGAAATCAAGGGGAGTCCCTATCTTTATAATCGCACCCAGAAAAACCGGAAGAACAAGTTTTGTTCTTGACTATGCAAGGTACCAATACGATTTGGACGAGGTACTCTGGATCAATGCAGCCAGTGTGGGCTTCGTTGAAGCCTTAGACAGACAAACCATGCTGGAGCATCTTATGCAACAGATCATGAGTGGGCTGAGCAGGTACACCCTGATTGTCGTAGACGACCTGCCATTCTTAAACGAAAGGCAAGCCCTTCATTTTTCAAACTGGATCAACCAACTGATAGAAGCTGCGGTGAGCATTATTATTATTACAACGCCCCGGGAAGACAGTATGAAAAACTGTCAACCTGAACGACTTCTCATTATGGGAGAACAGTTTATTCTCATGCAAAAATGGAGCAAGAAGCGAAAGGTGGAATGTCTGGAAAGCTTCTTTGCCGCAAGTATTCATAAAGATATAAAGATTCTGACAGCGCTCATGCTTTTAATGGGACATGGAACCGTTGATAATCTTATCGATCTGGGCTATCAGATTCCTTTCAGTATCCATTCGCTGGTTAAGCAGCACTGCCCGCTTCTAGAAATCGATGAGACAACCGGATACTTCAATACCGGTGGAATGCCGGTCAAGGAGCTCTTTCCGCAGCTTTCTGTTCTCTTAAACCAAGCCCCGGGCAATGAAGCAGACTCGAAGATGTCTGATCTTGAAAGGTGCTTCGAGCGTCTTACCCAGATGTCAGTTTACCTGTTTGAGCGCTCTGAGCGAGAGCAGAGTCAAATGCTTCTGGAGCTTGCTGGCAGCCTATTAACCTGTGATGATGCAGGATTCATGATTTCAGAAAGACATGGGGATGAATCTGGTGCAGTCTTGGATCATGAGAAAAACACCGAGGCCGAATCACAGGGCAAAACTATAAAGGGCGAGACAATAGTGATTAATGAACATCTGAGCAAAGCCGATAAACCATCAGTAATGAATTCTGGTTTTGACGAAAGTGAGCCCGAGCAGCTGATAATACGGTTGTTTGGCGATTTCAAGGTTATCAAAGGAGGGAGGCTTATTGAGGGAAAACACCTGCAACGAAGCAAGGTCAGAGCACTATTAATCCACCTGACACTGAACATGGGCAGAGGTCTTGCGCGCGATACACTGTTAGATCGCATATGGCCAGGGAAAGACTACTTTCATGCAAAAGATAACTTCTACTCAACATGGTCGATGCTTGGCAGCCTTTTGTCTGAGGGCAAAAGATCATGCCCCTATCTATCAAATAAGCAGGGGATTTGCAGGTTAGAGCAAAAATATGTGACTACGGATATCAACGAATTTGAGCGTCTCTCAAGAACAGTGCTGTTCAGACAGGGAAGCGTGGAGGATAGGATTGACGCGATCTATCGACTTGAGCAACTCTATCGTGGTGATATCATGTCGGGAACAAAGGTTGACAGTTATGTGCAGGCAGCTCAAAGCAGGTACCGTTCGATTCTTGTAGATATCATGATCGAAGCTTCCAGGATATTCTCGCATGAAGGAAACGATACCAATGCCGTCTGGTTTGCACGAAAGGCATATGACACAGACCCCACACGAGAAGATGTCTATAGAACGTTGATGTCAGTTCAGGATAAAGCCGGACAACGGACATCTGCACTCAAAACCTATTTCGATTGCAAACGGTTTCTCAGCGAAGAACTTGGCATCCTTCCTTCTCAACAGACAATAGCTTTGTATCAGGAGCTCGTTATGGACAGAAGGTGACGTATAATAGACCTGATCAGAGCATAGACCTGTCTCATCTGATGTAGTGCATAATCGTGACGAAGCTGCTGTTGGTGCCATATGCAAATACCTCCATACGTTATCAGAGCTATCGAAAAGCTTGAGAGTGAGGGCTATTCAGCCTACCTTGTTGGAGGATGCCTGCGCGATACGATTATCGGTACTCCTGTCAATGATTGGGATATCACTTGCTCGGCGCTCCCGGATGCGGTACTGACAGTTTTTGATGGTTGTCGAATTGTAGCTGTTGGGATACAGCACGGAACTCTCAGAATTGAATTTACCGAGGGCTCACTGGAAGTAACAAGTTTTCGCAGAGACGGCGAGTATTATGATAACCGACACCCTGCAACAATAGAGTTTGTTAAAACGATTGAAGATGATCTTTCACGTCGGGATTTCACCATGAATGCCATCGCGTTTAATCCACAAGCAGGCTTTATTGATCCCTTTGGCGGTCAAGGTGATATTAGCGACAGGTTGATTCGCAGTGTTGGCGATCCCTGCCATCGCCTACAGGAAGATGCGCTTCGCATCATGCGGGCGTTGAGGTTTTCGTCTACCCTGGGCTTTACACTGGAAGATGATCTTTCAAGAAGCCTGCATGTAAACAAGGAGCTGTTGGCAAGAATTGCGACCGAACGAGTATCAATTGAGTTACTCAAAATGCTTGCAGGTGCTCACGTTTTGCCGGTACTTCTGGAATATGCGGACGTCCTCGCAGTTTTTATTCCCGAAATTGAAGCTACTATTGGCTTTGATCAGAAAAGCAGGTTTCATCAGTATGACATATGGGAGCATACTGCTCGGGCAGTAGATGCAGCCAGGCAGGATCAGACAGTCAGATTGGCTTTGCTTATGCATGATCTGGGAAAGCCCGCCAGATTCTTTATTGACAGTGGGGGAGAGGGGCACTTCTACGGCCATGACATTCTGGGTGAAGAGCTGGCAAGAAACCGCCTGCGAGAACTAAGATTCAGCAATGCACTGGTGCATCAGGTCTCACAGGTGATCAGGTTTCATCAGGTGCGGCTGAAGGCAGAAAACACGCGAAAATGGCTCGCTCGCCTGGGTGAGGAGTTATTACGTCTGCTCATCGAGGTCAAAAGGGGAGATATAGCTGCACATTCCGATCTCATACGAGAACTTGCGATGAGCGATTTGATGGCAAGTGAGGCCAGACTCAATGAGATCATCGACAAGAGACTATGTGTTCGCCTCAGTGATCTTGCCATAAACGGTAATGACTTGCTCAAGATGGGATTGAAGGAAGGCAGGATGATCGGAGAAATTCTCTCATTTCTTCTTACAGCAGTAATTGAAGAACGGCTGGAAAACAGCAAGGAGACACTTTTAACAGCCGCAATGGACTACTCCAACGACTGGAGCCAACGAGGGGATTCGAACCCCTGACCTGCCGATTACGAATCGGCTGCTCTACCAACTGAGCTACGTTGGCTTAACGCAGAGTGGAATTATAACGCATTTTGCGTTGGAAAATCCGAGCAATAACGTACAATCAAAGCATGAAAGCATCCGAGAAGAACAAACTGGTGTTTGCATTGTCTCTGGCAATATTTCTTGCTGCCATTGAGAGCACTATTCTTGTGCTGGCTATTCCAACCATAGTCAAGGATCTCAGAGGTTTCGACCTTATCAGCCATGTCTTCTCCGTCTATCTGTTAACGACAGCGATTTCTATTCCCATCTATGGAAAACTGAGCGATATGTATGGGCGCAAAAGAGCGCTGATGGTTGGAATTAGCATATTCATCACCGGGAGTTTGCTCTGTGGGCTCTCGAAAACCATGACCATGCTGATTGTGTTCAGAGCGTTCAAGGGTTTGGGAGCCGGTTCGATCTTTACCCTCTCACATACTATCATTGGTGATGTGTTCACTCTGGCAGAACGAGGAAAGGTTCAGGGTGTCCTGAATATGGTCTGGGGAATAGCAGGCTTGATCGGCCCATTTTTTGGAGGCTTACTCATCAATGTTTTATCGTGGCACTGGATTTTCTTTGTGACCATTCCCTTTGGAATACCCGCCTTGTACATACTTAAAACCAGTTACACTGAGACAGTGGAAAGCAAGAAACATCGTTTCGATTATCCAGGGATCATTGTGCTTTCTATCGCAATGATTTCTTTTTTGGGACTATTCATTTTCAACATCGAGGGCGGCGTTCTTATCAGCATGCGAAATACTGCCTTGTTACTTGTTGCTGCAGTGCTGATAGTTGTATTCTATCGGATTGAAAAAAGAGCACCCGAACCAATAATGCCACTGGATGTGTTCACAAAATCAAGTGTGTTTGTAAATGTCGTTGCCTTGTTTTTTACTGGAGTGCTGATAGGTGTTGACGTCTACGTACCTATCTACCTTCAGAATGTCAGAGGTTTCGGGCCGCTGGGTGCTGGCCTGATCATTCTTCCCATGTCAATTTCATGGACGCTTATTTCCTTTCCGCTGGGCAAACTTATCTTACGTTTTGGTGGAAAATCGGTACTTCTCGTCGGCGTCATCATCACATTCATTTCTATTATTCCCGTGTTGGCATTCACCCGTGACACCAGTGTTGTGTTTCTTGTAACGGTGCTACTTGTTATGGGAGTAGGTCTGGGGGCAGGCATGACAACCCAGACCATGCTCATTCAGGAATCTGTAGGTTTTGAGAAACGGGGATCTGCGGTTGGGGTAAACTCGTTGTTAAGGACACTCGGTCAGACAATGGGGATCAGCATGTTTGGTGCTGTCTTTAACGCCAGTATAATAAACAGTTTTGCTCAAGAGGGAATCGTGGATTACGATCTGGGGAATATATACGACCTTTCCTCCTATGGTACAGAGGTTTCCTGGGATCAGATCATTGGTGTACTCACTTCTTCTATTCATACCGTCGGGTTTGTTTTTCTCTGCCTGGTTGCTCTATGCATTCTACTTTCAGCGTTAATGCCAAAACCTCCGCTTTCAGAACGCAGCATACAAGCTGGTGATTGAACGAGCTTATCTACTTAACGACCGAGTATTTTCCTTCCATACTCTTACTTATCAGGCTATATACTTTAAAATATGTTCAGCAAAAACAAATACCGAGATAGAGGAGGGTGAATAATGGAAGAGCTTTCTCTGTTCTATTCACCAACATGTCCTTATTGCGTCAAGGTGCTGAGCTTTATGGAGAGAAACGGAATTGTTGTCGATCTGAAAAGCACCATGGAGCCAGTGAATCTGAGGACGCTGCTTATGGTTGGGAAGAAGAATCAGGTTCCCTGCCTGCTAATAAGAGGAGAGCCACTCTATGAAAGCGGTGAAATCATTTCATATCTGACCAAACGCTTTCAGGTTGTTTAAAGCTATTTCCCACATACTTACTATGGGTATGAAAACGTAATAGGAGAGTTCTTGATGCTTATATAGATGAGAGCATCTATCAGCATAAACCGACGACTATAGAGTTAGAGGTGGATTAATGGACAATAATTACACTCAGGGCATGCCTCAGCATCAGCAAATGCATTCCTATCAGACAAGAGCATTGCCCCAAATCCAGCAGTCGATTCCCCATCAGTCGCACACAGCCACATTTCAACAACAGGCAACCACATTTCAACAACAGGCAACCACATTTCAACAACAGGCAACCACATTTCAACAACAGGCAGCTTACTATCAGCCCTTGCCTGTTTCTCAACAACAGCAGATAGCTTCGTTTCAACTACAGGCAGCCAGGCAAAAACAGGAAGAAAGGCACCAGGTAGCAAAGGGCTCAAAAGGTTCCTCAAGACTTGCGCCATTCCTCATGGGATTTATCGGTGTTTTAGTGGGTGCTTTTCTGAGTGCGGCCATACTCTTCGCTGCTACGAACGGGTTTAATCATTCAACACCAAGTGCTGGAACCTACGGTAATCCCATTGCACCAACTACGATAACGATCACTCCTCCCTCTGAAGACGCTACACTCGCAGAAATCGTTGCGGCGAAAACTCTGCCATCGATCGTGAATATTGATGTATACGCTCCCTCAGGCAGAGGGCTTTTCAGCGATTCGGGTTCCGGTGACAATCATTTGCAGGAATATGCCCTCGGTTCCGGAGTGGTTATCACAGAAGACGGTTATATCCTGACAAACCATCACGTAATAGAAGGGGGAACAGAGTTTCTTGTTCGTTTTGATCAATCAACTCAGTATAAGGCGGTAGTCGTTGGCTCTGACCCCTCCTCTGACCTGGCTGTTCTAAAAATTGAAGCAACTGGGTTGATTCCAATTGAAATTGGTGATTCCAGTCAGGTAAGAATTGGAGAGTGGGTCATGGCTCTGGGTAGCCCGTACGGACTCGAGAAGTCAGTTACCACGGGCATCGTATCCGCACTCTTTCGCTCGACTGTCATGGAATCGGCATCGGGAATGAATATTTACTCGAACTTGATTCAAACAGATGCAGCTATCAACCCCGGCAATTCTGGCGGTGCCCTGGTCAACTCAAGAGGTCAACTCATAGGTATCAATACACTTATCAGTTCCAGTTCTGGATCCTCGTCTGGAGTGGGCTTTGCCATTCCCAGCAATTACGCTATGCATATCGCTCAGCAGATCATGGACGGCAAAGAGGTAGAGCACGCATATCTTGGTGTTCAATTGCGTACCGTGGATAAAAGCAATGCAGCCAACCTTAATTCCAGCGTAGAAATGGGCGCCTACATTGCAGTAGTTATAGATGGCTCACCGGCACAAGTCGCAGGAATGCGTGTTGGAGATGTCATTACCAAGGTTGATGACTGGGCGATCTATTCTTCTGTAGAGCTTGTCATCAACATCAGGGGGCATTTTGTTGGCGATAAGGTGACGATTGAGTTTGTTCGCGATGGAAAAACGATGTCAGTTGAGGTAACACTTGGATCAGATAAAGCTCAAAGGTGAAAAATCCCGGTATTACTTCGGTGAGATTTGGGGTACAATCCCTTCTGCGTTGTAAGGGCCCATAGCTCAACGGTGGAGCAGGGGACTCATAATCCCTTGGCTGCAGGTTCGAATCCTGCTGGGCCCACCAAACTCTGGTACTATTTCTGGACCTGCTTGTCGGTAGTCGCGCTCCCAGGCTCGCGCTCCGTCCAACAGTCCACTGGACTGTTGGATCTGCTGGGCCCACCACAAACTGTCCGAAAACCGCTGCTAGATTGCGGAAAACGGCACTAATACGCGCTTTTGTCTAGAAAAATAAGCTAAAAGCCTCGAAAAACTAGACAAAAGCGTGTATTAGTTAAGTTTTCGCCAGTAAACTGGAAAAAGGAACTCATATTTCGTTCAAGGTGCGGTTAAGGCCCGGAAAGGCTCGGAAATGCTCGATAAAGCCCAGCAAAGCCCGGTAAAGCCCAATTATGCTGCAGATATTCATAAAAAGTTCGAGTGTTTTTCATTTTTACTTGCCAAAGGTAGGTTAAAAACGTAAAATCAAAGAGTATTTGTCCCAGATAAAAGGAGTAACTATGGCTTTGCCTCAACTATCAGATGATGCCCGTAAGGAAGCGCTACAAAAAGCTGCTGCCGCAAGAAGCGCTCGCGCTACGCTCCGTGTACAGGTCAAGAATGGAGAGCTATCTTTAGCTGACGTGCTTGCAAAAGCCGGTGATCCTGTTGTTGACAAAATTCCGGTTATAACCCTTATTGAGTCATTGCCTGGCTATGGAAAGGCAAAGGCATCTAAACTGCTTGCAGAACTGGGTATCTCCGACTCCAGAAGAGTCAAAGGTCTTGGCGAAAAGCAGAAAGCAGCTCTCCTGGAGCGTTTGGGTTAAACTGTAATGACCGGAGACGTCTATGTTGTTTCCGGACCATCAGGAGCTGGCAAGGGGTCATTGCTCGAAAGAGTAATCCCCCAGCTGGATAATATCTGGTTGTCTGTTTCTGCCACGACACGCTTGCCTCGAGTTGGCGAGACAGATGGCGTGCACTACTTCTTTAAGGGTAACGAGGAGTTCGACAGACTGATTGCAACAGATGGTTTGCTCGAATGGGCTTTTGTTCATAGCGAGCGTTACGGAACCATGCGTTGTGAGGTTGAAGACAGGCTTGCCAGAGGAATAGACGTCATTCTTGAGATAGACCCTCAGGGGGCTTTTCAGGTATTGAGAAGAGTTGAAAACGCTATCCTTGTTTTTATTGAAGCTCCGTCAATGGAAGAGCTGATAAAACGGCTCAGAATACGGGGAACTGAAGATGAGGCTGCTATTAACAAGAGAATGAGAGATTCGGCAGAGATATTAAAGCATCGTGACCAATACCATCACATCATAGTCAACGATGATTTTGAGAAAGCTGCCGAAGAGTTGCTGGAATTGTTTAAGAAGCAAAGGAAAACACATGTCTTTGATGCAACCACCCATCAATGAGCTGCTGGAAAAATCAAACAACGACCGATATCTGCTCTGCGCGGTAGCTTCCGAGAGAGCAAGAGATATCAATGACATGATGCGCGGCCAGCGCGAGCGGGCAATCGTACTTCAGTCTGCCACCCAGATTGCACAACTTGCTGGCAGAAAACCACTCTCTCTTGCCATGGAAGAAATCTACCGCAACGAGGTGGGTTATGACAGTCGTCAGTTTGAAAGCGATGAATCCTAAGCACAGAGGATATCACTTCATTTGTCTGGTTCATTATCATGAAGTGGGTTTAAAAGGTCGTAACAGATTTAACTTTGAAAGAAAACTCAAGGAGAATATCGAAGCAGGGGTTTCCCTGATTGCCGGTGCCTGCGTTTCTCGCATTTCGGGCAGGCTGCTCATTGCCGTAGATACCTGGGATGATGTCCTGCGTGTCTCAGAGATAGCCAGAAAGATACCGGGAGTTGTACGTTGCTCCTGCGGGCTTATTACCGTACAGGATCTGGATGCCATAGGCACGGAAGCGCTCTGGGTACTTGAGCAGGCAGAGCCGTACAAGAGTTTCAAAGTTGAATCACGTCGAGCAAATACGAGTTTCCCCTTCACCAGCATGGAAGTAAGCAGGATTGTTGGCTCATGGATCAGTGACCAACTTCCCGAGAAAACTGTAAAGATGGTTGATCCGGACGTTAAGCTTCATGTGGAATTGATAGAAGGCTCAGCCATTCTCTATACTCATACAGTTAAAGGCATGGGTGGTTTACCGGCTGGTACTTCCGGAAGAGTAGTGAGTCTGCTGTCAACTGGGTTTGACTCTCCCGTGGCTACCTGGCGCTTGATGAAACGTGGGGCGCTGGTAACTGCTCTGCATTTCTCCGGTAGACCCGAGACCTCAGATGCATCAGAGCATCTGGTGCGCAAAATTGTTGAAGTGCTCAAACCCTATGGAGGAATTGAACGGCTCTGTATAGTTGCATTCGGCAGCTTTCAGCGTGAAATCGCGCAATTGGTGCCACCTGAGTTACGCGTGATTTTTTACAGACGCTTGATGGTGCTGGCAGCAAACAGGGTTGCCGATCTGTTTAATGCCAGGGCATTGGTGACCGGCGAGTCGCTTGGGCAGGTTGCTTCACAAACCCTCGATAACATACGAGTTGTTGATGCTGTTGCGCTGTATCCAGTTCTACGACCACTGATTGGCTCTGATAAACAGGAGATTATCGACGAGGCTTCAAAAATCGGCACCTATGAGCTTTCTGCTCAAAAGCGTGAGGATTGCTGCACCTTATTCATGCCGCGCAATCCACAGACTCATGCAAAGCTTGAAACTGTTGAAGCCATTGCCAGGGATTTACCAATACAGCTGTGGCTTGAGCAGATAATGGATTCGATAGAGAGTTTCGAGATACGCTGATACCTCAGGGAAGTGCCGAAGTATTGCTTGTACGACAGGCGTGCAATAAATACTTCGGCACTTCCCTGGTATTAGGCGCTTTCTGAAAAAAACCGCATAAATTCAATAAAGTGTAAGAAGTGAGGCAGAAAGCTGACAGAAGCAACAATGCTGGATGTAAGCCCTGCTGGTTATCATGACGCATATTGTCAGACGAGTAAATGCAGGGAGTTATAGTGAGAGGATGCACAGACTATACTCAGGAAGCCAGAGGCTGGGCAAAGTCGCCTGTAAAAAAACCAGTGACAAAGCGCTTGACCGTATTTCTTCTAGCTGTAATAGCGCTTGTGATGCTAGCCAGTTCCCTGTGGCCTCATTTAGTAAAAGAGAGACTCATCGTTGAAAGCACGAAGGGACAAGGAGCCCCTCAAGGAGCCCCTCAAGGAGCCACTTTGGGTGCCTCTCAGGGAATGACACCGGGAACAATGCCGGAAGCAACCCAGGGAGCGTCACAGAGTACTAAGGCTCCAGATTCAAACAATAGTAACGGATCCCTGCTTCCTGACAGTAAGGCTGAAGGAAGTGCAACGGTAGTTGTATACCTCACTGGAGCAGTTCTTAATCCGGGGGTATATGAGCTCAAGGAAGCGAGCAGGTTACATGACGTGGTTGTTCTGGCAGGCGGCCTGGTCGACGGCGCTGCAGCAAACTACATCAATCTTGCAGCACCTTTGAAAGACGGTACCCATATTCACATTCCATTTGTATCAGAGATTGACTCGGGTGAGGCTGCCAGAATAACAGCTAACGGAGCTAAGGATGGCACAGAGTATTCAAACCCTGCAACTACAGAAAAACTCTCACAAAGCCGCTTGGTAAACATCAATACCGCTACAGCAGCAGAACTTGAAACGCTTCCGGGCGTGGGTCCGGTTACCTCAAAAAGAATCATCGACTATCGTGAAAAATACGGTGGCTTCAAAAGTATCGAAGAATTGAAGAATGTTTCAGGAATTGGAGATAAGACCTTTGAGGGATTAGCCGACAAGGTTTGCGTCTGATGCCAAAAGCATTTGAGAATGAAAAGAGAAGCATCGCTTCTTGCCTGTACTTCGAGGCCTGCAGTGAATGATTCTGCGTTTCCTGGGGTGTTACGTCCCGCACTGTCTATCCTCCTGCTTCCTTTGTCTGGAATCTGGGTTGGAATGTATATCGCTGAATCGTTGGTATGGAAGGGCTTGATTTTCACGCGGGCAGCGCTGATACCCATAGCGGTGTTTGCCGGCGTTATGGTACTTATTGCAGCATTGAGCAGAGGACGGATTCTTGCCCGGGTTTTGGTTGCACTTACAGCATCAGTTATTCTGGGACTGTCAACAGGGATGTTCTTCTGGATAGGCATTGAAAAAAACACGCGGGAGTTTATCGAGTATTCGTCGGGTGGATTGGCCAGAGACTGCTCGGTGCGTATCGTTGAGGACGAAAAACAGGGGGCGATATCGCAGACTTCGGTTGCAGTGATCAGGACAGCAGACTCACATGAGTTGAGAATCCGGATTTTCTGGGGCAGTGATCAAGTGCCCTTGCCACTGGGGAGTTGTTTTAAAGCCGACATCAGTTTCAAGGCTCTTAACGAGCGACAGGCTTTTATCCATCAGAAAGGTATAGCAGGATCCGCAACTGTTTCAAACATCCAAGACCCGAGGTTTGAAAATAGTTTTCTCGGAAAGATATATTCATTCAGAGAGCACAATCGAGCACTCTTGCTACAACGAGCAGGGGAAGGAGCTGCCTTGCTTCGAGGAGTGCTTTTGGGAGACACTACAGGACTTGATGCCTCAGAAGCAGGGAAAGCCTATAAAACAACAGGACTCTCTCATCTGATAGCAGTTTCTGGAAGTCACCTTGTTGTTATTGCTGTTCTCATATCGTGGCTGATCAGAAAATTCAGGCTGAGCAGACCACTTGAGATTATTCTGATCAGTGTTTTACTGGTTTCATATGTATTCTTAACCGCTCTGCAACCATCGGCAATCCGTTCCTGCGTTATGACTGTCATTGTCAGCATGTCTCCACTTATCAAAAGGCGAGGGCACGCACCTTCAGCTCTTGCTCTGGCGGGTACCTGCATGATGCTGATATTTCCGCCAACTGCCTTTTCTGCCGGATTCTGGCTCTCAGTATTTGCAGTTTTTGGCATTACCGTGTTCTATCCGCTTGTTTTATCGTATCTGTCCTGCCTGCTTCCCAGGCTTGAAAACAGGCAAGGCAGATGGATGCTGGAAAGACTGAAGAGAGTGGTTCTCGAACCACTCTCTCTCACCATTACGGCTCAACTGGCAACAATACCTATCACTGCGCCACTGTTTTCCATGATATCCATAGTAAGCCCTCTGGCAAATATTCTCGTTACCCCATTGGTCGCGGTACTTGTGGGCGGAGGGATAGCAACACTTTGCCTCATGCCGTTTATCGGGGCCATAGGGCCGCTGGCCCTTACTTTCCTCTGTACTGTTGCCGACCTGTCAATTGTGCTCGCTCAATTCTGTGCCAACATTCCCTATGCCTGCCTTCCTGCTGCGTTTAATCTGACAACTTCCGTTGTGTTTTTCATACTCGCAGCAGCCATCGTTTATCTCGTGTGGCCTCAACCGTCGAAAAAACGCAGCGCTACCGTGCTGGTTTCTGTATTGTTAGCAGCGACGCTGTTGTTTGCAAGTGCGCTTCTTCCTGTAAAACCACAGCTTGTGATGCTGGATGTGGGGCAGGGCGATGCCATACTGATACGCGATGGAAGAGTTAATATCCTCATCGATACTGGAAAGAGTGAAAATCTGCTGCTCAAAGCGCTTGCCAGACAACGTGTCAATCACCTTGATGCAGTTATCCTCACTCATCTGGATGACGACCACTGCGGGGCTTTGACTGCCATGGAGGGCGCGGTTTCTGTGGGCAGCCTGTATTATGCTGAAGGTTTAATAGAGGGCGTGAACAGCAACCAGGGGCTTACCATCCCTCATTCACTTCTCAAATCACCAGAAATTGCTTCTCTTACAGAAGGAGACCGCGTATACCTTGCCAGGCATGTCAGTTTGCAAATGGTGTGGCCCGATCGTACGGTACACAAAGGCACTAACGAAGAAAGCATCTGTCTGCTTCTTTTCTATGATGCGGATTTAGACGGAATACCTGAGTTTATTGTATTGCTGACTGGTGATGCAGAATCAGGTGTTCTGGAGCACATACTCAACAAGTATGAATACGATCAGATCGAAGTTTTTAAGCTTGGACATCATGGGAGCAGGAAATCAGTCAACGAATCTCAACTAGAAAGAATGGGGTGTCAGATCGCTTTGATCAGTGTGGGGAGTGACAATCGGTACGGGCACCCATCACCCGAGATTATCAGTTATCTTGAAAGATTGGATATAACCATATACAGAACTGACCTCCATGGAGATGTCAGACTGGTTTTCAGTGGGCTCAAGATGATTGTTTACTGTGATACCATGAACACTGAACTGGATACCACCTGAAAGCGTGGGAAAATGTCGGAAAAGCAGTTATCGCACATATATCTCTTCGATGGCGAAGACGTCCTAAAGCGGGAGATGCTCCTGCAACGCCTCTCAAAACGTCTTTCGGAGTATGGAGATATGTCGCTGAATTCTCAGCAGTTCACCGCAAGAGAGCTCAAGAGCTCCGCCCAACTCCTCAATGCACTTAATACACTCCCCTTTGGTTCTCCGTACCGACTTGTAGTGATTATTGATGCAGAGCAGCTTGACAAGGCTGTTATGGCTGCACTGGTCAGTTATATCCAGAATCCTTCTCAATCTACCGTGCTGGCTCTGGTCAGTGATAAGCTTGCGAAAAACACCCGACTATTCAAGCTTATTCAGGAGCGTTACCACTCGTCAATTATTGACTGCAGTCAGCGAAAACGCTCTGAGCTTCCACCGCTTGTACGCAACATTGCAAAGGGAGAGGGAGTGGAAATCGCAGTCAATATTGCGAGTCTTGTAGTAGACAGGCTTGGCACCGATACCGTGCTTATAAACGCTGAGACTAAGAAGCTGGCTGCAATTGTCAAGTCACGTGGTGACAACAGAATCCTTGAGCACGATGTGCTCCATTATGTGACAAGGCGCACTGAGCCCCAGAGATGGGATATGAAAAACGCCCTGTTTCAAAAGAATCTGAGTTTGTGCCTCAGGTATGTCGACGAGATGAAGAGTTTTACAGCTACCGGGCTTTTTTCATTGTGTATTACCGGGATCAGAGAGATCCTTACCGCAAAGACGGTAAAAAACAGAGGAATATCGGTTGCCCAGCACTCAGGCAAACAGGATTGGCAGATCAAAGAACTGCTCATCGCGACAAATCTGTATAGTCTTGATGAGCTTACAGCCATTCTGCAACAGGCACCTGAGATTGAATCCCAGATGAAATCAGGGGCAGATGCCGATCACGTGCTCAGGATATGGATCATTAACGTATGTACTGGGAAGTATTCAGCGTCGTGATTTGTGCTTCGGTACTTCCCTGGCAACATACTAAAATCGGTGCTTCTTCGGAGCTTTTGGTTATTCCTCCAGGGAGTTAGCAAGTTTTGCAACTCCAGACTTTCGGTTTGCTGCCTGGTTTTTATGGATGACACCCTTGGACACGGCCTTGTCAAACAGACGACAGGCTGCCTGCGCCTTCTTTTGTGCGGTCTGAGTATCACCAACTGCAACAGCATCACGAACAGCACGGGTCACAGTCTTCAGCTCGCTTTTTATCGCGCGATTGCGCATGCGAGACTTCTCGTTGGTTTTATTTCGTTTTTTCTGACTCTTGATATTTGCCACTTCTTAATTCCTTTCGGATTCTTACGGCATCCGTCGCAGTGGGGCTTTGACGAACCGAAGGATTGTACCATAGTTCTCACTACAAGGCGACATCAGGTTTTTTGATAATCGATTGAATAAGCGCAACGCAGCCGGGCGCGTCTTTGCTGTATCTGGCGCCAATGCTCTCTGCCCATTGGGGGGTTACGACAGCACCGCCAACAGCAACAGCCCTGCCGTTGCTTTTTGAGTATTCAGGCAGCTCTACAAATATCTGCTCAACGGTAGATTTCATGGCAGGCAGAGTTGTGGTCATCAGGGCAGAAAGACAAATGACATCAACTTCTTCTGATTTTGCTGCAGTGATGATCTCTTCAGCGGGGACATCTACACCCAGATCAAGCACCGAATACCCCTGGCTCTCCAACAGGGCAATACAGATGTCCTTACCGATGGAATGCACATCGCCTTGTACCGTGCAGAAGAGAACACGTCCTGCGGTTTGCTCTCGCTCGGCTTCATGCAAGTGTGACTTCATTTGCTTGATGGCGACCTTCATGGTTTTGGCAGCAAGAATCAGCTGGGGGAGAAAAACCTCTCCTTGAGAGAATGCTTCACCGAGTTCTGTGAGGGTTGGTGCGAGCAGTGCATCAACAATGCCTTCAACGCGAAAACCGGTGGCAACCACAGCGTCGATGTGAGCTGAAACCGAGTCAACATCTCCTCGAAGTATGGCCTGCCTGAGAAGCTCTTCCGGCTGCAGGGTCTCGTTGATACCTGAGTATTTCGATATCTTCATCGCGCGTGTCTTTATCACACGTCTCAGAGAGGCTGAAGTATCTGCGGTATCCGCAGCCTTCTTGAGAGCCTTCTTAAGTGTGGCATTCCACTGGGCGCATGCGTCTTCAAAGTAAATCTCAAGCGCTTTCGAGTTCAGCGCATCAGCAGTGTCTTTAATAATCGGGTCACCTGGGTTGACTATTGCTGCAGAAAGACCTGCTGAGACTGCTGCTATCAGGAATGCTGCATTCAACTCAGGTCTGTCTGGCAGGCCATGGCTGACGTTGGAGATTCCAAGTACGGTGGAAAGCCCCCGCTCATACAACTGTTTTATGGTTTGGAGAGTAATCGATGGTGCCGAGACATCGGTGGCAGCTGTGAGAGTCAGAGCGTCAAAAACGAGATCGCTGTCCCGCAATCCTGCTGCTTGGGCAGACTTGCGAATACGATCAGCGATCTGCAGGCGTCCTTCGACAGATTCAGGGATACCGGTGTTATCCATGGTGAGAGCAATAACGGCAGCACCATACTTTCGCGCAAGCGAAAACACTCTGCTGCAGGCTTCCTCTTCTCCGTTCACAGAGTTGATGAGGGCTTTTCCCGGATACACACGCAAGGCTTTTTCGAGCGCGTCATAGTCAGTTGTGTCAAAAACCAACGGGCTGGAAATAAAGGCACTGAGCGCCCGTGCTGCAGCTGGGAGCACTGTTTTGGCATCAACTGCAGGAGTGCCAACATTGACATCAACCAGCAAGGCTCCATCCTGTTCCTGAGACTGCGCAAGTTGACGCAGCCTTGAGAGAGAACCACTCTCAAGTTCAGCAGCCAGTGCGGGCTTACCAGTGGGGTTGATGCGCTCCCCAATGACAACCAGAGGTATTTCGGCTCCCAGTGTAACAGTCTTACGGGGAGAGGCAACAACAGGCTTATCCCTGAAGAGGGGAGACTGGCGTCTTTTAACGTCCAGTCCACCCACCGTTGCATATATTGCTCCCGTATAGGCAGGTTTTGTGCCACAGCATGAGCCGATGAACTGCACGCCCAGATCTCTGAAAGCCCAGGCTGCGCTGGAAAAATCGTCAGCTGTGCCCGAGTAGATGGTCTGCCCAGCTGCGTTGAGTACTGGCATTCCGGCATTTGGTTGGACGATAAGCGGTAGCGCTGTAGCCCGCGACATTTCCTTTATCAATGGCAAAGACTGCCTCGGGCCCAA
>Ga0209737_10001230_pt1 | contig 18791 bp, 23 predicted proteins | sample TergutCu122P3_FD_187284 | JGI IMG/M metagenome (GOLD analysis project Ga0209737, IMG submission 187284) | Cubitermes ugandensis P3 segment gut microbial communities from Kakamega Forest, Kenya - Cu122 P3 (SPAdes) (version 2) | ecosystem: Host-associated > Arthropoda: Insects > Digestive system...
GGCCTTCTTCCCCCCTTGGGGGGGATTGAGGGAGGCTGTTCATCAATGATTTTGATATGTTCTTCAAGTCTTTCATTCGTTTTATCAAAATTTTTAAATCCTTCCATTTTTTTGAAGTAATATTGTATATGTTTAATTAACACCAAAATATCATGAAAAAATCGGACATAGCGCATATTATTTTATTTGTAATTTATGTTTTTGGCTTGTTTCTTTCATATTGACGTTCAATAAGTTCGTTAAGAAAACCCCGCCAACAAGCGGGGGGCTTCATGAACTATTCGGAAAAATAGTAGTGCAAAGTAAAAACAATCCAGTCCGAAAAGGCCGGACTTTCGTTTTTTCCCCAAATCTTTCCCCGTTGCATCTAATCCGCGACATTTCGCATTTCCCCTTATCTTCCTTAAAGCCGTTACTGTCGTAATAACGTTATTTTTTGTATTGCGCCGCATTGCATTTCCCTTCCCATCGGCACCAACTGCAAAGTTTTGGGCATAATCCACTTTCAGCCATATACCGGAAGTCTCTATCTTTGCAATTCAGTGTGCAGATACTGCAAAATTTTCCGTTGTCATCGGCGCACAAATTTGAAAATTTAACTTCACAGTCATCCGATGCTCCCTCCTCTTCACACTTCCCCCCTTGGGGGGGATTGAGGGGGGCTGTTGCCGCGTTCATTATCTTCCTGCGGAAGTTCTCAATCAAAAGCAACCTGTCTGCATTTTTATTGGTCAAATCTTTATTACGCGCCATGAGCGTCACGCTTTCCGTAAGCATACTGCCGACCGACTTGAGTTCCCGTTCGCTTACCATGAGCCTCACCTGCACTGTTTGCATTTCTGGTTCTTCTTCTTTCGGCGCCGCATCGGCTATCTTTTTGCAAAAAAATAGAAAGTCCGTAAAGGAATCGTATTCTTCTGTATCTGGCAATTCAACGATATTCAGCAGAAACCCCGTTGTTACGGCATATTCAAGAACTTCTCTCAATTCGTCTGTACTTGCCTCAATGTTCAGTTCTATCTGTTTCCCATCCACGTCATTCTTGTGCCGGATTAATGTTTGTCCTAAATTTTTCCATAATGTCTCTGTGGGTTCAAAAAAATCTTCCATGTTATCTTTTTTGTTGTTAAATTCCTTATTTTCCTTTCTTTACAGTAAATCCCCCTTTTCTTTCGCCAGTTCTTTTACAAACTCATCAGCCTTCTTTTCCCTCTTCGTTTTTTCGGATATCACCATATCTTCTGGTTTTGCTTGAATTTCTGTGATTCTACCTTACCATCACGGGTGTACGTGTCTATTTCGAGCATCTTTCTGAATTCCGTCATTTTCATCCTGATGTACCCCTTATCGCGCCACCGGCAACATATTTCATATACGTATCAGATTCAGTTGAAAAAAGAGCCGCAAAGATATGAATCTTTTTTCAAAATGCTATAATGAGAAAAACTCTTTTTTTGGTGTCGCAAACCCGCGCCAGTTGTGGGGTTTCCAGCGGCCTACAATAGGATTCCTAACAATTTTTATTTCCAACAAGACTTTTTGTTGATAACTGCAAAGATTGTAATGTTGTTGAATATCAGTCGTTTCCAAATTGTCCCCCGCCCGAAAAAAGAGTTTTTCTCGGCCTTTCATTCCTGTCTTTCCCACTTGGGGGGCTATCGGGGTGGGGCGTTTCCTTTAAATTCCTTAAAGCCTTTACAGCCGTTCCCCTTAAATCATACGCAAAATAAACGTTTACTTTTTTGCCATCATTGGAAAATTTGTAATACTCTATATTTCAGGTGATGGTGACAATATTGTAATACAGGATAATTTCTTTGTGACCTTTGTGTATGCTTTGTGTTCTTTGTGGTAAAAAAAACTTTTCGGAGTGGACTCAATGCAATAATTTGAAACAAGAAATTTATCTCATTGAATGTCAGATGAATATTTGTATTCATCTGATAATCAACCTCTTAAAATTTGTCTGGGACTACAAACGGCTTTTTGGAAAATCTGATTTTGCAACGTATTGAATATCATGCTTTTCGTAAATTTAGCCATAGGGTATTGTTATCTTCAAACAATTCTTTCATTTCTTTTTTTGATGATATTTCGTTATACGCTTAATTATCAATAATGTTTTCCTTAAATGGGGTAAAAATGGCATTTTTTACGTAAAAAATCTCTTAAAGGGGGTTTTGTCGGAAATGTTGGCGTGCCCCCAACAATCTCCCAGTGTCTCCCATAAAAAACTTTGCCGGGTAATGCTTATACCATAACAATCCCACCAGCCTGCAATTTTTGGAGTAAACTGCACAACTAAACACCTCCCCCTCCCCTTCGGGCTTCCCCCCTTGGGGGGGATTGAGGGGGGCTGTGGGGCTTCTTCATTCCCCCCGCAGCATCGCTCCCAAAGATTTTGTTCCGGTTCCCCTCTTTGCCGGTTCCTGAAATAGCGACTTAACCATTTCCTGTGGCGTTGGTTTTTGTTGTTGTTTTTTCTTTTCCTGTTCCGCTAATTCCTTTGCCTTCTTTTCCATAAGCGACGCCAGAATATTTTCCCCGTCTTCTTTCTTTTTCCGTTTCTTCGGGCTTTCGCCCATCACTTCAGGCGGTATTTTAAACTCGTCCTGTATCACTTTACGGATGTAGGCGTCCTGCCCGTGTTTCTTTATTTTTCCGGTTTTTATATCATTTTTTAACCGCGTAATACGTTCGGCAGCCCGTTTCAGTTCTTTGTTATTGGCAATGATGTCCGTTATTTCTTGCGCTTTTGAGTTTCTAAACAACTCATACAGAAAGTTAAATATAATTTCGTATGCTCTTTGGTTGGCTTTGTCCTTTGGGTCTTGATTTGCGCTCGTTATCCAAATATACAGATAATTGAAGGAGCGGGAGTTGTTTTCTTTTTTCAGTTCGTACCGGTACTGTAAATCAGCGTAATCATTCAACATCTTTTGCGCCATGTCTAATACGCTTTCCCGTAAATCGCTTATTTTGTCGTGTTTATCTTCGATGCAAAACATTTTCCTGAAATCGTCTAAACTGATGCGCAGGAATCCCTTATCTTTCCATCGGCAACACAGTTCGTACATCCGCTTGGCATAAACTGAAGGTAAGGATAGCGCAATATTTTTATTATATGCTGTGAATCCGGCTGCCATGTTGACCAGAACCGGAACGGCTTCTATCGGGACTTTTAGCGTTATTTTACCTTTGTTTTTTTCGTTATGATAGCCGCTGATGAGGTTGGTGCCGACTTCATACATCCTGTTGTCTTTATTCAAATGATAAACAATAGGTTTGCGCATGAGGCCCCTGATGTGTTCTTTTACTTTGGAGTGGTTGTTTGCCTTGCTAATTTGCTTCATTTCCAAAATGATAGCAATACCGCCCTGACCGAACAGGTCTCTCTCTGATGGTAAAGGAAGTTCTTTTTTCATGTAGCCCTGCAATGCCTCAATGACAAAATACATGATGTCCTTTTCGATTTGACTGAATTCATACCGGGCGTTGGTCACCGCGTTCGGCTGTACTAAAGTTATCAGGTTATCGCTCATTTGGTTTAGGTTTGGATGTTGAATTTCGTGGCAAAAATAAATATAATAAATTTATTTACAAATATTTTTGCAAAAAAAAACATCATAAAACGGGATACAAAAAGATATCCCGCCGTTCAAAATGCCAGATAGTCAAAAACCCGTTTTTCGTCGTTTTTTATGTAGTCAAAAACCCGCTTTTTGAAAAATAAATGTAGTCAAAAACCCGTTTTTACCCTTCGGAGTCCCTTTGTTTTCGCACGTTTGAAGCGTCCCTACAATAGGAATATCCTACAATATATATTTCCATTCAAAGAAAAGGTTTTTAAGAAAAAAGTTTTTTTAAGTTATGTTATTGAAAATCAAAATGATAGGACTGTCAATCTGGCAGTTTTGAAGAAAAACACAGAGAAAACGAAAAGGAAAAAAAGAAAATCAACAAGTTCCATACTTTGCGCGGGCGAAAAACGGGTTTTAGACTATCTCAAGCCCACCCGGAAAATGTATACAAAACCTCGTTTTTCGATGTATTCAAAACCCTGATTTTGTATACCCCCTTACCTCGAACTACATATAACACAAACATTTTTTTAAAACTAAACAAAAATTTTTCCGTATAATTATATCTGTCACTTTCACTTTTGCATCCTGAAAGTTCAAAGAGAAATATGAAGCGTATTGCATTGTTTTTCATGGTGTTTACTGCGAATGTTGCTGTTGCTCAACAGGTATATGTTGATTTACAGTTAGATAGCCTCATAATGAGAATGCAGGACGCCATTGCCGTACAAAAAAATATTGAAATTTCAGAAATCATAGGCAACGCCTACGTTACAAGTATTGGTGGTTGGGCGTCCTGGTCTTATATATCCGACGGTCGGGCAAAGAAAAACATTCGTGCGGATGTGCCAGGGCTTGCCTTTATCAACCTTTTACAACCGGTTACGTATAACCTTAATTTGGATGCAGCTGATGAAATCATGAAATCAGACGACCCAAAAGTCAACCATTTCTTTGATTCCTTACGATTGTCGCGTTCGCCAGAAGAAAATGAAATATTAGCAAAAGCAAGAGCAAATAAGGAAAAACAGGTTTATTCCGGTTTTATAGCGCAGGATGTAGAAAAGGCCGCACAGAGCCTCGGATATGATTTCAGTGGCGTAGAGATACCAGAAAACGACAAAAGCGTTTATGCTCTCCGTTATTCCGATTTTGTTGTACCATTGCAGTCGGATGTAGGAGTTTGATTCAGAGTTCAATAATACTTTGGAACTATCTTTTTATTTCCGAAAAACTATCCCAAATAACTAATCATGAAGAACGTCAAAGACAGATAGAGTTGTTGAAAAACAGTTCAATGATGACCTGGCAGCATGTGAATTTACACAGGAAATATGACTTTGACTTGGAAGTCGATACTACACCTTTTGATCTAACAGCCATTAAATCTCTGAATATAAATTAAATGCAATCACTATTCGACTTTTTCGTCCGTACTTTGGCATGAAGCCATTATTGACAAAAACAAGCGCGAAGCGGTGAGCAAGTTAGACGGGTTGATTTAAAAAAAAAATTTTGAAAAAAGTTTGCTTATTTCAAAAAAGTAGTATCTTTGTGGCGGCGATACTGCGGCCGCGGTTTCGCCAATAGTGGGCTGTCGTTTACGTCAGCCCGCTCCCTTTTTATACAGTAGTTCTAACCCGCCGGGTATTCTGATGTATACTTCGTTGATAATTTGACTCTCAAAGTGTATACGGTTGTATATGTTTTTCTTTGCCCACCGGCGCCCGACTTGGCAATCTTCTACGATTATCCTGTCGGACTGTTTAACACCGCGCGTCATCATTTCTGAAAACGTATCGGCTCTTTTATTAATGTTGGTTAAATCCTTTTCCACATCGAAACCTTCGTGTTCGTACCATACGCCATTAACGGTAAAGTCGGGGCATTTACCCCAATATGGCGTACCTATCAATGATGCGAAAATTATTGCATAATCCGGATTTCCAACGGTATGTGTGAAACGTGGGTATATCAGCGTTTTTGCTCCTTGCCGGGCAAAGTAATCACAGCAAGCCTTTATCTTTATGAAGTCGTCTTTTGACTGGTCAACGATTTGGTAAACTTCTATTTTGCCGCCGTATGCGTATTCTATGAGGGTGTCTATCATATTAGTTGGGTGAATATGAGCGGCAAAAGTACATTATTATTTGGATATGGGAAAGGAATTTAAGGGAAAAGCGCAGGTTGCCGGTTCTTAACGCTTCGTGGTACTGGAAGTCGCGGACGTACTCGACTAATTGAAAAGGGAGACTGGCGCTTATCATGATTTCGTAGCCGGCGGCGAAGGACGAGGATGGAACGGGTTTGCGACTGGACTCCGGAACCGGAGATTTGGATAACATGGATTGAAGATTATTGTTCATGGGGGAAAGATTTAAGAATTTAAGGAAGTTGAGGGAGTTAAAGAGTGGTTTTCGCGGAGTTTGGCGATGATTTCGTGGCCGAGGTTGCGGTAATCGGCAGCGGCAAGGAAAGAGGCTTCCATGGGGATGAGCACCCACTCGGATGCTGCAAGGGCGTTGGTCGTAATCATGTTGATGGCGGGGGGGGCAGTCGATGAGACAGATGTCGAAAGCACAGCCCCCCTCAATCCCCCCCAAGGGGGGAGGAAGGGAGTTTATTTTTTTGAGGGCTTTGGATAAAAACATTTCGCGTTGCATGGCGCCGATGATTTCTAACTCGATGCCCGCAAATGCCCGCAAAATTGAGGGATGAGGGAATGATGGACACGTTTCCAATAAACCTCCTGTTGAAATACTTGCAAGTACAGTGGCTGGAATCTGCAAAGCATCAATCCGACCAGAAATAGTTTCGATTTTATTCCATTCAGTTGTACCCGGTTTTATGGGGAATTTGTACTTGTCCTCAATTTTTGGCCTACTACCGGAAATAATTCCACTTTTTGTAGATTTGAATTCATCACCTAATTGATAAATTAAGTTCCAATTCTTTGATGTAGAATAAACCAAAAGAGGTGTTTTTACATCTTCACCATTTTCATAACGAAAATAGCATGGCTTTGAACTACAGAAGAGGTAGAGTGATGCAAGAATGTTGCGGACGCTATGAGGGGATATGGATAACTCGTCGGCAATTTCCTTCATCAACAGACCCTGTTTTGCCAATTGCAGTACATCCCTTTCGCGGTCGGAGAGCGGTTTTATTTTGTGCCTCACCCATCTGTCCTTACAAGGCATACATCTGGTTTATTGCCACCACGCTTTGTAAGTCGTGGTGGTTATCGTTGTTCCGTTGCTTGTTTTATATGTTCCGTATACTCCGCTGCCTCTTGTGGAATTTACCTCGTATGCCCCGCTGGTATTTGCTTTATGGGTGGTGGTATTGCCCCAATAATCTGTTTTGCCCGTTGTTGATGTTGCCTCGGTTCTTCCGTAACTGTTTTGATGGGTCGTGGTGCTGTTTCCAAAAAAATCTGTCTTACTGCTCGTCGACGTTCCAATCGTTGTTTGCGCATTACTCATCGAAACCGTAATACAAAACGCAACCAAAATAATCACTCCCTTTTTGCTGCTGATTTGCGTAAATTTTACGCTCATGCCTTCTGCAGCCATTGCACTTTCATTTTTACTTTTCATTTTTATTTGTTTTATTTTACCTTATGTTTACGCCATATTTCCTGCAAGGTTCATTTCAAAATCATCTTTTTGACCAACGTCTATTTTTATTGGATGAACATTAAAAAAAACCCCCGTGCAACTCGTACACAGGGGTGTATTTATTCACATTTAAATTTTAAGCACCAAAGCACTCCTGCTTCGGGTATGTATAACAGCCGCAAAGATAAACTTTTTCCCATTTCCCCAACCTTCCCTCATCCGTTAAATTCCTTAAACTCCTTAAAGCCCTTCCCCCCCAAAAAACCACCCCCGTGCAACTCGTGCACAGGGGTACAAATGATAAATTAGAAAAAATCCTTCGCAAAGATAAAACTTTATTTAATTGTAAACGATACAACATGCGACCACGCGCTATCTATTCTAAACCTGAAGTAGTAAGTTCCTGCTGATGGTGCTGCACTCAATGCTATTAACGACCACGAAATTGAATTACCTCCTGTACTTCCTACTCCTAATGTTAATCCAGACATCTGTTTTGGTGTTATACCTTCAGGGCCTGAATAGAAATGTACCTCAAATTCTTTCCAGTTGTAAATATTAACCATATTGGTTTTAAAACGGGCTATACCTTGTGAACCCGCTTTCAGCATATTTTCACCTGCCTCTACTGTCACTCGTTTCCCGCCGGTGGTCACTACTAAATCGCTCACTGCAGTCTTGCCGCCATCAACCGTAGTTGCTTTGATGTTGGTAAAGCCAATCTTCAAGGCGGTCACTTTACCTCCATTGTCCACTGTGGCAACGCTTGGGTCGCTGCTCGTCCAGGTAACGTCCTTGTTGGTTGCCGCTGTTGGTGATACAAACGCTTTTAATGTTTCTGATTCACCCGCATTTAGCGTTAGTTCGCTGTTATTCAAACCTACGCTTGTTACGTTAATCACCGGTTCTTCTTTTTTGCAGGATGCCATAATTGCCGGTGCCAATAATATTATGGCTAATAACCCTGCGACTTTTGTCATTCTATTCATTTTCATTGCTTTAAAGTTTTTGTGCCTCATTCCGGAAGCGGTTGATATAAAAAAATTAACGGGTACAAAAGTACTTCGTGAAAAAACCCGTGTCAATCACCCTAAAGTGTGAAAATAAAAAACTTTTCCCGTTTCCCCATCCTTTAAATTCCTTAATTTCCTAAAGGTCGTTACAGCCGTTAAATTTGAAATCGTTGTTTTCCGCAAATTTGCAGGTAAAACCTCTTATTGTGTGATATTATTTACGTTTATCTTTTCTAATGCTTTCTCTCTTATCGTAGTCACTGGGTCATTTGTATTCATTGCTATATTAAGTAAAGCCTCTTTATTATCTAATTTTGCTAAAGCCAAATTTCTTATTTGAATAGATTCTGATGGCTCACTTGCTATCTTTGCTAAAGCATCTTGATCTTCTAGTTTGTCTATAGCCATCTCCCGTATCGTAGTCGTTGGATCATTTCTGTTTAATGCTATTTGTGCAAAAACATCTTGATTGTGATTTTCCAATTTTTCTAAAGACATTTTTCGTAACCGTATATGTTCAGAAGGGTTAATTGCTATCCTAATAAGTTTTTCATCCTCTTTTGTTTGCGTTTCCACTATTGGTATTTCATCTTTTTCAATTTTTTCCGATTCTTCAGCATTGGATTCAACTTCTCTTTTTTCTGGATTGTCTGTTTTATTTATAATTTCATGGTTTTTAAATTCGTGCGTCGTATTTATGATGTTCGTATTTTGAATTACTGGTTTTTTAACTTTTTTTCTTCGTAGTAATAATGAAATTATTACCATTATTAGTAAAATTATTCCTATAATACCAAAAATTAATGGAAGATAATTAAGTTCACAATTATTTAACAATTCTTTTTTCATCTTCAAAATCAAAGAAACAATTAAAGAAATAATGCCCAAAATAGCAGAAGTTATCAATTGTCCAAAAACCTTGCTCCAAACAGAGTCATTCCATTTCTTTTTAATCCACTTAATCATCATTCCCCCCCTTCATATACCTACTCACACTCCTGATAAACAACCCCTCATTCCTGCCTTTTATTCCTTTCCATGTACATAATCGCCCCCTGCGTAAACACATCCTTCATATCCACCCCGTCGTGGTCTACACAATATTGTTTGATACGTTTTTTTAATTCCTTTGGGTACCTCAAATTATAACATACCATCGCTTCCGGTTTCGGTTCTGGTGTATTACTTTCCGGTTTTTCGGGTTCCGGTTCTTTTACTTCCTCAAAGTCCCCTTCGGGGGGATTTAGGGGGCTGGTGCTTGTGCCTGTCGTCGGACTGAAAATATTGTCAATCCCCTTTTTAAAATTCTTCTTTGCCATGCTTATATCATTTTTATCAGTTCTTCACAAACGCTCAAATAGTCGGCTGCGCCATTAGATTTTTGGTCATACCTGAAAATATCCACCCCTTGCATCGCTGCCTCTTCGAGGGCAACATTACTGCGTATTATCGTTTTGAACACATTATTTTCGTACCGGGTTGTTATTTCCTCAACAATGTTTTTGTGGATGACCTTCTGGGAGTTGTACCTTGTCATCAACACCCTGTAATCCTTTGCGTCATGGCTGATACGTGTTTGTACCATGTTCATTGCCTCGAATATCTTTTTCATTCCGTCGAGGCTGAATTTCGCAGGCTCAACCACAATGATAGCCATATCGGCGCTCGTCAGTCCGTTGAGTGGCATAATCCCAAGCGAAGGCGGGCAGTCAATCAATATATAATCGTATTTGTCTTTTACCGGTTGCAGCAGTTCCTTCAGGATGTGTTCCCGGCCAACAACCCCCGACAGTTGCAGTTCAATATCCGCCATGTCATCTGTCGACGAACAAACGATATCTAGTCCTTTTACTTCGGGTACGTTCTTGATGGGTAATTTCGCTTTTCCGGTCAATGCCTCATAAATCGTAATTTCGTTTTCGCTTTCCTGTGGAAATCCGAAATGTACCGTTAAGTTGGCCTGTGGGTCCAGGTCAATCATCAAAACCTTTTTCTTTAGGATATTCAACCCCGCCGACACGTTCGCGGTTGTGGTAGTCTTCCCTACCCCCCCTTTATGATTCAGCACGCATATTACTTTTGCCATACTTTACTGTTTTTTGATGCCGCAAAGGTACAAACATATTTTGATATTATGATACAAAGGTTCAAAAATATTTTGATACCCATATATCATGATACCAAAAAATAAATATATCAACATATCATAATATAAAGATACCATAATATCAAAACATCTATATACCTAAATATAAACATATCAATATATCAATATACAAAAATACAAACACATGCTTATATGAACTAATACTAACCCCCAAAAATATATAAATACATATATTCCTAAATACAAAGATACCAAAATATCAAAATATAAAGATACCATAATATCAAAATACATCCTTACATTCCTAAAATTCCTTACTGGGCCTCATGCCAAAATAGAGGGAAAAATTCGGATACGAGGTTCATCTTCCAAATCTGCGAAAAACAACGTTTTCATAAATATTGATTGAAGTTTCGCCTGTATTTCGCTTGGATAATGGGACGTATCGAAAAGACCATCTTTATTCTGGATTATATTTCCAACGAGGCATTAAGACGCCGTATCCAACGTGGTTTAAACAAAGGTGAGGCAATGAATTCTTTAGCAAATGCAATAAGTGTATGGAATACAGTATATTTGCAGAAAGCAATAGATTATCTAAAGTCCGAAAACGGGCTTGATGAAAATCTGCTAAAACACATATCGCCGCTCAAATGGGCACACATTAACTTTTTGGGCGAATATGCCTTTAATCCTAAGAGCATTCCTAAACATAACGAATTCAGACCATAAAATGTAAACCAAAATCCTTAAAGGGGGTGAAATTGTGATTTTTGAGTAAAAATATTCCTTAATGGGGGTTTTGTCGGAAATGTTGGCGAGACCCCATGTAAGACGATTGAGAAAGGAAAATGTACTACTCATACATAAAAAATATTTTTCACTTACGGGAAAATAATCCTGTCAATCTTGAAAATCTTGTGAATCTTGGATTTTTTTTAGGTATTTACGGGTGTGCGGCTTTTGGTTATCGTATCCGCATGGCACGTATTCGATATACCAAGCAAACAGATTAATCCCCATTTAATTACACACAGCATAAAATGTCATAATTCCATTTTTTAGTAAATAAAACCCCCTGCCATTCAACAGGGGGTAACCACAAATTCTTTGACTTTTTTGTTTTTAAGAAGCCACCCTTGTATACGTTTTTTCCCTTCTGAAAGTTGCCATTACAATCCCTCAAATTCCTTAAATTACTTAATGCCCTTCCGGTTCAACCGCAGACATTAACAAACCATTAACAACCACCTCATCGCAATACGAACATCCTCAACTTAATATCAAAATCATCATCCCTCAAAACATTAACAAATCGTTAACAGGCGCCGTCGTAGGGGCTGGGCTTGCCCATGCCCTCTTCGAATCGGCAACCGCCCCCACCGCGCCCATCCGTTCGGCGGCATTTGCAATGCCGTCGCTTTATTGGTTTGTGCCGTGCCCCCATCCCCCAGGCCAAACAAAGTTTCGTTCATTTTTCCAACTTTTTCCGGTTTTTACCACTTTTTTTTCAAATTTTCCTCCAGTTCATCGTCATTTGCAATGCTGGCGCCTCCCGATGTCAGTCTGCCGGCATCTCCCATAAAAACATATCCGGGGCATGGTCCGCAGGCGGACGCCCCCCCATCCCGCTGCATGGCGCCGCCGGTTCTTCCCCCTCCCTTCGGGGGAGGGTCGGGGTGGGGCTTTCCTTAAATTCCTTAAAGCCATTCCTTCAAAAAAAAACACCTTGCATCACTGCAATCTCGATAATCTTGTCAATCTTGTGAATCATGGTCAAAAATTTCCTTACATTTGTATCCTCAAATATTTCTCAAACCATTTAAACACCTAAATATCAAAACAATGAATACAGATAACGTTAAAATCCTTTTTCACATCGACAGCAGTCTATTTCTTGACTGCTTTACAGTCTGGGTAGACTGGAAATATCCTTTTTTGCCAAGAATAGGCAATTATGTTAAAGGTGATATTTCTGATTGGCTTTTTGAACTCGAATCCGGTCATGTGTACGATGTTTCTTTTATCAAATCATAAATATCATCAAATGCAAAAACCGTTTGAAAACAACGATACGATAAGACTAAATGTAGCGCAAACATTAATCCGTCGAAAAGACGAGAAACTTATTGAACTAAACTTCGAGGCAAGGAATGACGAACTGGATGAACTTGCCGGTTTAGGTTATGCTACGAGCCTTATGCTGAATACCTTTGAACTGCCGGACACGGAAGAATATGATACGTTTTCGGATTTTCTTTGTTTCTGCAGAAAACTAACCGAAGTATTACCCGCCGACGAAACCATAGAAACAGCGCAAGTATCGCTCGTGGTTACCGTGAGCGAACTAAAATCGACGGTGCATCTGCTCTCACATGCAATGTCAATTTTTTCCCGGGATGAAAATATTTCCAACAAAAACGCGGACAAGGCAATTTTGATAGAGAGTTTCCGGCGTCGAATTGTGAAAGCGGCTGGGGAATAAAATCACCCTACACTATATAGAGTAAAAAAAAGTCATTTTGTAACCATCCGATTGAAAATATTTTTTCAATTGTCCGGTTTACCGTACATGAATGTCCGATTTTCCGTACATTATTATGAACCGTTTTATTTGGTAGTTTTCATGTCCTTTGTCTGCTCCGTTTCACTCCGCAGACACCCGACGCCGTCCCGATGAGAACAACCTCGCGCTCCATGGCGAGGCAGCCCCACGATGTCCACCCGGCTTCGTCAATTTCGTTAAATTCCTTAAAGTCTTTCCCCGCCAGTTCGCAAATTATGCAAATTTATCCGTTTTCTCTTCTTCAAAAACGCAAAATCTGCAAAAATCCCTTTTAAATGTACTGCATTCGCAAAAATCGCGAAAAATCCCCAGTTAAGCCTCCAAATTATTGATATTTGCGAAGCGCACTTATTCGAAGATGATATTTTTATGATTTTTTTAGTCTGGCAAGCCTTCGCAAATAGTACAAATGTTTGTTTGCGAAGCGTCGCTTCGCTCCGCTGACATCCTCGCCGTTCCGGGTCAAATCGATGCAAATTGATGCAAACGGTCAAGAAGGAAAACACAAAAACCCATTGGGCATTCAAAATCAGTGCAAAACGATGCAAACTGTAACCCGTTCGTAAAACTCACTGGCGCTCACAGCCGACGCAACGGAGTCTATAATCATACGCAAAAAACATAAATGTTTTTTGATTTCAGCGTCGCAACGTTCCGATACGCACTCCCGCGCAAGTTCGTAAAAATCACTGGAGTGCAGCAATTATTTCTTTTCCGGTTTCGGCGATAGTATGACGCTTTCTTCAGGTAGAAGTAGGTTTGATAAATTAGCGGTGCGCAAGCGCCATTTGTTTCTCGCCTCGAATCGGCGCTTTGTTTACTCCCTACGGTCGGGATTTTTCGTCGTGCCTCCGCGATAATCGCAAAAAATGCGGTAGTTTTCGTCGTGCCTCCGCAAAAATCGCAAAAATGGCGGTATTTTTCGTCGTGCCTCCGCAAAAATCGCAAAAGACACAAGTCCAAAAAAATGCAGCCCGAAGGGTTCGTTGCACCTGCTTATTTTTTCGGCCTTTTAATTAGCACCGTCCCGCGCCCCCACCCTCCCTCCCATTCGCGGCGGCGGGGCAGCCGCTTTGCAAAAAGTACAAATGTTTTATTTACGAATCATTTTCACTGCGTAAATGTATCAATGCCATGGTTTTATATTCTGTAAAAACACCTTACAGGAAAAAAATGAAAAATTTTTGGAATTTGATTAGACGCCGAACGTTAAAATGTCGTTATACTATATAGAGACATTAAAAGTCATTTTATAACATACTTGGTGAAAAAATTTTTTACAATTTCACTTCAAACTGAAAAAATTCCGCATACGAATCACTCCGTGGGAGTAACCTCTACCTGAATAATGAAACCCCCATGTGCTCGACATAGGGGTGAAAATGAAAGAGTAAGTAAAATCAAAACAGAATATGATTTTATTAAACTTGCTGCAAAGATAATTGTTTTTTGTAATTTTGAGCCTTTTGAATTGGTTAAATTATGAGTCCACTCCGAAAAGTAATACAGTATAATTTCTTTGTGACCTTGAAGTTCACATTTCCAGCATCGACCGCCTGGGCCGTAACATCCTCGACATCCTTACTGTCCTCAACTTCCTTTACGAAAAATCCGTAACACTTTTCGTGGAAAACATCGGCATGTATTCCATCATCGACGGCAAACCCAACTCCGTTTTCAAGATGATTGTTTCCGTATTGGGAAACGTTGCCGAAATGGAGCGGGAGTATCTTCGCGAGCGTCAGCGGCAGGGCATCGACATCGCCAAAGCCAAAGGCACATACAAAGGCCGGCTGTTCGGCTCCAAAAGGATTGTCTCAAATCTAAACATTGTTAAAGTTTCTTAAACTAACTCATTCAAAATAAACCAATTTACATGATGTTTGTCTGATATTTATAATTTAACCATTAAAAATATTTTAGCCATGAAAACGTCAGTATCTGCATCAGTAAGATTTAGTTCGCGCTTCCAGGCAGGCACCTATTTCACCAACAGGTTCGCCTCGCGCAGTTATCTTTGGAATCTCCTGAATAGAGCATTCTAAAACCAGTTTACAGGATCATCCCGTAAAATCAAATTCATGAATACGTTAGTTTCAATTGTAGAAGTTTCGGACAAATGTAAAAATTTGAATTTCTTCAAAATATTCAAATTCATCTACATGATTTGATTTCATTTGCCTCCCCCTCCCTTCAGGGGAGGGCCGGGGTGGGGCTTTTTCCTTAAATTCCTAAAAGCCGTTACAGCCCTCCCCCCTCCCCTTGTGGGGAGGGGGGAGGGGGTGACGGTAAAAAAATTTCACCCCACACCAAAATTAAAACCGCATCGGCACCCGCAAAATCACTGCCTCGAAAATAAAATCACTGCTTTGGAAAATGAAATCACTAATCTCAATTTCTAATCCTTTGTATACTAACTTTTTAATCTCATAAAATTTCCCCAAAATCACTGACTCCAAAACTGAAATCACTAACTCCAAAAAAAAATCACTAATAGCCCCATTTTGGCTCGTGCTGGCACTCCGTTTCTGACCGCTCCAAAGTTTCATCATTTTTTTCCACTTTTTCCAACTTTTTCCACTTTTTTTGGTAATCTTCATGTCCTTTACTTGCGATAAATCGGCTTGAATAGCGTTCAATCATTCGTAAATAGTACAATTGTTTGTTTGCGCAGCGTCGCTTCCTCTCCGCGCCCGAACTCCCAGCCCGTTGGCGGCGCCTCTGCAGTATAACCGGAAATTTTTTTCAATCCCATTAAACGCAGAATGTTAAAATGTCGTTATATAAGTAGAAGGTTTTCTCAACGCTCCACTCCCACCTTCCGGGCTTCCCCCCTTTGGGGGGATTGAGGGGCTTTTTACGGCTCTTTATCCACTATCAACGTACTGTCTATTACTTCCACGTTTACATTTTTCCCGTCCTGCAGATAGAACACCTCTTTTACCCACTTGACTGCGCTGGTTGAACCTGCCTTGATTGTTAATTTCACCTTGACTTTTGTAGCCTTTGATTCTGCGGGGACAACCTGTTTGAAACCGGTTGTGCATTTAAAAGACTGTTGCCCCACTTTGTCCCCGCCCGAACTGTATTCGTAGGCTGTGGCATCTACACTCACGCCCGACACCGCTTTCGCGTTGTACTTGAACGTATAACTTTTTTCTTTTCCCCCGTCCTGTAAACTGCACGAAGAAAAGGCTATTGCCGCTAAAAGCGTCAATACTGTGCATCTGAATATTTTTCTGAACTGTAACATGACTTTTTACTTTTTGTGCCCCTTCCGGAGCGATGAATATTAATTTTTTGTCACTGCAAAATTACGGGTTAAAGAAACGCCATTCAATCACCCAAAAGTGTGAAAATGATACGCCGCCCGACGCCATGAAATACATCTCCGCAGTCATAAAATAACGTTATTATTTTGTCCCGGCATCCATATTTTTGTGAGTGCTCACGAAAAAATAACGTTATTATATTATCTTTGCGTTTTCAAATCATAATTTTTAAGACAATGGAATCAAAAAGAAAACCTAAAGGCAGCGAAGGTGGTAACCTTCAAATCAGAGACCTTGACGCCGCAACTCTGGAAACGCTTCGCGAACTCCAAAAGCATTTTGGCGTAGGCACGAACAGTAAAGCCGTACTGCTCACTATAAAAAGTTTTTTACCGTACATGCGCGAAGTACAGCAGTTGCGCCAGCGCCTAAAGAAGGCCGAAGAAACGATTAAAGTACAATGTCAACTCCTTATGCAAATCGGAAAAATTTTGGATGCTGCGCAACTCAACAAAATGATGTACGATGTTTCAGGGTTAGACGAAGATGACGTCATAAGAAATCCATTAAATTCTTTAAATTCCTAAAAGCCGTTACTGCCGTTATAACGTTATTATTTTGCGTTTTCGTTCCGATGGAGGGCAGTTCCGTTCCCCATCCGTTTGTCCGCAGTCGAAAAATAACGTTATTTAATTGAAATAGACAAAAACGTTACCGTTTTTGAAATCCCTTCGATGTCCAATTAACCGTACATTTTTGTCCGGTTGTAACTTCAGATACGAATATACAGGCGTTCCGGTGGGGGCTTATTTCGTTCTGGGTGAAAACCGGTGCGGACGCTGACAAGATGAGAAAGATGACGTACAACGCCCGCAGCGAAACGATTTTTGGAAAGCCTTCTTTTCGGAAGTCGATTTTAAACAATCGGTGTATCATCCCCGCTACCGGTTACTTTGAACACCACCATAACGCCGACGGTTCAAAAACGCCGTATTTCATCCACTTGAAAGACCATGAAATTTTTTCAATAGGCGGAATTTTTGACAAATGGTCCAACCCGATAACAAACGAGGTAATTTTTACCTTTTCCATTATCACCACCTCCGCCAACGAACTTACCGGATGGATACACAACGGCGGTACCAACTCCCAAAGGAAGCCTTTAATTTTACAACCAGATGAAGAACAAAACTGGTTGCATATCGGATTGTCTCAACAGGACATTAAATCCATCATGCAACCATTCCCGGCGGTCCGGATGGCTGCATATCCAATCAAAAACGACTTTATCAAAAAGAAACCCGGCGACCCAAGCATTTTGGATGCTGCTTAATACGACAATTTTATGCGGAAGTATTATCTTTGTAAATGTTTTTAAAATTATAACGGTTTGATATTTAATTGAATGATTGATATTTGTTTTAAAATTATATGGAACACGGTAGTAATTATTTCATTTATAACTTGAAAACAAAGACAAAGTCGCTTATCATGCACTTTTCATCTGACATTTTTCAGGAAGAGGCGTTTGTCAGACTGGTTAGAACTGAACCCGGGAAAAAGATAAGCGTCCGCCATCGCGATTATTCCGACGAAATCGTTATTGCCTTTTTCTTCATTCTAATTTTTGTTTTATTTTTAGTATCTCGCTTCCTTATCATGCTGCTTAAAGGATAGTACATTTTTGTTACCGTATCTAAACCTCGTCATTTTCCCTTAAACTCCTTACATCCGTTACAGCCCGTCCGCCATAAAAAACCCCGCCTGTTTCCCACAAGCAGGGCCTTTTTTTTTAACTATTAATTTTCCTATGGACAAATTTCGTTGAAAATCACTGCAAATTAACGTTAATCCAGTCCAATAAGTCCGGACTTTCGTTTTTTTTCCCAAAAAAATTCCCCCATTGCATCTAAACCACGACATTTCGTGTTTTCCCTTATCGTCTTTAAATTCCTTACAGCCGTTACAGCCCTTCCCCCCATTTTACAATCTCCCAGTATCTCCCAATATCATCCATGAAAATTGTTGCCGGGTAATGCTTATACCATAAGAATCCCACCAGCCGCTAATTTTTGGTGCAAAATTTAAAAAATGGCGCAAAAAATTGTATCGCAAAGAAGATGCTACAACCAAATACAATTATACAAAATATCGCAAAACATATTGTATATATTGCTCTTACTAAAGAAGTTTTCACAGTCTTGGGTCTTATTAAAAATAAATAAAGTACGCCGGCTATTATTGCTAATACTTCCATCAACTTTAAATTGGCAATCCACTCCGGAAATATTGAACCTCTGAATATCTTTTGATTAAAAAAACTGTTAAGGCCGTCAAGCGGTTTAAACCGATTTGTCGTTAACATATACTTCAGGCTTATTTTCCTCAAAGATAACAATTGTAATGTACATTACAAAATCTGATTCCACTTCCCACCGCATCTAATTCGCGGCATTTCGCATTTCCCTTTAAATTCCACAAAGCCGTTACTGCCCTTCCCCTTAACTTCTGCCAGTGTTTCCCATAAAATTCAATCCTTACATGAATAAATCTTTATTATTCTCTTCACATTAACCCACTCATTATATGCGCAATGCACTTACAGTCTGTGCAGCGTTCCGGCCTTCTTCCC
>Ga0209737_10001231_pt1 | contig 18789 bp, 17 predicted proteins | sample TergutCu122P3_FD_187284 | JGI IMG/M metagenome (GOLD analysis project Ga0209737, IMG submission 187284) | Cubitermes ugandensis P3 segment gut microbial communities from Kakamega Forest, Kenya - Cu122 P3 (SPAdes) (version 2) | ecosystem: Host-associated > Arthropoda: Insects > Digestive system...
CGCCGCGCAGAATGACGGCTTCTTTTTTTGCGCTCTATGCGTTCTTTGCGGTGAATCTTTTTCAACAACCCCCCGCCCGCCTTCGGCGGGCACCCCCGCAAACCCCCGTCGGCTTTGCCGACACCCCCTTTGAAAAGGGGGCAAGGCGGGGGCTTTCTTTCTTCGCGGCTTCGCGCCTTCGCGTGAGGCAAAACAGGGCGCGATAAATCGCGCCCCTACACGCGCAGAGGACTTTTTTCTTTGCGCTCTATGCGTTTCTTTGCGCTCTATGCGTTTCTTTGCGTTCTTTGCGATTAATCGTGTTTTTGATTCCCGGACGGCGCTTCGCTTGTCCGGGCTACACGCTGGGATTCGCTCCGCTCATCGCCAGCCTACGCGCCACTTTCGTGTTTTTCGTGGTTCAACGTTTTTTCTATGCGGTTCATTTTCGCTTTTCAAAAAATCCGTCTATCTTCCGTCGGCATCGCCGCCGCCTGCGGTTTCAGCATCGTCCGCAATTCCGGCATCAGGATTTCAACCATTGCCGATATCCACGGCGGGAAGTCGTTGAGGCATGGGATCAGGCAAAATTCGCTGCCGCCGTTTTTCAGGAAAACTTCTTTTCCGCCCATGCCGATTTCTTCGATGGTTTCCAGACAATCGGAAACGAAGCCGGGACATACGACATCCACCCGGCGCAGCTTTTTTTTGCCCAACGCTTCCAACACTTCGAAGGTATAGGGTTGCAACCATTGTGCGCGGCCAAAGCGCGATTGAAACGAGAGTGTCCAGTTTTCTTTTTTCAGGCCAAGTTGCGCGGCAAGGTTTTGCGCGGTGCGGCAGCATTCGTCGTAGTAGGGATCGCCGTCCTGCCGCGTTTTTTCGGGCGCGCCGTGAAACGACATGACCAGATGTTCTGTGGCGCCTTCGCGTTGCCAATATTTTTGTATCCGCTCTTTCAAGGCGCCGATGTACGCCGGATGGTCGGCGTAGGAGCCGATCATTTTCAACGCCGGGACGAAGCGCCGCTGTCGCAAGCAAGCGGCCACCGCATCGAAGGAGCTGCCGGTTGTGCTTGCCGCGTACTGCGGGTACAGCGGAAATACGAGTAATGAATCGCATCCCTGCTGGCGCAGTGCTTCAATGCCGCGCGCCACCGACGGATGGCCGTAGCGCATGCCCATTTCCACGATGACGCGGTCGGCAGGCATGCCTTCGTTTCTAAGCGCCTCGCCGAGGTAGCCCTGCAACATGTCGCGCTGGGTTTTCGTATGTACGAGCAAGGGCGATCCTTCGCGTGTCCATATTTTGCGGTATTTCTCGGCGGATTTTGCCGGTCGTGCCCGCAGGATAATTCCGTGCAGTATCGGCTTCCATAACCAGCGCGGTGTTTCGATCACGCGCGGGTCGCTCAGGAATTCGGCCAGATAGCGGCGCACCGCCGGTGTGGTCGGCGCGTCGGGGGTTCCCATGTTGATCAGCAAAATACCGATTCGGGGAGGCGTTCGGGGAGAGGGTTCGGGAAGGTAATGCATATTTTTAACCACGAAAAACACGAAAGGCACGAAAAAATTTTGGTTGACCGGATGGGTTCATGTTTCCGAACAAACAAGGACAACCGAAAAAAGTATTTTAAAACGGTTCTGGCTTAAACGAGCACAGCAAACAACCCCATCCCCACCCTAACCCTCCCCTTGAAGGGGAGGGAACAAAGCGGCGTACCGCTAGGTAATGCATATTTTTTAACCACGAAAAACACGAAGGACACGAAAAAATTTTGGTTGACCGGATGGGTTCATGTTTCCAAACAAACAAGGACAGCCGAAAAAAGCATTTTAACCGCAAAGAACGCAAAGATTGCGCAGGAAAAAGTTTCGTGTTTTTCGTGCCTTTCGTGGTTAAAGAAGTTCATTTGTTCTGCGTCTGCTGCGTCAACACGTTGGAAAGCAAACGCGCGGTCACATCGACGATCGGAATCACCCGTTCGTAAGCCATCCGCGTCGGCCCGATCACGCCCAGCGTTCCCATCACCTGCCCGTCAACGGTGTAAGGCGCGGTGACGACGCTGCATTCGTCGAGCGGCATCATGCCGGCTTCGGCGCCGATGTAGATGTGCACGCCTTCGGCGTTCTGCGAGATGTCGAGCAGGTGCATCAACGATGTTTTCTTTTCAAACACATCGAACAGACGACGCAATTGTTCCATCCGGTCGGAAAAATCTTCGGCGTCCAGCAGGTTTTTTTCACCGGCCACGACCGCTTCGGTTTCCCGCAAAACGTTTTCGCTCAGATCAATCGCGGTATTCATCAACGCGGCGATGTCCTCGCGCAGAGTTTTCAGTTCGTCGGAAAGCCGCAACCGGATCGCCGGAAACGGCACGCCGGCAAAGTGGTGGTTAAAGAGGTTGGACGCTTCGGTCAGCTCGCTCTGGCTGTAATCCTGCCGCGTCTGCAATATGCGGTTTTGCACGTCGCCCTCGGGTGTGACCACGATGAGCAGGATGCGCCGCTCGGACAGGCGCAGAAATTCGAGATGCCGGAATGTCGCTTCGCGCCGCTTCGGGGTCATCACCACGCCGGCAAAATGCGACAGTTGCGACAGCAGATTCGCCGCGTTGGCGATCAGTTGTTGCGGGCGCGCGTCGGTTTGCAGTTCGCTTTCGAGCCGTTTGACTTCCTGTTGTTCCAGCGGTTTGACCACCATCAAACTATCGACAAAAAAACGGTAACCGCGCGCCGTCGGAATGCGCCCCGCCGAGGTGTGCGGACTGGCGATAAAGCCCATTTCTTCAAGGTCGGCCATCACATTGCGGACGGTCGCGGGAGACAGGTCCAGACCCGACTGGCGGGTCAGCACGCGCGATCCCACCGGCTGCCCGTCGGCAACGTAGAGATCAATCAGCGTTTTCAGGAGGTGGGTGGCGCGCGGTTCGAGCATCTTGGTATTGTACCGTGCTTGCGGGGGGCAGAAGTCAGAAGTCAGAAGTCAGATATCAGACATCTGCCCCCCCCCCTGCCCGACTTCGGTCAAGTATGAAATAATTGCAGCATGCTGAATTCAGAAAACCCGTTCACCCACATTGCGCTGGCCGGTCGCCGTAACAGCCCCGAATTGCTCGGGCCTCTGTCGATGCTGGCTGATTTCCTGTTCCAGCGCGGCTATCAGGTGTCGATTGAAGCGGAGACCGCCGCAATGGCGCCGCTTGCCGGCTACCCGAGCGTCGCCGCCGAAACGCTGGGGATCAACAACGATCTGGTGGTGGTTCTCGGCGGTGACGGCACCATGTTGTCATTCGCCCGCCGGTTGGCGCCGTTCGATGTGCCGCTGGTCGGCATCAATCAGGGACGGCTCGGGTTTTTGACCGATATCCCGCAGGCGTACATGGAAGTCCTGCTCGGCGACATTCTCGACGGTCATTTCGTCGAAGAAAAGCGAACGATGCTGATGGCGCATGTGCAACGCGAGTCCGGTTCACGCCCGACCGAAGCGCTGGCGTTGAACGACATCGTGATCAATCGCGGCTCCAGAGGCGGGGTGATCGACCTGTCCATCGCCATCGACGGCCAGTTTGCCTACTCGCTGCGCGCCGATGGCCTCATCGTGGCGACGCCGACCGGCAGCACGGCTTACGCGCTTTCCGCCGGCGGTCCTATCGTGTCGCCGACATTGCCTGTTTTCATTCTGGTGCCGGTCGCGCCGCACGCGCTGACCCATCGCCCGATCGTCATTCCCGAAACGGCAACGCTGACCATCACGGTCGAGCGCGGCAACGATGTTTCGCTGCATGGCGATGCGCAATCGCAGATTCCGCTCATGCAGGGGGAACAGGTCACGATCCGGCGTTCGTTGTACAGAACCACGCTGTTGCATCCTTCGCGTCACGACTATTTTTCGATGCTGCGTCAGAAACTGCATTGGACGGAAACGCCGGAGAGGTTGCGCGTTGCTCTCGAAGAGCCGATTCTCTGAATCACACATCGGCGATGCTGCACTGGCTCTCGATCCGAAATTTTGTTCTGGTTGAAACGCTCGATATCGAATTCGGTTCGGGCTTCACCGTGCTGACCGGTGAAACCGGCGCCGGTAAATCCATTCTGCTCGATGCTATCGGTCTGGTGCTGGGCGACCGCTTTGAAGCGCGTCAGTTGCGCGTCGGTACCGACCGCGCCGACATCGCCGCCGGTTTCATCGTCGCGCAGAACAGTCCCGCCCATGACTGGCTTGTCGAGCACGATCTGCTCGATGACGATGCCGACGCGCTGACGTTACGGCGCGCGCTCGATGCCAGCGGCAAAAGCCGCGCCTGGATCAACGGCCACCCTGCCCCGCTGGCGCAACTTGCCGAACTCGGCGCGCTGCTTCTTGAACTGCACGGTCAGCACGCGCACCAATCGTTGAGCCAGAGCAAAGCGCAACGTCACTGGCTCGACGCTTACGCCGGCGCGTTGCCGCAAGCCGACGCCGTGCGCGATGCCTGGCATGCCTGGCGTGCCGCTCAACAAACGCTCGACGATGCCCGTCAGGCGCAGGAAACGCTGGTCGCCGAGCGCGAACGGCTGACCTTGCGCCACGATGATTTGCAGGCGCTGGCGATGCAGGACGGCGAATGGGAACAACTGTCGTCGCGGCAAAACCAACTGGCGCACGCCGAAACCCTGCTCACGACCGCCCGCGACGGCGCCGATCTTCTCTCCGAAGGCGAGATGGCGCTGTTGCCGCAACTTCATCACCTCGTTCAAAAACTGCGCGACGCGGGACAATACGATCCGGCTTTCGACGCGCTCGCGCAGCAGATCGACAGCGCCGCCATCGACCTTTCCGAAGCGGCGCGAACGCTGCGCGATGCGGCGCGTCATGTCGATCTCGATCCCGAAACGCTGGCGGCCACCGAAGCGCGGCTGACCGCGATCCACGATCTGGCGCGTAAATACCGCGTTCGACCGGAAGATTTGCCGACGTTGACCGCCGACACCGCCCAGGCGCTGGCGCGGCTCGATCAGGCAACCGATCTTGCGGCGCTCGAACAGGCGCTTGCCGACAGCGAACGCCGTTACCGCGACCAGGCGCAAAAACTTTCGCAACAGCGCCGACGCGCCGCCCGCGAACTTGCCGACGCGGTCACCTCCGGCCTCGCCGCGCTGGCGATGCCGGGCGGACGTTTTGACGTCGCCGTCACCCCGGCCGCACAACCGGAAAGCCAGGGTCTCGACCACATCGAATTCGGCATCTCCGCCCACCCCGGCCAGCCGCTCGCGCCGCTCGCCAAAGTCGCGTCCGGCGGCGAATTGTCGCGTATCGCGCTGGCGCTGCTCACCGTGCTGGCGCGTTCCGGCAGCGTGCCGACGCTGATCTTCGACGAAATCGACACCGGCGTCGGTGGCGCCGTCGGTCACGCGATCGGCCAGCGCCTGCGCGCGCTCGGCGGCGAAAAACAGGTGTTGTGCGTCACCCATCTTCCGCAAGTGGCCGCCTGCGCCCACCACCACTACCAAGTCTCGAAAGAAGGCGACGATGCGCACGTGAAATGCTGCCTCGCCGTGCTCGACCCGGCAACGCGCGCTGAAGAAATCGCCCGGATGCTGGGCGGCGCAACCGTGACCGCAAAAACACGGGCGCACGCCCGCGAACTGCTGGATGCCGCTGTTTCGTAGCGATTCCCAAAAACCCGCGTAGAATATACAAATACTCCCGTGTCTTCCGAAGGATCCGTACCATGAAAACTCCCATCCGTTCCGTTTCGCTTGCTGCGTTCCTGGGAAGCAGCCTGATCGTGCTTGCGTCGCCCGCTGCGGCGACAGAACTTTACAAGTGCGCCGGCGAAGGCGGCATTCCCCTCTATCAGAACATGCCGTGCGAAAAAGGCAAGGAACTGCGCAACATGACCGGCGAGGACACCTTATCGGTCGTGCCGATGCGCGTGGAACCTTCGCGTTTGCCGCCACCCCCTCCTCCTGCTGCTCCGCCCGCCGCTCCGGCCACGCCTGCGCCAGCACCAACGACTGCCGTGCCGTTGCCCGCGCCATTGCCTAATACCCTGCCGCCCCCCAACGCGCCGGAAGCGCCCAAAGAAGCCGCGCCCGCGTCTGTCGGAACACCGCCGCCCGCCGCTGGAATGCCCGAAGCCACCCCATTGGGCGCTGTCGCCCTTGCCCGGATGACCGTCAAGCCGGGAATGACCACCGCCGAAGTCGAAGCCAGCCTCGGCGCGCCGCCGATGACCGGTGGCGGCGAGACGCCCGACCAGCCGATGCGCTGGTTCTACCTGCCGACCGAAGGGGATGAGGGAACCATCACCACCATCGTGTTCCTGCGCGGCAAAGTGACCGACGTCGAGCGCAAACCGATGAAAAGATAGTCCACAGAACAGCATGCGGGCTTTGTTGCAGCGCGTCACTTCGGCGAAAGTGGATGTCGAAGGTCAAACCGTCGGCCAGATCGGTTGCGGAATGCTCGCGCTGATCGGCGTTGCTGAAGGCGACACCCAGGAGGACGCCGACTGGCTGTGCAAAAAAATCGTTCAGTTGCGCATCTTCGACGACGAAAACGGCGTGATGAACCGTTCGCTCATGGAAATCGACGGAGACCTGCTGGCCGTCAGCCAATTCACCCTGTGCGCCTCCACCCGAAAAGGCAACCGCCCTTCCTACAGCGCCGCCGCCCGCCCCGAATTCGCGCAACCGTTTTTCGACGCCTTCGTCAAACAACTCGCCGAAACCCTGGAAAAACCCGTGCCGACCGGCGTCTTCGGCGCGATGATGCAAGTCTCCCTCGTCAACGACGGCCCGGTCACCTTGTGGCTCGATTCGCGGAATCGGGAATAGTCGCAACAGATGCAACGACACCACAACCACAGCGTTCTTTCAGGAAGAAAAAGCATGAAAACCGAACTTGTGTACTCGTTGACCCAAACGTTTGAAGAGCACGCCCAGCAAACGGAGACAGGTGTCGAATATTGGCTCGCGCGGGACTTGCAGCACTTGCTGGGTTATGCCGAATGGCGCAATTTCGGCGCCGTCATCTCCAAGGCCAAGATGGCCTGCGAAGTGTCTGGACACCCCGTTTCAAACCATTTTGTTGACGTCAACAAAATGGTCGACCTCGGTTCCGGCAGCCAGCGCGAGATAGACGATCTGATACTCACCCGCTATGCCTGCTACCTCATCGCCCAGAACGGCGACCCGAAGAAACAAGAGATCGCCTTCGCGCAGACTTATTTTGCCGTCCAGACCCGACGCGCGGAATTGATCGAGCAGCGCCTGCTCGATGCCGAGCGCGTCTCCGCACGCAAGAAGCTCAGTGCCACCGAGAAAGAACTGTCCGATGTAATTTTCGAGCAAACTGGCGGTAATCAGGACTTTGCGCTCATCCGCAGCAAAGGCGATCACGCCCTGTTCGGCAAGTCCACCCAAGTCATGAAAGCACAATGGAAGGTTCCCGACAGCCGCCCTTTGGCAGACTTCGCGCCCACCATCATCCTCAAGGCCAAGGATTTTGCCACCGAGATCACCATCTTCAACGCCAGGGAACACCAGTTGAGCAGCGAAAGAGCCATCTCCAAAGAACACATCACCAACAATGAAGCCGTGCGCAAAACCCTGCTTGAACGCGGCATCCGCCCCGAAAGCCTGCCGCCTGCCGAAGACGTAAAGAAAGTTGAACGCCGCCTTGCCACTGAAAACAAAAAAGCCCTGAAAACCCCAGGCGCGCTGGATTACTGATCATAACCACCCTTCCCCACCCCAGCGTTTTTGTACAATAGCGAATGCCACGGCGTTTTTACAAACACCGCACCACCCCAACCACCGGAGAAACACATGTCAAAGAAAAGAATCGCCGTCGTCGGATACGGCAACATCGGAAAATATGCGATGGAGGCCATCGAAGCCAGCCCGGACTTTGAACTGGCCGGCGTCGTTCGGCGCGACGTCGGCAACGAAAAGCCGCGCGAACTGGCGGACGTTGTTGTCGTGGATGACGTGTCAAAACTCGGCAACGTCGATGCTGCGCTGCTCTGCACGCCGACGAGAAGCGTCTCCGAGCAGGCGAAGAAGTACCTCCAGCTCGGCATCAACACCGTTGACAGCTACGACATTCACACTTCGTTCCTCGACCTGCGCCGGGAACTGATGCCCATCGCGCAAGCAAACAACGCAGTCGCCATCATCTCCTCCGGCTGGGACCCCGGCAGCGATTCCGTGATTCGTACGCTCCTTGAAGCCTGCGCACCCAAAGGGCTGACGTACACGAACTTCGGCCCCGGCATGAGCATGGGGCACACCGTCGCGGCCAAGAGCATCGACGGCGTTGTCAACGCGCTTTCGATGACGATTCCGCTCGGCACCAGCATTCATCGGCGGGTGGTGTATGTGGAACTTGCTTCCGGCGCGACGATTGAAAACGTCACGAAAAAAATCAAGGCCGATCCTTATTTCAGCCACGACGAAACGCACGTGATCGCCGTGGAAAGCATCGACGATCTCATCGACAAAGGCCACGGCGTCAACCTCGTCAGAAAAGGCGTTTCGGGAAAAACCGACAATCAGTTGTTTGAATTCAATATGAGGATCAACAATCCGGCGCTGACCTCGCAAGTCATGCTGTCCTGCGCCAGAGCCACGTTCAAACAAAAACCCGGCGTTTACACCATGCCCGAAATCCCGATGATCGACCTTCTGTACGGCGACAAGGAGAGCTTGCTGGCGAGACTGGTTTAGAGCGTTTTCTGCTTAGTTGCGCACACTTTCGCGTTGCGTTGTTCCCTCCCCTTCAAGGGGAGGGTTAGGGTGGGGATGGGGTTGTTTGCTGTGCACAATTAAACCAAAACCGCTCTACCCTCTCTACCTCTACACCCGGAGCGCGTCGCGCACCGTCTGCGCCAGTGCTGCAATGGCGCGGTCGATTTCGTCCACGCTGGCGGTCACGAAAGAGAGGCGCATGGTGCGCGTATCGCCCGCACTGCTGTAAAACGGCGCGCCGGGCACGAAGGCCACGCCTCGCTCGACGGCCTGCGGCAGCAAACGGGCTGTGTCGATGCCTTCGGGCATGCGCAGCCACAGAAACATACCGCCGGCGGGCGTATTCCAGCGAACGTCCAACCCAGTCATCTCGCGCGCCAGCGCAGCCAGCATGGCGTCGCGCTGTTGCTTGTAGAGCGCACGGATGGTGGGAACATGGCGTTCCAGGAAACCATCCTTGATGACTTCATAGGCGATGCGCTGATTGAAAATCGGAGTATGCAGATCAACCGCCTGTTTGGCTTGCAGCAACTTCGGATAAACCGTTTTGGGCGCGACCAGAAAACCCAGCCGCAATCCCGGCGCAAGTATTTTGGAGAACGAACCCAGATAAATCGCGCCTTCCGGATGACGCGCCGCGAGCGGCGGTGGCGGCGGCTGATCGAACCACAGTTCGCCGTAGGGATTGTCCTCAATGATCGGAAGAGCCGCGCGCGCAGCTACATTGAGCACGGCGATACGACGCGCCTCGCTCAAGGTGCGCCCGGTCGGATTCTGGAAGTTGGGAAGCAGATAGACGAAGCGTGCGCCCGGCGCCTTGTCCGCCAAGTCATCCGCCAACACGCCTTCGTCGTCGCTCGCCACCGCAACCGGTTGCGGTTCCATCGTCGAAAACGCTTGCAACGCACCCAGGTAAGTCGGTGTTTCCACCAGCACGCGACTGCCGGAATCAATCAGCACTTTGGCAACCAGATCGAGCCCTTGCTGCGATCCGGTGGTAATGAGCACCTGCGCCGGATCAACCGCCCAGGGCAACATCGCCGCCACCGCTTCGCGCAACGGACCATAACCTTCGCTGGCCGCATACTGCAACGCGGCTTCGCCATGCTCGCGCAACACATGTGCACAGGCATCAGCAAACGCCTGTAACGGAAAAGTCTTGGGGGAAGGCAATCCGCCGGCCAGACTGATGATGCCGGGGCGCTCGGTCAATTTGAGAATTTCGCGCACCGCCGAAGGGTTCATCTTGTCGGCGCGCGCGGAGAGAGTCCAATTCATAGGTTTTCTATCGTTAAATGAGGAAGCATGGTTCCATTCTACATCGTCTGAACACCGCACAGCGCATCACGGCCTCCTGCGCCCCGCGCACATTTGTGCTCCGCGCACATCTGCGCGATGCCTTCGGCCAGACTGACTTTGGGCGACCATCCGAGAAGCGCACAGGACGCCGCGGGATCGATCTGGAAACTGCCCGCCAGCTTCTCGAAACGCGCGCGCTGTCCAAGAAGAGAACACATCGCTCTCAAAAACCTGGGCGGCACTGAAAAAAGCCGCGCGGGTTTTCCGCCGGTTTTGCCAAATTCGCGGGCGATTGCGCGAATCAAATCCGGCGTCGTCACATCCTCGCGGTCGGTGGCCAGCAAAATCCGTCCACCCGCATTCGGATGGCAAGCGGCGGTGAGAAGAAAATCCACGCAATTGGGAATATTGATAAAACTTCTGCGGTTGTCGATTCCCGCCAACGGCAAAGGCAAACCGCTTGCCGCCAGGCGCATGAGCGTCGCCATGTTTCCCTTGACGCCCGCACCGTAAACAAGCGGAAAACGTACAACAACCGGCTCCAAAGCAGCGCCGTCGGACAACAAAATTTCTTCCGCCGCCCGTTTGGACTGCGCGTAAACATTGTCGGGGTGCGGCGCGACGGGCGAATCTTCCCGAAAAGCCTCGCCCGCAACCGACGCCGCGCCATACACAGCGACAGAACTGGCAAAAACAAAACGGCGCACCCGCGCGTTCAACGCCGCTTCCGCCAGCGCGCGAGTCATCTCCAGATTGTCCCGAAAATAAATTGAACGCGCAGACGGCGAAGAATTGTCTCCGCGATGCGCGCGACCGGCGAGATGGAAAACCACCTCCACATCCCGACAAGCCTCCTGCCAGTCCGCAGGATTCGCCGCGCTTCGCGTTACCTGAACGTTTTCCAACTTTTCGTCGGCGATATTCTTTGCAGGTTTTGCTCCCCTCTCCCCTTGTGGGAGAGGGGCTGGGGGAGAGGGGGAAAACGACCGCCGTTCCCCCTCTCCCGCCCCTTCGGGGCGCCCTCCCCCACGAGGGGGGAGGGGAAGAAATGTATGCGCTTGAGCCGAAATCGCGCCCACCGCCCTGACCTCATGACCGGCATCGAGAAGATAACGGACGAGGTGCGCGCCGATAAAACCGCCCGCTCCGGTAACGAGACACTTCACAGCGTTTCCTTTTTCATCGCCTTGCTCCCTCTCCCGCTTGCGGGAGAAGGCTGGGGAGAGGGTCGGCTGGGATGAAGCGCAGAGCCGTAGGCTGGGATGAAGCGCAGCGCAATCCCAGCATTCTTATTCTCCGAGACGCTTGTCGCTGGGATTCCACTTCGTTCCGTCCCAGAGCCGTAGGCTGGGATGAAGCACAGCGCAATCCCAGCATTCTTATTCTCCGAGACGCTTGTCGCTGGGATTCCACTTCGTTCCATCCCAGCCTGAAAATCATTCTTCCAACAAACTGCGCAACATCCAGGCCGTCTTTTCATGCACCTGCAAACGCTGCGTCAGCAGATCGGCCGTGGCCTCGTCGCCGGCCTCATCCGCCGCCGGAAAACACTGACGCGCCGTGCGCGCCGCCGCTTCGTTGCCTTCGACCAGCAAGCGGATCATTTCCTCGGCTTTCGGCACACCGGCTGTTTCCTTGATCGACGAACGCTTTGCAAACGCCGAGAACGTGCCCGCCGCCGGATAGCCCAACGCACGAATGCGCTCGGCGATCAAATCCGTCGCGTTCCACAACTCCGTGTATTGTCCCTCGAACATCACATGCAGCGTGTTGAACATCGGGCCGGTCACGTTCCAGTGAAAACTATGCGTTTTCATGTACAACGCGAACGTGTCGGCGAGCAAATCGGTCAATCCGTCAGCGATCTTCTCGCGGTTCCTGGCGGTGATTCCGATATCCATTTTCAGTGCTTTCACTTTTTTCGACATGGGTGTTCCTTTCTAAAAGGTGCTTTACGAAACCAATCTTATTATAGCCCCCGCAAAACATTACAACTTTTTATTTTCGCCGCTTTGATTCTTCTCACCAAGCAGCGCATCCATCTCCGCCAAAATCCCGCGCAGAATGTTCACTTCTTCGCGTTCCAGCCCTGCCCGCGCAAAAAGACGCCGCAAGCGCGGCAACAAACGCTTAGGTCGTTCAGGATTCAGAAAGCCGCAGGCGATCAGCGTTTTTTCGGCATGCGCGTAGAGCCTTTCGATGTCCTCGTGCGTTGCGCCGACAAAACGCGGCGCTTGCCAGACCGTCCCCGCGCCCAGCGCCACCCGCAACTCGTAAGCGGCCACCTGCACCGCCGCCGCGAGGTTCAACGACGAATACCGAGGATTGGCCGGAATCGTCGCCGCCACCGTGCATTGCGCCAGTTCCTCATTGGACAACCCCGACATCTCCGTTCCGAACACCAGCGCGATCTCTTGCGATGGCGCGTTCTCTGCCGCCAACAACCGCGCCGCTTCTTCGGACGCCTGCCGTACAGCCAGCACCCGTCCAGCAAATTCCCGCGACCGCGCCGAAAAGCCCGCCGCCCAGACGCATCCGGTCAACGCTTCGGACAAGGTTCCCACCACCCGCGCACGCTCCAGCACCTCGTCAGCACCGGAAGCCATCGCCTCGGCCTCGGGCGCCGGAAAACGCGATGGCGACACGAGCACCAATTGCGACAAACCCATCGTCCACATCGCCCGCGCCGCCGCCCCGATATTACCGGGGTGCGTGGTGTGCACCAACACGACCCTCACGCGCGATAATGCACCCAACGTGACCGCGTTATCCGAATTTTCCACCGACGTCATCATCGCAAAGTCCGCTCATACCACGATCAATAAAAACTCATCCGAAACACAACAGCCCCTTGCGGGGCTGCTGTGAAATGATGCCTCTACGCCATCAATCCTCTTCGTGCTTGCGATGCTTCTGATACTCTTCCGACAGTTTTTGTTGCAGTTGGAACGGCGCCGGTTCGTAGTGCGAAAGCGTCATCGTCCAGCCGCCGTGCCCTGAAGTCATCGCCTTGATTCTGGCCGCGTAGCCTTCCAGTTCGGACAGCGGCGCGATGCCTTCGATCAGCAGCATGCCGGCACGCAGCGGTTGCGTGCCGGTCACTTGTCCGCGTCGTCCTGATAAATCGCCGGTGATGTCGCCCATGTTGTCGGCCGGACAACTGATTTCCAGTCGCACCATCGGTTCCAGCACGGTCGGCTGCGCTTTCATGATCGCGTCGAGGAACGCTTTGCGTCCTGCGGTCACGAAGGCAATTTCTTTGGAGTCCACCGCGTGATGCTTGCCGTCGTACACGATCACACGCACGTCCTGCATCGGGAAACCGGCCACCGGTCCGGCGGTCAGCACTTGTTCGACGCCTTTTTGCACGGCCGGAATGAATTGGGTCGGGATCGTTCCGCCTTTTACTTCATCAACAAACTCGAACCCGGCGCCGCGCGGCAACGCTTCGATACGCAGCATCACTTCGCCGAATTGACCGGCGCCGCCGCTTTGTTTCTTGTGCCGATGATGCCCTTCGGCTTTGCCCGCCACGGTCTCACGGAACGGCACGCGCGGCGGTCGCGTTTGAACTTCCAGCTTGAACACAGTGCTCATCCGTTCCAACACCGAACGCAGATGCAAATCGCCCAGCCCCCACAAAACGGTTTCGTTGAGCGTCAGATCATGCTCGATCTTCAATGTCGGATCTTCGGCGATCATCTTGTGCACCACTTCCGACAAACGCTGCTCATCGCCGCGTTTGGCCGGCGAAATCGCAACGCCGTGCATCGGCGCCGGAAACTCCAGCGGTTTCATATGGATGTGATCTTCGTCGTGCGAATCGTGCAGCACAGAATCGAATTCGATTTCCTCGACCTTCGACACCGCCGCGATATCGCCCGCAACCACTTGATCGACTTCGACGAACTTGCTTCCCTGCATCAGATAGAGATGGCCGACTTTGAACGGTTTGCGACCATCGCCGACAAAAAGCTGCGTATCGCGCTTGATGGTTCCCTGATGCACGCGAAACACGCCGACTTTGCCGACGAACGGATCGATCTGAACTTTAAAAACGTGCGCCAACGCATGTTGCGTCGGGTCTTGCGTCGGTGTGAATTGTTCGGCGTCCTCGCCTTCACCGCGGTAAAACGGCGGCGGATTGCCTTCGGTCGGATTGGGCAACAGCTTGACCATGATGTCGAGCAATTCCTGAATACCGACACCGTTCTTCGCCGAAGTGAAACACACCGGAATCAAATGGCCTTCGCGCAACGCGCGTTCAAACGGCTCATGCAACTGCTCGGCGTCGATGTCCTCGCCCTGCTCCAGATATTTCGCCATCAGTTCTTCGTCAACCTCGATCACCTGATCGATCAACGCCTGATGCGCCTCCGCCACCGACGAAAAATCCGATTCGCCGGACGGATTGAAGAAGCAGTCCACCACCTTCGTCCCGTTCGCCGCAGGCAGATTGATCGGCAGACACTCGCTGCCGAACGCCTCGCGCACCGCCGCCAGCACTGCCGGTAAATCAACATTCTCGGCATCGATCTTGTTAATCACAATCAAGCGGCAGAGCTTGCGCTTGGCTGTCCAATCCATCATTCGTGAAGTGATCATCTCGATGCCGGCCTGAGCGCTAACCACCACTGCCGCAGTTTCGATCGCATCGAGCGCGCCAATCGCCTGGCCGATGAAGTCGGGATACCCGGGAGTGTCCACCAGATGTACACGCGTGTTGGCCGTTTCCAGATGCAACAGCGAAGTCCGCAGCGAGAATTGGAAATTCTTTTCCAGCGGATCGAAATCGGAAACCGTCGTCCCATTTTCAATGCTGCCCGCCGCCTGGATCACCCCCGCCTTGAGCAGCAGCGCCTCCGCCAGCGTCGTTTTTCCCGCATTGCCATGACCCACCAGGGCGACTGTACGGATGTTTTCAGTTGTGTATTGCGTCATGATGGCTCCCGGTTCAAAGAAGAATTAAGAATCGAAGTCGAAATAAAAGATGAGCAAAAAACCAAGTCCAACAAAAGTTAAGAATGTACCGTACCCGCGCCCTTCGCGCCAGCCCTGCTTTGCATTTTAATCCAATGGAACGCACCGGAATGTGCGATAACATGATGTTTTCACAAGAGGTTTTCAGATTATCCTTATCGCATTCGGAACCACTCGCACCACCTTTTTCTTTGCAGGGGTCGAAGCGTTCCCAAGCAGGCATTCGCGGCTTACGGTGTTCTCCCTTGTTGAAAAGTATTACCATATGGTAATATATTCTCTCTAGTGTAATACTTGGAGCGCCGCCGTGAGAACCAGCCAGATGACATCAAAAGGGCAAGTCACCATTCCAGTAGAAATTCGGTCTGCTTTGAGCTTGAAACAGGGGGATCGGGTGGGCTTTGTTGAGGTCGGAAAAGACACGTTCGCCATCGTTTCCGCCAACGTCCCGGTTCAACAACTGAAAGGGCTTGTCAGAAAACCCAGAAAACATGTAAGCATCGAAAGCATGAACGCCGCTATCGCTGCCAGAGGCGCCGGAAAATGATGATTGGCCTCGATACTAACGTTCTGGTTCGCTATATCGCACAGGACGACAAGAAACAATCGGCTCAGGCAACAAAGCTCATGGAGGCGTTTACTTCCGAGAAACCCGGTTTTGTCAGCTTGATCGCTATCATCGAACTCGTCTGGGTTCTGGAAAGCTGCTACGAATCCGATAAGAATGAAATTATCAACGTGATCGACACCTTGCTAAAAACGAAAGAACTCGTTGTAGAGAACGCTGCTGTTGTTCAGCAAGCGCTTAGAATCTTTTCTGCAACGAACGCCGATTTTTCCGATTGCCTGATTGAGCGCAGCGGACATCATGCTGGATGCCGCCACACGGCGACCTTCGATCGCAAGGCTTCAAAAATGGAAGGAATGATTTTCGTCAGTTGAAAAAAAGAAGCGCGTTTTGCGATTTCCTTCATCATCGCATAGCCGGATCAAACGGTCGGCGGCGTCATAATCATAGCACAGTTTTGACCCGTCGGGGTGGGTTGTTTTGATGAAACGGCCAGAGGGAAGTTCACTTCAACCACTGCTCTATGAGAGCGCACCACCACCCTCAAAGTTTTTCACCATATCTGTGAGCGAGATGTAGTCCTGCTCATGTCGGCTAGTGATACCGACTTCTGTGCCTTGCACAATGATGCTGCGGCTTTTCATGTCCATTCGATTACTCATGGCGTCAAGCGTGTAGTCGATTCGATTGCCTTCGTCGTCGCTGATTCCAACCAAACGGTCGGCGGCGTCATAATCATAGTACAGTTTTGACCCGTCGGGGTGGATTGTTGAGATGAGTTTGCCTCCCAGTGTTGGGGTTCGCAAGCTCACCCCAACCTATGCTTGCTCATAGGTCGCGGTGAGTACAACGAACCGCGACAAACCACCATCAGGATAAACCTCTCCGTCGCGGTTCGCTACGCTCACCACGACCTATGCTTGCTACCGCGCTTGCTGCGGATCGTAAACAGATTCGGCGGTTCGGTTACTCATAGCGTCAAGCGTGTAGTCGATTCGGTGTCTCTCTAAATGCTGGGATTCGCAAGCTCATCCCAGCCTACCGCGCTTATCGACTCTAGTGCTTTAATAGCGTCTTCCCGTGCTTTCTTTTCCATTGAAAAAAGTAGCAAAGAATTGCCAAGTAATTTTTTAAGCATCTTTATAGCCTTATCATCATCTCTACTCACGCCTGTTCCCTTGATGCGCATTTTGGCCCTCTTTAAAATGGATTCGCCGCGAAGTTTTTTTCTTCTCGGTTTTCCTTTCTCCAAGTGCGTTTTATCAACGAAAAAGAAATGACCTCTGTACTCGCGCCCTCGATCACGCCTTATCAGTTGCGCACTACAATCAACCCCAAAATAACCATAACAATCTATTTCCGTTATTCGGGCATATTTTCCGACAGATGACATTATGCGTAGCTGCTCATCCTCTGGCAAATCTGTTAGTAGCCCTGCAGGAACGGAGGTCAATTTCACCTTATCTCCAATTCTTATTTCTTTGTTCCTCTGTTTTTTACTTTTCATACATACACCAGCCATTTTCTAAAATATGTGCATTCGTTTTAACTAGCAGCCCCCTCTATATTGGTCACCTTTAGCGTTTATACAAACACATGAGACATGTTTCGGTTGACATCTCAAAGCTGCGGTAGCAGCTGCTTTTGCCTTATTTCTTGCGCCCCCTAACTGAGGATCGGAACCAGAGCCAAAAGCAAAGCGTTTAGCTGGATCATCTGGGCAATTATCAGGAATATTGTCATTGCAATCGGCGCGCGCATTACAATTCCACCCTTTTTTAGGCTTCTTTGGGTCAGGTGTTTTTCTAGGGTTATCCGGCTTTTTGGGTTTGTCTGGCTTGCATATCAGAATTCCTCTGATCTTCACACATTTTTTTTCTCCTTCATTATCAAACCAATTTAGAGGACCGCTCTCTACATAGCCGTAAGTATCAATTCCTCCCTCCAATCCAATTGGATCGGATTGAATGTACCTCCCTATCGTCGGATTGTAGTCTCTTCGCAAATTATAGTGCAGCCCTGTTTCTGAATCAAAGTATTGCCCCGGAAATCTCAGGTTGTAAGCAAATGTTCCCGCACCGTTTGGATTCTCGTTCGCTTCTGTCGCTCCAAACGGCTCGTCGTAGTTCCAGTACCAAACGGTATTGTCGTTTGTATCGGTGATTGCTCTCGGTGTTCCGAGGTGGTCGGGGTAAACGTAAAAGACTGAACCATTCTTGATCGTAGCAACAGGAGCGCCTTCAAGCCAGACATGTTCGATCATCGGGTTGCCGGAGACGGGATCGTATTCGCCGATCAAATGTCCTGCTTCGTCGTAAACAAAATGCCGCGTTCCGCTTGGCGTATCCGCGCCGAAGCCTTGTTTCTCGATTCTCTGTTCCAGCGCATTGATTTTGTAAAGGGTGGTGTTGGCCTGGATCAATCTGCCTCTTGCATCGTAAACAAAATCATTCGCGCTGCTTGCGCCGTTCGTTGCGTTCGTCGCGATGTGGGAAATGGTGGAGCCGACAGCATCGTAGGTGAAAGCATCGAGCACGAGGTTGGCTGCGCCTTCAACACGAAGGAGTCGGTTGCTTTGCCGTTCGTTGATGTAAACAGATTCATTGCCGTTGACGATCTTCGCTGTCCGGTTGCCGATGGCGTCGTAGCCGTAAAGGGTTACGGTGTTGTCGAACGCGCCGATGGTTTCGGCTCTTGTCAACCGATTGAGGTTGTCGTAGTCGAAGTTGTGATACGCCGCCGGAAGGTCGGGCAGTGTGGTTCGGGTGATTCTGCCGTTTTCATCGTAGGCTTTTTTGTACGCGGTGCCATTCGCCCATGTCCAGCCGTTGATCGGGCCGAAGGGTTCAAAACCGATGTTGTTGAGCAGCGGTTGGTTGTTGAGTTTGACGCTCGTTAGTTTGCCATTGCTGTAGGCGTAGCTGACTTTTGTGCCCGACGGGTAGGTGATGCTTTCGAGTTGGCCGGCGTTGTTGTATTGGTAGTGAACGTTCCAGATGCGCGTGCCTGAACCAACGGAGTGTGTTTGTGCTTTCTGGGTGATGCGTCCGAGTGGGTCGTAGGTATAGGCGGTGGCGATTTGCGCCCCATCACAAGCCCCCGACTTTTGATAGCCTTTCAGCAAACCCCCGTCGGCTTCGCCGACACCCCCTGCAAACCCCCGCCTGCCTTCGGCAGGCACCCCCTTTGAAAAGGGGGCAAGGCGGGGGCATTCGGTGATCGCGGTTA
>Ga0209737_10001232_pt1 | contig 18762 bp, 15 predicted proteins | sample TergutCu122P3_FD_187284 | JGI IMG/M metagenome (GOLD analysis project Ga0209737, IMG submission 187284) | Cubitermes ugandensis P3 segment gut microbial communities from Kakamega Forest, Kenya - Cu122 P3 (SPAdes) (version 2) | ecosystem: Host-associated > Arthropoda: Insects > Digestive system...
GTGGGGGAGCAATGCTCCCCCACGAAAAAAAGGCTGCACTCACAAGGTGCGCGAGCGTATTGGCCCTGGCCAATAGCACGCGCCGTGCCCGTATCGGCCAAGGCCGACAGGGCACGACCCAATCCGCTTTCATGGCTGCGCAACATACTCAATCGAAGACTTTGGCACCCACCCCTGAATTCTGTTGGAACCCCTTACCATCACCCAACTGTCGCGTGACTCAAGCACGTAAACCGGCATGCCTGGCGCCAGAGGCGACGACATGACGTTCGATGCGCCTGTATTATCCGCCGTCTTCAGCCAGATCTCCTGAAGAACCACCGCTTCTCCTGCACGCGACGGCTCCGCCAGAACGCTGCCCAAAAACCACAGCCACAAAACGCATGGCAATATAGCCACCGTGCGCAAAAGACGTTTCAGGCGAACGGACCAGGGCACAAGCAATAAACCAGCCACCAAAAATGCCAGTGCCGCCAACCCACTGCGCGTGCTGGGCGTCAATTGATCGTTGAGAAAGAAAAATGCCGACATGGTCGAGCGCTCGCCCGCATGCTCAACCCCCAAAATGGCATCAATGTGAGCAAGATTCTGCCTGGCCTGGGGCTGGTTCGGTGACAACCACAGGGCCCGCCGATAGGCAAGGCTCGCGGATCCCATATCTGCTGCGTTCAAAGCTGCATTTCCCCAATCAAGATGCAATTCGACCCTGTCGGGATACTGCGCCGAAAGCTCGCGGTACAACGATGCCGCATAGCCAAACCTGGCAAGCCGGCTCTTGCGATCCTCCGTCTGCATCGCCTCATGGTAGGCAGACTGCGCCTGCTGCCAGCGTGCCATCGTCTCGGATTCGGGCGCAGGCCGTGATTGGGCCAGAGCTTCAGGCAACGGCCAGAAGCACAGCAGCAGGAGAAAGATCGTGGAAACGAGCCTGGCAAACCTTGGATTGACATGGCGCCTGACCGCCTCCCGGAGCTGTTCAAGCAAATCAGCGGGCAAGGGCTTGCCCTGCACCTCAGGCCGGTAGCCCTGAGCATCCACCGCCTCCAGGATCTCATGAAACGGCTCGCGCGAAGTCTGCGTTTCTGCCAGAAAGCGTCCCATGGCATTGGAAATTCCCGCCGATGCCTGACGCGCATCCTGTGTTGCTGCCGCTTCCATGGCTGCACGCAGGGCCAGCACCACCTCGCGCTGCGGCTTGTCCCTGAGCACACGAAGGCGGCGGCGGCGCAGGCCGGCCAAAAGTATCCAGGCAACCCCCGGCACCAAATAACATCCCAAAATCAATCCATTCAGCGCACGAGCAGAGACACTCCCCCTGAAGCTCTCAGGGCGAGTTGCCAGCCCAAGATCAAGATGACCAAGCACGAAATCCGCCTCTGCCTGAACCGATGCCGCCGGAGCCGGCGCAGGCGCCACACCCACGACATCGTGAGCACCAATTTTCTCTACGTGCGCCACACTCAATGCCACAGGTTCACTGCGCACCGTCGCATACTGCTCACGCTGGGGGTCAAAATACGAAAAAGCAATGGGAGGAATTTCCTGCACGCGCTCGGACTTAATCCTGACAGGCACCTGGAAGCGCTTGATTTGGCGGCCGCCAGCCCCCTGTATGGATTCCCCTATCGGCGATTCCCCGGACACCGTAAACAGCTGATCACTCAGCCCGGAGGCAAAAAGCGACGGCAAAATGAGTCCATCCAGGGAACGCGGTGACGAAATGTCGATCGTCAGCACAATCGGATCACCCACCTTGACGATCGTTCGATCGACCGAAACCCGGATCTGAAAATCTGCCCCCAGGGCATTTGAAAATGAACCGGGACGCTGCGCCTGTGGGAGATCCCGAACCTGAAGCGTACGAACAACGTCCTCTGCCTTATAAAGCTGATAGCTGGCACGTTCAAACCCAAAACCATCTCGCTGCCTGCCCGACTCCAATTCGGCAAGAACCCTGGCAGGAGGCAGCACGATGGCGCCGCTCCTGATGGCGTTCATGCCAAGCCGCACGCGAAACCGCGTATACTCAATGCCATTGCGCAACACCGTATCCCGCGTATAGGGATAGTTCAGCGACCGGCTGCCGGCCGTAAAGGCTATCGTACGTTCGCGGCCGCTTGTCCGGGGCTCTTCGATCTCGAAATATTCTTCCATCTCAAGTATCGGCAGCGAAAACACCTGCCCGGAAACTTCCCGCCTTAGAAACCAGTCCAGGGTGACATCAAAGCTTTCCCCCACCCAAAGCGGACGTTCCGGGAGGCTGAGTTCGAGCCTCATATCCGGCGTCGTCCTGACATCGGATGCCGTGAAGGTCACGCGCTGGGCCGTGACAGCCTCTTTGGCACCCTGCGTCGCACGAACAGGCGGAATGGCAAAGCTCCCCTCCTTCTGCACAACGACGCGATAGGTATAGATAAATGTCACCTCCCGGCGCGAAGTCCGGCGGCCATTGATGATGGTCGTCATGGACGAAACCTGAGGCGACACGCCCAGAAGCTCAACCGTGGCATGATCAATCTCAAACGGCTCTATGACAGGCTGAGGCGTTTCGTCAAAGTCCGTTAATACAAGCGACAGCTGAAAGGGCATGCCCACATAGATTTCTGATGCCTGTGTCTGGAGCCGAATAGACTGTGCAGAAGCCAGGCCTGGCAAAAACAACGCCATGCCAAAAGCCACCAAACCCAACCATATGCACTGCATGACCAGGCTTCTGCTCGCTCTGATGATATCTACTGAAAAACGCATGACCATATTTCTCGCTCGGGTATGGATGGCCGCAACGCCCCCGGCACATGCGGCTCCGGTTCGACTTCATCTACCAATCTCTCTCAACCGTCGGCATACCGGAAGCCTCTCGCTGCTGACGAGACCTTCGGCGCTCCTGCTCACGGCTTCGAATCTGCTGGCTTCGCTTCTCTGCCTGTTCTTTCGACATTTTTTGCTGCTGCTGAGACTGATCCTGATCTTGCGAAGAATCAGGCGGTGGAGGCTGCAAAAGCTCAAGTGCGGCCTGGATGTGCTCAAGGGCCGTCTCCTGAGACACCATCCCTTCCTGCAAAAGCCTGTTGTCTCCCTGCAAATCGGCCAAAGCCTGCCGCATGGCACCTGTTGCCCCCTGAAGCTCGCTTGCGGCCTGTAAATATCGCTGCGCCATGTCCGCCTGCTGCTTGGGATCCATGCCCTGCGCATTTTCCCCCATCTTTTTTGCCTGCTCGTGGAGTGCCCCGGTGAGCTGTTCGGACAAGGCTTCGTGCATGCGCTGCCTGTCAATAACGGGCGCAAGACGGAGCACCTGCTCCTCGGCTGACTCACCCACCAAATCCGCCGTTTCATCCAGCGTTCTTGCCTGCTGACGATACAGCTCGGCCACGTGTTCGACAATCGTAAAGAAGAGCATCCTGAGGGCTTCAATCGATTCTTCCGCCACCCCGGCATCCTCAAAAACCTTCTGCGCAACATGCTGTACCACCGAGTCGGCCTGATCCTCATCATCCTCTTCGTCAAACAGCCTCAAAGAAGACACCAGACGCTGGTTGGCCATGAGCGCCCTTTTGCGCAGCAACTCTGCCTGCTCAAACACCTGTGCCATTTGCTCAGAACTCTCTTCCGACTGCGCTTCCATGTTGGCCCTTTCCTGTTGAATCAATCCTTCCATCCGTGTGAGGCGCTCAATGTTCGGCGCAATCATGGCCCTGACCTCCTCAGGCGACAAAACCGGCCTCTGCGAAGCCTCATCCTGATCATCAGCGTACCTGCCCAAACCCAGCGCAGCCACAAGCTCAGAAGTGATCTGTGTCTGCGTGGCATAAGCTACCTCTATGAGGTGCCTGAGATCGGCAAAACGCTCTGCGGCCTGTGCCAAAAGCTTAAGTGCCTCAACTGCATGATCCCTGCCGTCGGAAAGCTCGTCCTCAAGAACAGCAGCAGTGGCAAGCTGCATCTGCTTAACTGCCGCCTGAAGGAGTGGGAGCGCCTCCAGAATCTGCGCACGCTGAGCTTCGGCCTGCCGGGCCTGCTGCGGATCCTCCGTTTCGGGTGCAGGCGCGTCACTTACCGCTTCAAACAGCTGCACCAGGCGGCTCGTACGCACGAGAACATCGCCCTGGCTGTCGGTCAGCAACGTCTGATTAAGCCAGGCTGGAAGCGAAATGTTTTGTCCAGGATGACTGGCTTCAAGCGATGCAAGCGACGCCGGATCGGTCAGCATCCACCGCCCTGTGACCAGCCTCACCACTTCATCCTGATCCTGAATAAGATGCTGCAGTATCCTGAGGGGATCATAAAGCTGCTCACGTGCCTGCTTGATGAGATAATAGCTCTGATTCGTCAGCCGATTGGCATCCTCCATCGACATGTCGCGCAGCTGCCTTCTGGCACGCGCCATCATTTGTCTGGCCTGCTCCAAAAGGGGCGTCACCATCTGAAGCTGCACGCCACGAAGCGCCTCCTCCTGAGTACGTGACGCCTGAGGCGTCGCTTCAATGGCTGCCAGTGCCGAAGCCGCATTCTCTGCCACAAGATTTGCTGCCGTCAGATTTGCCCGCTGCTCTGCAGAGAGTTTTCTGAATTCCTCCTGAAAACGTACAGGATCTCGCTGGGTCTGGCTCTGAACAATACGCTCAGACAGTGCTCGCGACTGTGTACGGATTGCCTGCTGCGCCCCCATGACCTCTTCAAGCTGAACCTCAAGCGTATAGTACTTCCTCTGCAAAATATCATTCACGGCCACAATGCGCTTCAGCACAATCTCAAGATTTGCCTTTGCCTCAAAATTCCCCGAACGCTGGCCTGCAGCATCGCGAAACCAGGCTGCACTCATGCCAAGATCATCCAACACAGCCTGCAGATCCGCCAGCTCCAAAGCATTGGGATCACCCTGCGCATCGGCCCTGGCGGCATATGCAAACGCAAGATTATAGGCCGCAGAAAAACGCAGCTCATTGTCGAAACCAGCGAGATTGCGCGCGCGGCCAAACCCCTCAGTGGCCACCTCAAAATCGCCATTTTCCAAAGCCGTCAGCGCAAAATTGTACATATCCCTCGGCGTGATCGCCGGATCATCGTACACGCTGCTTCCTGCCACACCAGACTCAGCCACAGACAGGCTTTCTTCTGATTCAGCCTCCAGGCCCTGGATATCCTCACCTGCCAGGGGCTGAGCCAGGAGCACGAAAGGCATCAACGCAAAAAAACTCAGCCAGACGGCAAAAATGATGACGCGCTTCATGCTGCACCCCCTTCCCTGTCCTCATGATGAACCTGCGCATGGCGAAGCCACCACCGGCTCTCCAGAAGGATGAACCCAAGAAAAAACAACATGCCCAGGGCGATGAACCACTGAAACAGCTCGACCTTAACTTCTCGCATCCTAACTTCATTGGCCTCATCGACCAGAGGCAAAATATGCCGCTTCATAATGTCATCCAAATCCAGCACACCCGTGGCCGCCGGCACATAAACGCCATTCGTCGCCATCGCAATTTTGCGCAGCAGCTCACCGTCAAGCTTCGAAACCACTTCGCGGCCCGCGCCGTCAAGCACGCGCTTTTTCGTGCCCGTCGCCCTGTCCAGCACCTCAATGCGGCTTCCAGCCTCAGAGCCAAATCCCACTGCCACGATAACCACACCGGCCTGACGAGCTTCCTGCGCTGCTTCTAAGGGATAGGAATCGTGATCCTCACCATCGGTGACAAGCAGGATGACTTTCGGCCCTTCATGGCCTGACAAAAACTGCGTCGCCTTGCGAATGGCATCCCCCATGTTTGTCCCTCCCAGGGTGACACTCTGAGGAGATGCTGTATCAAGAACAAGGCGAAAGAAACCATGATCCATCGTCAGGGGAGAAAGCACCGTCGCGCGCCCCGCAAAGGCAATCAAACCCACGTGATGCGTCGTGAACGACGGCAGCATGTCGCGAATCTCGGCCTTGGCCCGTTCCAAACGGCTGGGCACCACATCCGTCGCCAGCATGCTCCTTGAGACGTCGAGCAGGACATAAATATTGGCGGCATGGCGAGATACCGGCACCGCCTCCTGGCGCACAATCTGCGGACGCATCAGCGCAAAAACGCATGCCACCCCACACAGCACAAAAAACAGCAGCTGAACAAAGCGGCGGATGCGGCTGGGCTGCGACAAAAGGCGCCGCTGCATCGTCACAGCCATAAAGGCATTAAGCTTGTCCTGACGCCGCACAATGAGCCCGGCACCTGCCACGCCCAGCACGAGCACAACCCAAACCCAATGGACAGACTCAGGATGTTGAAAATGAATGAAATCCATCATGCGGTGTACCTCTTGGCGTCAAACAACCTAAGGCGCGCGACGGTAATAGGTCATGCGCAATATGAATCCGAGGGCAGCACAGAGCATGGCCCAAACCAAAAATGATGCATAACGTTCATCGTAATGCGTCAGCCGATCTTCGCTTATCAACGTCTTTTCCATCGCATCAATCTCGACATATATCCGCTCAAGCCCGGCTCTGTCCGTCGCACGGAAATAGGCGCCCCCCGTCATCTCGGCAATCTGCGTCAGCATCTTCTCATCAAGTTCGACTGGCATCTGGCGCAAAACTTCCCGTCCAAAAAAATCTCTGACTCTGATCGGGGCAAAACCATTGGCGCCGACGCCGATGGTATATACCCTGATTCCAAGCTGGGAGAGCATTCTTGCGGCTTCGATCGGCTCCAAATACCCTGCATTGTTGACGCCGTCCGTCAGCAGAATGACGACCCTTGAGGCAGCCTTCGATTCCCGAAGGCGTTCCCCCGCAAGCCCCAGTGCATCCCCAATCGCCGTGGCACTCTCCTGCGGATCAGTCATAATCCGCAAATCGCTGATAAGTTGCATTAATGTGACATGATCGAGTGTTAAGGGACTATCCGTGTCGGAAAATGTCGCAAAGCTTATCAACCCAATGGCATCATTCGAACGCCCTTTAAGGCGTTTGCCGTCGCCAAGGATAAACGCCCGCAGAACATCCTTGATGGCTTCCAGACGATCCTGCTCCTTGTCATCCTTCGACATGTCCAGGGCTGCCATCGATCCCGACTTATCGACCACAAGCATCATGGCGATGCCCTCGCGCTTCTGACGTATGACGCCACCGGCGACCCTTGGGCCAGAAAGCGCAACGCAAAACAGAATAAACGACAATGCCAGCAGTAGCGGTGGCACAAAGGATGTCCGGGTTCGAAAGCTCCTGACCTGACAGGACCATATCTCAAGGCCGGAGAACTTCATGCGGCCATGAGGACGGCGCATGATGACATAGAGTGGCACAGCCAGGGCTGCCAAAAGCAGTAACAGGGGTTCTCGAAACTCTAACATGACACGATTTCCCGCCAGTGATACAAACCTAACACATCAACCCTCAGCCTCAACAGGTTTGACCCGCGTGGCCTCAACAAATTGACAGGCACCTTCGAGGATTTGCAAAGAAGCCTCGGTCGCAGGCACGTATTCGGTAAACTTCACCCGATCGGCACTGGCCAGAAGATTGTGAATCATGGCCTTTTCCTCCGAACTAAGCGCATCACTCCTGCCGGCAAGTTCAAAAAACTCTTCCGTTGTCAGGCGCGGCGCATGGAGCGAAAAACGGGCCTCAACATAGGTGCGAATGATCCCGGAAAGCGAGACATACCAGGCGTCAATCGCCTCGGGCGAGGTTGGCATGGGCTGGCTGCGCAAGAAACCAAGCGCTGACAGGGCCACGACATCGGGAGGCAGCACGATCTCTGCCGCGCGCCGCCGCCGCATCCAAATCATTCCCCCCACCATAAGCCCCAGACACATCCCGCCGATGGCCCACACCCACCAGGTCAATCCCCTGTTCGTCTGCGGCAGGACAAGCTCCGGCAACGGCCCCTGCGGCCCATAAAGCGATGTCAGCACCTGCCCTTCCGGCAAGACAGATACCACCTCAATGCTCAGCTCTTCCGTCAAAAGCTCCTGAACTTTCCCCGACAACTCCGAATCAGGACGGTTATCCACAAACTCGATCAGAAAACCCGGCAAACGGAGTCGCCCCGACATGGGCAAATCGAGCGTATAGCGCTGGCGATAGACCATGCGTCCGCTGGGCGATATGTCCTGGGTTTCCTTAAAATCCGCGATGCCAAAACGGCCAAGCTGATCGCCAAACTCAGGCATCATCACACTGACCTGCGCGGGCACATCGACCGTTACCATCAGCGTTACCCGCTCACCAAGCACAGGATTCTCTGGATAAAACTGTACCTCGGCACGCACCGGACCAAGCACCGTCTCGCGCTTAATGCCCTCATTCGCCTGCTGCGGCGCCTCTTCGCCCACAGGTGTGGACTCCAAAGCCTCGCACGCAACCGCAAAAACCCCAGACAACAACAATATCACCAAAGCGCATTTCCAACGATTCACCATATCCAAGCTTCCTCTCGTTCTCCGGGCCACTTCTAACGAAGGCGCTTCTGACGCTGCTTAAAGAAAGCCAAAAGCGGATCAATGATCGAACCCGCCGCATCGATCTCAATGAAATCGCAGCCGCTGCCACGGAATGCTTCCCGAAGACGATCGACCCTTGCCCGGGCCGACACCGCTGCCTGCTCCCTGAACTTCGCGCTGCCCGTGTCCACCTCACGAACCTCGCCCGTCTCCGCATCTTCAAGCGTCACCAACCCGGCATCCACCAGCGCAAACTCCCGCGCATCATTGACCAGCACGCCAATCAGATCGTGCTTTCGATGCACACTGCGCAAAGCATCCCAATAGCTCTCATCCAAAAAATCCGAGATCAGAAATATCACCGCCCGGCGATGCAGCACCTGATGGCAAAACTCAAGTGCTCGCCTGATGCTCGTCTGGCGTGAACGGCCGCGCGTGCTGCGGCGAAGACGCACAAACTTGCGCTGAAGAGACTGCCCAAGGCGCCGCCACAGACTCGACTCTCCCGCGGCTTCCTGCACGGGCGCATCCGCACCCTTCGAACGCGCCAATACCTCACGCACGATCCTGAGCGCGTGCTTCTGCCCCTTGCGAGGAGGGATAAACTCGTCAACGCCATCCTGAAACAGCAGCAAACCGATATTGTCGCCATTCTCAATGGCAGAGAACGCCAAAAGGGCACTCAACTCCGTCGCCGCTTCTCGCTTGGAACGCTCCGCGCTGCCAAAATCAAGGCTCGGACTGATGTCGGCCAAAAGCAGCACGGTCAGCTCGCGCTCCTCCACAAAACGCTTGATATAGGGCACCCCCGTGCGCGCCGTGACATTCCAGTCAATACTGCGGATGTCATCGCCGGGGACATAGGGGCGAACCTCTTCAAACTCCATCCCCACCCCTTTGAACACCGACAGGTACGCCCCCGACAGAACATCCGACACCTGACGGCCCGTACGGATCTGAATTTGCTTGACTTGCTTAATAATCTCCGGACTCAGCATGATAATCGACCCTGCTCATTGACCCTGCCAGACCCAATACAACCACCCCAATGCACCGGCCTAAGGCACGGGCACCGCATCAAGAATCGCCCGAACAATATCATCGGCCGTTTTGCCCTGAGCCTCGGCCTCATACGTCAACGCAATGCGATGACGCAAAACATCGGGCGCTATCGTCTTAATGTCATGAGGGCTAAGGTAAGTCCTGCCACTTAACAAAGCATGCACCTTGGAAGCCTTGACGAGATTTATCGAAGCCCGCGTCGATGCTCCCATCTCAATCAACGGCACCAAACGCTCAAGGCCATAGGCAGACGGCTGCCGCGTCGCACTCACCAGATCCACCACATAGGCCCGAATCTTCTCATCAATAAAAATGGACTCCGCCGCCTTCTTCGCCCCCAGCACTGTCTCCGACGACATCACCACGCGAGCCTCCGGCTCAGGCGCATTGCCCGCCATCCGCTCAACGACCTTGATCTCGTCCTCCTTGCTCAGATACCCCACCAAAACCTTCAGCATGAATCGATCCAACTGCGCCTCGGGCAAGGGATAAGTCCCCTCCTGCTCGATCGGATTCTGCGTCGCCATGACCAAAAATGGCGCTGAAAGGGCAAAACTCTCACGGCCAATCGTCACCTGACGCTCCTGCATCGCCTCCAACAGCGCAGACTGAACCTTGGCAGGCGCACGGTTTATCTCATCGGCCAACACCAAATTGCCAAACACAGGCCCCTTCTTGACCGAAAATGTCGCATCCTTCGGATTAAATATCTCCGTCCCAATGACATCGACAGGCAACATGTCCGGCGTAAACTGAATGCGCGAAAAACTCGACGACAAACACTGCGCCAGCGTCCTGACCAACAGCGTCTTCGCAAGACCAGGCACGCCCTCGACCAACACATGCCCCCCCGTCACAAGGCCAATCAAAAGACGATGCACCAAGGCATCCTGCCCCACCACCACCTTGGCTATCTCAGCTTTGACATCGCCAAACTGCTGCTGATACTGACGAATTTCCGCCTCGTAATTTGGATTCACCATTGCCCTCTCTCCAATCATCACACCAAAACGCCCACGGCGCACTGACACAACATAACCTAAAACGATGCCCAAACCAGGCAGCCACTTTCGCCAGGGCCGCCCCGCAATGCCCAGAACTCACTTTCCAACGCCATTCATTCCAAAAAAATCACGCCCATTTCAACAATTTTTTTCTCACGTCGCTCAAAAATGCTGAGGGGGCAGCCGCCCCCTGCGCCGCAGCGGGGCCTCACGCCGGCCCCGCAACGCCCCGCTCTCTGCGACTGCGTCGCGTGGGCGACCACATCGCCCACCATCGGCCGCCTGCCGCCTGCCATACGATACACGACAAAAACCCACGCCCCGGCAAAATGGTCGTGAACACCAAACACGTTCATGCTATCATTGCATGTTGACGTTTTGCGTCAACACAACGCGCGTTGTGCAAATTACCAAACAGCGGATACCCCGCGAAGGAAAGCCTATGTTCACTACGGCATGTTCATTTAAGACAAAGTTTGTCGCCACCACGATGGCCCTGACACTTGGCGTCACTGCATTTGCATGCAGTGGCAAAAGCGGCGGAAGCAATGCAAAGGCCCACGATGCCGCAGCAGAGATCGTTTCCGGAGACTTTGTTGCCGTGGCAGGCATAGACGTCAGCACCCTCGTGCAGCGAGATGCGTTCAAACTGTTCGAAGATCAGCTGAAGGCTGACAACGATTCACAAGAAGTCATTGGTTGGTTCAAGTCTGCGGGGTACGCCTATGGCGACATTGATTCAGTCACCATGTTTATTGCAGCTGAAGGCGCAGATGCCCCGGAACCCGGTGCCATCGTCTTCATCAATTCGAAAAAAGACACAGAGGCACTCAAAAAAGCAGCCCTCGCCAATGAAAACATAAAAATCGAAAAGCGAGAACACAATGGCATGGAGTACTTTGTCAATAGTGAGGATGGCAATATCCTCATCGTTTTTAACAACGATAAGCAAATCATTGCCGGCTCAGAAAAGGAAGTCAAAGCCACACTTGATTCGATCAAATCGGGGAAGCCGGCAAAACCCTTCAAAAACAACAAGGCGTTGTTCGAACAATATAATGCCGTCGACAAATCGAAAGATATCTGGGTAGCTGTTGCCATGACACCCGAATTGACCAACGCGATCGGAGGAGACGAAGAAATCGCAGGAGGCATAAAATTAAGCGATCTTAATGCCGCAAATCTGACCATTCACCTGGCGTCAGGTCTCGACCTCAATTTAGACGTAAAAACAAAGTCAAACGAAACGGCGAGTTCAATTGTAACCTTTGCCAATGCGCTCATCGGTTCTGTGGGTGCACAGCTCATTAACGAAGTCATGGGCGAAGGATTTGCCCAAAAAGCCATCACACTCTCTGCAAAGGGCGACGTCATTAACGCCAAAGTGACCTTAACGAAGGATGACGTCAAGAAACTCGCCGACATGGCGAAGGACGACTAACCTCGTGAAGGGAACCCGCCACCACCTCCCCTGAAGGGGAGGCTCGCAGGGGGTGTGGAGGCTGGTGAAAATCCGTCATAAATTGCGACAGTTTTGACCCAAAATAATGCTTTTTCGCCCTCTACCCACAGGCGATACGAAGTATCGCAGGGGGGTGGGAACCCCCTAGCAGCTTCGCTGGCGTCCCCCTAATTCGCTGGCGTCCCCCTAAAAGGGGGAGCAGTTCCCCCACAAAAAACTCTCTAAAGCGGATAAGAAGGCATGGGCGTGATCTTGTGCAGATTTGCCTTGTGCAGTCTGTCGATCCTGGCTTTTGTTCCGGCATCTTCACACACGCCTTCGCGGATATACCTGTCGAGGGTTTCATAAGTAAACCCAAGGTTATCTTCATCTGTCTTTCCGCTGAGCCCGTCTTCGGGCACTTTGTCGATGAACACATCCGGCAAGCCGCATTCACGCCCAACGGCCTTGACTTCCGCCACCGTAAGCTGCGCCAGAGGGCTGAAATCACCGGCGCTGTCTCCAAATTTGGTCGAATACCCAACCCAGTCCTCGCTTAAATTACAGGTGTTGGCAACACGGCCGTTGACGACTGCTGAAACGGCATACAGCATTGCCATGCGAATACGCGCCGGCGTATTGGTCGTCACCTGCTGATTGAGCGACAATTGTGCTCCGGCCATCGCTTCATAAAAGGCACTGACAACAGGCGCAATGTTGATGGCGTTGGCATCGATTTCCAAATATCTCACCAACCTCCATGACACATGAATATCGGATTGTGTGCCGTTCGGCATAAGCACACCGTATACCCTGTCTTTGCCAAGCGCCTCAACGCACAACGCCGCAACGATCGAACTGTCCTTGCCACCGCTGATGCCGATGACAGCGACACAGCCGCTGCCGTTGTCGGCAAAATACCGGCGTATCCACGCCACAATGTCGTCTTTGACTTTTTTTGCATCAAATACATTGTTTCTCATTAGAAACTCCCTCCATGCAACAGATTCCGTATTTCCCGCAAGCTTTGCTCTCTCACCATTTTTCCATCTCGGAAAACCGCTTTCAAAAGGTTCTCAGGGCTACTCTCGGCCTGGCTGAATGTCAATCCGTCTGTGCATTCAAGCTCACCATTGCGCATCGCCACGACACAGCACCCCTTTTGAGACTTTTTGAAATGTGCATCGTCGGTTTTCGGGTCTTTGAAAATCTGCAAAGGCTCACCGTTGATTTCAGCATAAGTCGCTTTGATGGCAATGCCGAAGGTGTCCCTGGTAAAAGGCTCAAGGGAGTCCGGCCTGACATGGCATTGCATCGACAAGCTCCCCGACGCCAGGAACACATTGTTGCAGGCGAATCCCGCCTGTACAAGTTTCTGATAGATGCGCTCTGCTCGCAGGGGCGTGATACCGTCGCCGTAGATGGCTTTGACATGCGGATCCAGCACCTTGTACCCTTTGGTGTTAATTGTGCCGCCAAAAATATCCCAGAGCCTGAAAACGGTTTCGGTTGCTATCTCAACCGGGTCGCCGCTGTCACCCCTGATGCCGATATATCCATGATGACGCATAATTTCATCACGGCACTGCGGCAGAAGATTGTTGACCAGATGCCAGTAGTCATAGCTGTCTGAAACCATGCTGAAACTGTTATTCGGATAAATCTCGGTCAACAGCCTTTTAATCAAAGTCACTTCATCGCCATCCACCGCAAAATTGCTGTTCATCACAGAGTGCTCGGTGGAAATCGCCCCAAAGGCAACGTCCTCTTTTGTGCAGTCACAGTTGTAATTTTTCTCAAGATAGAGAATGGCGGGGACGGTCGCAGTGTTGACAAAAGAGAGGCAGAATCCGGCACTGGTCGTAACAGCACTTTCGCAGCTTTCCTGCCCGCGCATACTGAAATCACCCAGCGCCCGGCTGCGTGATACATCATCATCCACGCTTTCATCATAATATCTGTCGACAATCTGCCTGTATTCGTACCCAACATTTGCCGATATCATGGGATGCCACAAAGAACAGCTCAAAGCGGTTTCCAGCGTATTGACCAGCCACGCAAAGTTTTTATGGGTATTGGTGATTTCAAACATGGGAACTTTCACAGGAACTCTCGTGCCCTCATCCAGTGCCCTGATCTGGATCGGCAGATACCCCAGCTTGTGAAGCTGCGCAATCTTGTCGTAATTGATGATGTTCCGTCCCAGGGTATAGTCGATCAGCCTCGTGTATTCGTCAAGGACACCTTGAAGCGGGCGATCAAAGAAATTCTCCTTAAATGCGCGGATCAGGTACGTTTTGATAAAACCCTGCAGCCCAAACATGATTAAGTGATTCTGCCCTTCGATCCTCGACATTCTGGGCGTAAAATACGAAACTATCTTTGTGATCCCTTTCGGGTACTGCTCATGGTGGGTAGTTTTATAAAAATCGAGAAGTAACAGCGGATTGGTGTTGTTCATTTTATTTATCCTCCACAATTTCGATAAGCGGATGTGTTTCGGTAAAAATGCTTTTCGTGGTGTATATTCGCTCCAGCAAACCGCTGTGGATGAGTTCACCCTGCAGGATTGCGTTCTCGCAATGCGTCACAAACAGATAGACCTTGTCCGCACCAAGTGCCTTGAGCTTTTTCGCGGAATGCAAAAATGTCCCGCCGTAGCTGCTGATGTCGTCGATGATCAGCGCGTTAAACGGCGCGCCTGGCGGCAGCCCGACAACATCAAGGCCGGTTATCTTTCCGCTCCTCCAATCCCTGTGCTTATGACCAATCAAGTACGGAAATTGCAGAACGCCCTCATACTTCCTGGCACAGCCGCTGTCGGGATAAAACAGGATATCCGTTTGCTCACTCAGATGAAGCTGCCTGATGAGCCGGAGAATAACGTGGTCATTGTGCGAAATCAGACAGCATGCGGTGTCATTGTAAGATTCGCAAGGCGAACTAACGATGCCTGAGTCGGGAATCAGAAACGCATTCTCAGAATGGTTAACCAGCCCCATACAAACATCAGAGTGTGGGTTGTTGATATACACCTTGGCAAAACCAAGACCGTTTATCATATCGCTGAAATACTTTAAGGTGAACACCTCATCGCTTTTTACTACCCTGTCCATTCTGGCATTGGGAAAATAAGGCACATACAGAAAATCCAAAATGCCGCCATGCGTCCGTATGTGGCCACACATGAATATGAGGGTGACAAGTTCCTCCTCGCGCTCATAGAGCCATTCGACAAAGTATTTGCTGTCCGGCCTGACATCAAACTTTAGCCTCTGCTCGCCAGCGGGATAACGCTCAACATTCACGACGCTGTTGTTGATTCTGATCATGCAGGCCTCTCCTCATGGATAACATTCACGTGACACATCTTCATCACACACAAACTCGCTCGATAATCTTCCTCTCCCACACCGGCAGTGCAGGAAGCGTCAACGGTAATCAGCGTCTCCGGCAAGTGCGCCTTGATCATCAGGGCGTTCGAAATCACACAAATCGAAGACACCAAACCCACCAGCTCGATCTCGTCATAGACCTTGCCGCGACCCAGATAACCTGCCAGCGCCAAACTGCCAAACGACCCCTTGTCAAAAACAAGCGGCTCAACAGCTCCCGCAGCTTCTTTCAGTTCAGCGGCCACTTCCCAGCCCTCACTGCCCTCAATGCAATGCACAACAGGCAAATGCCTGCCTTCCTGCGTCTCCAGATAATTGCGATGATGCGTGTCTCGGGTGAATATAATCTCACTCCCATCGCGCACATGCGCCCTGATTTTATCCGCAACTTTCGAGACGATGGCCTGGGCCTGCGGCGAACCTAACGCACCTGTAATAAAGTCGTTCTGCATATCGATGACAACCAATACCTTTCTCATTTCATGCCTCCATTATAAGTGTAATACTGCGATGGTCTGTGCCCCTTTTCGCTGGTGTACACCCCGGTCTCAGTGATCTTGTCTGCTATTTTTCGCCTGAAAGCAGGCGATAAGAGTTCCTGCCCCAAGATGATCTCATAAACCTGCTGGAGCTGCGCCACGGTAAACCTCTCCGGCAACAGATTAAACGCCAGGTCAGTGTATTCGAGTTTTCCCCGCAATCTCAGCAATCCTTCCAAAATCAGGGATGCATGGTCAAATGCCAACGCGCTGTGCGCCCCCACAGAATGCACGTTTGTCTTTATCTTCCCATTCTGCACTGCCTGCGTCTGAATCGGAATGACGATTTCTTCGCCGGATGATTTGAGCAACAAAAAATCTTTCCCCTTCGGCAGCTCAACCTCAAACCACTCAAGCCCGGAAAGCTGATGATTGCTTTTGATTGGATGCCTGCTGCGATCTATCAGCGAAAGGTAAGCACAGCTGATGATCCGCATTCTCGGATCCCTGCCCGGGTTGCCGAAAGTATAAAGCTGCTCCATATAGAGTTCTGCCAGCCCGGTTTTATTTCGTAGAATGCGCACTGCTGCAGCGTCCAGCGCCTCGTCTATGCCCACGAACCCTCCAGGAACAGACCACTTGCCCATACACGGATGCTCGCTTCTTTTGGCAAGAAGAACTGTCAGCTTCTGCTTATCCAGCTTGCGATAGTTCTGCGATTGCGCTTCGCTGTCAACGCTGAAAACCACGACGTCTGCTGAAGCTGACAACCGCTCATAGGCCCCAGGATCATACTGGCGAATAAATTCTTCTTCCGTCATCTTGTCACGCTGTTTCGATGAATGCGCCATCTCTAACCTCTTCTCCACATACAAACAATTTGATATTATCAAATTGTTAATATCAACATATTTCCAACATGCTTTCTTGTCAAGAGGACTTTTGAACACTTGTGGTTTTTTGTTCGCCCGCTATTGCCCTGCAGGGCAATACGCGGCCGGGCGCGTGCTATCAGCGCTTCGGGCGCAGATACGCCGCGCCATGATTTTAAGACAGAAGACACCTTCCCCCCCATGCACACCCAAAGCTGCCATATAGCCCACATCTATTGCAGCTAACCATAAACGATGGGTTTTGCCACTTCACCCACAAGCAATGCGCAGCATTGCAGGGGGTTCGGGGGAGCAATGCTCCCCCGGGCAGGGGGTGTGGGGGAACGCGTTCCCCCACAAAAAATAAAAGGCGCGGCGTATTGGCTTGCAAGCCAATAGCCGCGCCCGGAACGCGTATCGGCCGCCTTTGGCGGCCGATAGCGTCCGACCCAAAATATTCAGCTGTCTTTGACGCTGATCTTGACCCAGCGGCGTTTCCCTACCTTGAGGGTGTAGCACTGGCCGCTCTCCAGGCGAGCTTTGATGTCGGTATAGGGCTCCGATCCGTTGAGTTTGACGCAGCCGCACTGAACCATCCGGCGAGCTTCGCTTGAAGACTGTACCATCCCGGCGTCGACGAGGGCGCGAATCAGGTCGTATCCGCCTTCGGCGCTTGAGACCTCAATGGTTTCGATTTCGACCGGGATGCAGCGTCCCGAAAATTGCGACTTCCAGGCATCCTGAACGCACACCACTTCGCATTCGCCATAGAACCAGGATGCGATTTCGAAGGCCAGATCGTGTTTTGCCTCCATGGGGTGCATCTGCGCTTTTCGCTCTGCAATATCTTCGTCGCTGCGCTGGCTGAGGAGGTCATAATAGCGCCACATGAGCTCATCGCAAATCGACATGACCTTGCCGTAGATCACGTCGCACGGCTCGCTGATGCCAATGTAGTTTCCAAGCGACTTCGACATCTTCGCACCCACGAGTTTGCCGTCCTCGACGCGCGCGTCGGTGCCCTCAAGCAGAGGCAGTGTGAGAACGATCTGGCTCTCCTGACCGTATTCCTTCTGAAGCTGTCGCCCGACCAGAAGATTAAACAGCTGATCCGTCCCGCCCAGCTCGACATCCGCGTTGATAACCACGGAGTCATATCCCTGAAGCAGCGGGTAAATGAACTCATGCATGCTGATGGCGCGCCCCTGCGCCATGCGTTTCTTAAAATCGTCGCGCTCCATGATGCGGGCCACGGTGTACTTTGCCGTCAGACCGATCAGATCCGACGCACTCATCTTGCCCAGCCAGTCGCTGTTAAAAACGACCTCTGTCTTCGCTTTGTCGAGGATGCGAAAGACCTGTTCCGTATAAGTTTTGGCATTTGCCGCCACTTCCTCAAGGCTGAGCGGCTTTCGTGTCTCGCTCTTGCCTGTCGGATCGCCAATACGGCTCGTAAAATCGCCAATGAGGAAAACCACCTGATGCCCAAGATCCTGAAACTGCCGCAGCTTGCGCAATACCACCAGGTGCCCGAGATGCAAATCCGGCGCCGTGGGATCCGCCCCAAGCTTGATGCGAAGCGGCTTGTTCTCCACACGGCTGCGCTCAAGCTTTCGCTCAAACTCTTCGGCCACATGAAAATCTACAACGCTGCGCAAAATGGTCTTTAACTGCGCCTGCACAGGAAGGAATATCGACATGTCAATCCTCGGGAAAATCAAAAAAAGCCCCTGCCCGGGGGCAGAGGCAATAAGCGAGGTACGGGGCTCGAACCCGCGACTTCCAGCTTGGGAAGCTAGCGCTCTACCAACTGAGCTAACCTCGCACGGAACCGCCAAAAGCCACCACACGGCAACTCTCAGCACGTGTGCCCGCAATACAAACTCGCTCGCACCTTGTCAAGCACATTTGACTCGGGGAACCTCGGGGGAGCATTGCTCCCCCGAACCCCCTGCGATACTTCGTATCGCTTGTGGGTAGAGGGCGAAGTGATTCGTTTTTGGCTAAAATCCTCGTCTTTTGGAACGATTTCTCGCTTGAGATGACGGGTGATTTTTAGAACTCGACGTCCGTGCCGACCCC
>Ga0209737_10001233_pt1 | contig 18759 bp, 16 predicted proteins | sample TergutCu122P3_FD_187284 | JGI IMG/M metagenome (GOLD analysis project Ga0209737, IMG submission 187284) | Cubitermes ugandensis P3 segment gut microbial communities from Kakamega Forest, Kenya - Cu122 P3 (SPAdes) (version 2) | ecosystem: Host-associated > Arthropoda: Insects > Digestive system...
TAGGTTTGCTCACATACTCCGCACCCCAGTGCAGGGACACAATGACAACCGCCGCTCCCGCAGCCTTCAGCTTTTCTACCTCAGAAAGTATTTTAGGCACATCCTCCGTGGATTTCGAATCAAACATTTTCATAGCATGGGGACGGTTTTCTGCTCCGACACCGTTGCCGTTATCGCTGTCGCTCCATGCTGTTATCCCGATTTTTATGCCGTTGTATTCTTTTATAAACGGCGTGTTGAACTCTTCCGCATTCCGATAAGTTCCGACAGCATCCATTCCCTTTGCTTCAATGTTGTCAATGGTCGCCTTTAGCCCGTTCCAATGCTTATCAAAGGCGTGGTTGTTCGCTGTTATAAGCGTATTAAAGCCTGCGTATTTAACCGCGTCTAAAATCTCAATAGGGAAATTAAAAAGCGGATATGCGGCAATATTTTTATTGTCCCCGTCCGCGTCAACAGGCGCTTCCATATTCGCAATAATCATATCCCCATCGAAATATTTTTTGATAAATTCAAACGACGGCTTGAAATTATATTTATTTCCGCCTAAGGAAGCAGGCTTTGTAACAGACTCATGAAGCAAAATGTCCCCGCAAAGCTGTATTTTTACAACATCGGGATTGTATTTTTTTACAGTGGTCTGATTTTCCGAAGTTTTTCCGACATTATCCCCCGTCCCGCCGTTATTACAGGCGAAGGTTGTCAGTAATATTCCGACAATTAATAAAAATAATAATAACTTTTTCATAATGGTTTTCCTTTTTTAAATTTTAAAACAGTGTTCAAGCGGGCGATTGGCAATCGCCCCTACTGGAAACTGGAAATTTTCCATATTCCGAATATGACTGCTCTATGACGGATTTTGTCGTGTTTTTTAGAAAATCCGTCTGGGAGCGAGCAGTCCGCATTCCGAATTCCGAATTAAACATGACAATCCCCTTCACATTCCGTTATCTTTCCGACAATAGGCTCGGGGTCTATTCCGCGGCGTTTATAATAATCCGCTATGGCTGATTTTATTGCCTGCTCAGCCAGAACAGAGCAATGGATTTTGTTTGCCGGAAGTCCGCCTAAAGCTGTTACGACTGCTTTGTTTGACAGAAGCAGCGCTTCGTCAAGGGTTTTTCCCATTACCATTTCGGTCGCTATTGAGGAAGTCGCAATCGCGCTGCCGCAGCCGTAGGTTTTGAATTTTACGTCGGATATAACGCCGCTCTCAACCTTTATATACATTTTCATTATATCGCCGCACTTCGCGTTCCCGACTTCGCCTATACCGTCCGCATCGGCGATTTCACCCACATTCCGCGGATTTGCAAAATGCTCCATTACTATGTCAGAGTACATTGTTTTTTCCTTTGTTTTTATTTTTGCTTGATATTTGTAGGGGCTGCCATTGGCAGTCCGCTCTTATCCACATAAATAAAGCGTTTTACCAGACGCGCAATGCGCGCCCCTACACAATAACTAATTAAATCATCATTTACCTATCGATTAATTTTTCCCATAACGGGGACATTGACCGCAGTTTTTCTATTATCTGCGGGAGCTTTTCCAATATATATTCAACATCATCCATCGTGTTTTTTTCTGAAAATGTTATTCGGAGTGAGCCGTGTGCGATTTCGTGTGGTAGTCCTATCGCCAGCAGGACATGGCTTGGGTCCAACGAGCCTGATGTGCAGGCTGAGCCTGAGCTTGCGCTGATGCCGTTCATATCAAGCATAAGCAGGACGGATTCGCCCTCTACCCCTTCAAAGCACATATTCACATTGCCGGGAAGGCGATGCTCCATATCGCCGTTTAGACGGCTTTTTTCGATTTCTGATGCACCTTTTATAAACGCTTCCTGCAATTTTTTCAAATGTATATTATTATTTTCAAGATTTTCAAACGTTAATCTTGCCGCCAATGAAAAACCGCAGATTCCTGCAACATTTTCTGTTCCCGCACGTCTGCCGCGCTCCTGTGCGCCGCCGTGCAGTATCGGGTCTATGGGCGTTCCTCTTTTTATATATAATGCGCCAACACCCTTTGGTCCGTGTATTTTATGCGCAGACAGGGACATAAGGTCAATATTATCCCTCTGCACATCAATTTTCATGCTACCATAAGCAGCGACTGCATCTGTATGGAACACTATTTCACGTTCCCTGCAAAGCTTTCCTATTTCAGAAATTGGCTGGACTGTCCCGATTTCGTTGTTCGCATACATAATCGTCACAAGCCCTGTTTCGGGTCTGATTGCAGCTTCAATGTCGCTTAATTTCACAATGCCGTTTTCATAAACAGGGAGATAGGTCACATTATACCCCAGTTTTTCCAAATATTCAAGGGGGTGAAGTACAGCGTGATGTTCAAATGCCGTTGTTATAATATGATTTTTTCCTTTGCTTTTCATGCGGGCGGCGACGCCTTTTATCGCCCAATTATCCGCTTCTGTTCCGCAGCCTGTAAAAAAAATTTCGTTATACTCTGCGTTTATTGTCGCGGCAATATCACGGCGCGCGTTTTCGACAAGCGTCCGCGCGTCGCTTCCGAGTGAATATATGCTTGACGGATTACCGAAATCAGATGTCTGTATTTCGGTCATTTTTTGAATTACAAGCGGATGTACCTTAGTAGTCGCCGCGTTGTCAACATAGATTTGTTTTTTTTCCATAATTTTATTATTGTCTCTGTTCGAAAATTTATTTTCAAACTTAATCTACAAATTCTTTATACAGTGATTTAATAGCTTTCTCAAAATCGCTGTCGTCTATACCTATAATAACATTCAATTCGCTTGACCCCTGGTCAATCATTCTTATATTTACATTTGCGTTCGCGACCGCTGACAGAATTTTCGCCGCCGTTCCCTTAACGCCCGACATCCCGCGTCCGACAACTGCGATAAGCGCGAGGCCGTCGGTTATTTCCACATGGTCGGCGGAAACTTCTTCGTAGATACTGTTTATTATTTCCTCTTTATGCCCGTTTATCGCCGCTGTTTCAATTACTATCGAAAGCGTGTCGATCCCTGACGGCAAATGCTCGAAGGAAATTTTCAAACGTTCCAAGATAGCAAGAACCTTGCGGCAAAAGCCGAGCTCGCTGTTCATCATCGCCTTTTCGACAGAAATAATGCTCATGCCTTTTTTGCCTGCAATGCCTGTTATAATATCCGTCGGCTGCTCGTCGTCACAGCTTTTTATTATTGTACCCGGACAGTCCATATCGTTTGTATCACGGATGTTTATCGGGATTTTCGCCGCTCTGACGGGAAAAACAGCGTCCTCGTGCAGAACCGTTGCTCCCATATACGACAATTCGCGAAGCTCCTTGTATGTAATGGTTCTTATAATCTTGGGATTCTTGACAATACGCGGGTCGCACACCATAAATCCCGGCACATCCGTCCAGTTTTCATATATATTTGCACCTGCGCCGCGCGAAATAAGCGAGCCTGTCACGTCAGAGCCGCCGCGCGAGAATGTGCGGATGGTATCGTTTGGCATTTTACCATAAAATCCCGGTATAACCGCATATTCATGGATTAAAAGTCGTTCTTTTATTCTGCTGTTTGTCTTTTCAGCGTTAAATTGACCGTCCTCCAAAAAATAAATCAATTTTTTCGCGTCGATAAACTGGAAACCAAGCAGCTTTGCCAATATAATACCGTTCAGATATTCGCCGCGGGAGGCTGCATAATCCCGTCCTGCCACGTTTTCGAAGTTGAACTGCATTTTCTTGTATTCATCGCTCAGATCAAGGTCTAATTCCAGTTCCTTAATAATCCCGTCAAACCGCCCGACGATTTTATCAAAAAGCGGAATATAATCCTCACCCTGCGATGCCAGATCATAACAGGAATAAAGCATGTCAGTGACTTTAATATCATCAGAGAACCGCTTGCCCGGAGCGGACGGAACGATATATTTGCGGTCCTTATTTGCTTCTATTATATTTTTTACTTTTAAAAACTGCTTGGCATCAGCAAGGGAGCTTCCGCCGAATTTCGCTACTATTGTTTTCATTTGTTTTCCTCTTTTTGTATTAGTTTATTCAGCTCATTAATAAATTCCGTTTTATACTTCGGAGAAATATATACTTTTTTGTTTCTGTTTTTCTTTTTATAATTAATTCTTATTCTGTCAAGCGACATGGCGGGCGAAGATATAAGCGTACCTTTTTCTTCAACGGAAATTATATTTTCATACGGTATTGTATAATATAAAATTATACCGCAGCGTATAATCAAGGCTTTTTCAGAAAGCAAATAATATGTATAAAACCATATCGGAATTATCAATGCCGCGTTTGTTATTAAAAGAATAATTCCGCTGAATATTGATTCGCGGTTAGAATTCATAATGCCGTCAGCAAGCATCCATACCATACAAACAAGCATTAAAACAAAGCATAAATGGATAAACAGATCTATTTTTGATTTGTATTTCATTATAATATATTTCCTTATATTGATAATATTTTTTTATTATAATAATCTGATGCTTGATAAAACCTTCAGATTCTTTATTTTACTTATAACATCACGCTCAACCATTTCGTCTGTGATAAATGCTGTGGTTGTATTGCTTGCGAGGATTTTTGCTGACGGGAAAGCGTGTTTTATTTTTTCCTTACTTTCCATGGTGCGTATATACATCTTCACTTTTTCGTCCAAATGGTCAACGACAAAATCGCCGCTGCATTCGTTCCAGTCAAGATATTTCCGTTTGTTTATATGCTTTGCGCAGTCAACTATATCCGCAATAACCGCAGAGGCTGTCGGATATTTTCCTGCGCCCGGGCCGTAGAACATCGTTTCTCCCACTGCATTCCCTGTCACCAAAACCGCGTTCATAACACCGTTGACGTGGGAAAGCATATTTTCCTTTGGCACAAAACAGGGATAAACGGTTGCAAAAATTTTTCCGCTGTCCAATTTCTTACATTTTCCTATAAGCTTTATCGCATATCCCGCCATATCCGCGTATATGACATCCTCCGCCGTGATTTTCGTGATACCTTCTGTATACACGCTTTTGGGATAGACATGGCTGCCAAAAGCGAGGGATGCCAGAATACAGATTTTGCGGCAGGCATCATGACCTTCAACATCGGCGGTGGGGTCTTTTTCTGCATATCCGAGGGATTGTGCGAGGTCTAAAGCGTCCTTAAAGTCTGCACCGTCGTTTATCATTTTATTCAAAATAAAGTTCGTCGTTCCGTTCAGAATTCCCGAAATCTCGGTAATCTCATTCGCGGCAAGGCATTGCGATAGGGGGCGGAGAATAGGGATACCGCCGCCGACCGAGGCTTCGAAAAGGAAGTTCACGTTATTGTCAAATGCTATATTCAACAACTCCGCACCGTGTTCCGCCACAAGCTCTTTGTTGGAAGAAACAACGCTTTTGCCTGCCATCAGGCATTTTTTCACATATTCATAAGCAAAGGTAATACCGCCCATAACCTCAACGACGATTTTTACCTCGCTATCGTTTAAAATGATATTAAAATCCTTTATAAACTTATCAGAATAAGGCAGCCCCTCAAAATCACGCAGGTCAAGGATATATTTTATATCCAATTGTTCCCCCGCCTTATTTTCAATAGATTTTTTATTCTGATAAAAAACCTCAGCCACCCCGGAGCCAACAACCCCATGACCCATAACCGCTATTTTCAACATATTAATAATTTCCTTCCATAACTACTAAATAATCATTGATTTATTCGGATTTCCGTAGGGGCTGCCATTGGCAGTCCGTCCTAATCCGCATAATTAAAGCGTTTTACCAGACGCGCAATGCGCGCCCCTACAAAATATATTCAATTGTTCCCAACCAAAAATATTGTCTTGACCCCTTCAACATTTTTAAGCATCATTGTCAGTTCATCAACAGGGACTTTCATTTTCTCTGTCCTGAACGAAACTGACACAGGCGCACGGCTGTTTGAGGGGATATTTTGGTTTATCGTCAATATATTCGCTCCCTGCGCGTACAAAATATTCAACACGCCCGAAAGTACGCCGGGCTTGTCGCGCAGTACCATCTGGATTGTCACAAGCCGTCCTGACCGCTCGTTGTAGAAAAACACAGAGTCCTTGTATTTATAATACGCACTCCTTGAAATCCCGACCTGCTCTGCCGCCTTTGCCACCGAACGCACCTCGCCGTTGTCCAAAAGCAATTTCGCCTCCAGTGTTTTGGAATAAACATCCGGAAGCGCATCGCTGTCTACTAATATTAGTTTTCTCATTTGTCGTTCACCCGTGTACTATTGATTTTGTGCAGTACACATTATATGCCTGATTTCACACTTTGTCAAGTGTTTTTTTAAATTTCGACATTTTTTATAGAAATATCATGTTCTAAGGCGATTTTTTTTATATCCTGATACTCTATTTTATTCTTTTTGATGTCTTTATAGCTACTTTCCTTTACAAACACCTCGCCGTACTGTGTCTGTTTTTTTATTGTTTTCCTGTCCATTACAATTCTTTTTGTTTCCCGGATACGCACACCAATCGCACCGCTGTGCTTGAAAATCGCTTTTATAAATGGTTCCGGGTCTGTTTTTACAAGGACGGTCAGCTCGACTCCCGGTCTGCCTTTTTTCATGTATACAGAGGTGTAATATGCGTCCAACGCGCCTATATTTAATAATAATTCTGTTAAAAATCCCAATTCTTCGCCCGTACTGTCGTCGATTGCTGTTATAATTTCTGTAACTGTATCGCTTGCATCATCCTCGAAAATCATCGCGCGGACGACGTTTGCATGCTCGCTGTTACGTTTGCCTGCGCCATAACCGGAAGCGATAATTTTACCGCTGATACTGCCAAACTCATCCGCCAACGCCGCGGCAATCGCCGCACCTGTCGGGGTTATCTGCTCGCCTTTGTTTGCTGTAATCATCATTGAGATATTATGCGTTTCGCATATATTCAAAACGGCAGGGACAGGGACGGGGATAGTGCCATGCTGACATCTTACAGTTCCGCTTCCCTCATATAACGGCGAAAATATTATTTTGTCAGGCTTTATTTTGTCAATAAAAAACGCGGTAGACAAAATATCCACAATAGAATCCACCGCGCCCACCTCATGAAAATGTACCTTTTCGGTAGTCGTTCCATGCGCCTTCGATTCCGCCTGTGCTAATATGTCAAATATTTTTATTGCTATATTCTTTGCGTTTTGTGACATATCTGCGTTGTTTATAATTTCAGTTATATGCGATAAATGCCTGTGCGCGTGCTGTTCCTCTGCATCTACCTCAAAATAGCCTGCGGAAATTCCTGCACGTTTTGTTTTTTCGTATTTATAGGTGAATTTGCCAATGTCTAATGTATCAAGCATGGCGAATAATGTGTTTTTATCGCAAATTTCCATGTCAAGCAGTGCGGCGACTGTCATGTCGCCTGCTATTCCTGCCTGGCATTCTATGTATAGTGTTTTCATGTGTTCTCCTGTATTTTTTGAAAAGGTGATATTTTGGCTTTGCCAAAGTGATATTTCGCTGATGATGACGAATTAATAAATATTCGTTAAATTCGTCTTGTGGTATTTTTGTTAAAGCAAAAGTGATATTGCGAATAAATTCGCAGTTTTATTAACATACAATCCCTGCACGCACCGAAGTGCATACCACTGCCGAAGGCAATATCACGTCCGCAGGATATATCACGCACCAAAAGGTGCATATTACTGAATTTTACTTATTACCACGAATTATCTGTGCCGCGATATAACCCGCACCAAAGCCATTATCAATATTCACCACCGACACGCCTGCCGCGCAGGAATTTATCATTGTCAGCAGGGCTGACAGTCCGCCAAAGTTTGCGCCATAGCCTATTGAGGTCGGGACGGCTATTACGGGGACTGATACGAGGCCTGCGAGGACTGAGGGCAGTGCGCCTTCCATTCCTGCTACAGCTATTATTACGTCTGCTTTTCTTATCTGTTCTATTTTGTCAAACAATCTATGTATTCCCGCGACACCCACATCATAGAAACGTTCCACTGCCGCGCCGCTCAGTTCTGTTGTAATCGCTGCTTCTTCCGCCACGGGGATGTCTGCTGTTCCGCCTGTGCAGACGGCTACCAAACCACTTTTTTTCTGTTGTGTTTTTTTGTATATAATGCGGGAGGTTTCATCGTAGACAGCCTCATCGCATAGCTTTTTCACGGCTGTATAATGCTCTTTTGTTGCTCTTGTCGCCATAACATTACCGTTATGTTGTGCAAGTTTTTCGAATATTTCCGCTGTCTGTTCCGGGGTTTTTCCCTGTGCTAAAATAACCTCTGCCATTCCCGTCCGTTCTTTTCTTTGGTGGTCGATTTTTACGAAGCTTAAGTCCTCATATGGAAATTTGGAGAGCAGGTTTTTTGCCTGCTCCCCTGTTATTTCTTCGTTTTTATACTGCTGTAATATTTTTTCAATATCCATTTGTTTTAGCTTTCCTCAGTAGGTTCATCTTCCGGCGAATCAGTGGTATCATCTGCTTCCTGCAGGTCGGAGATAATTTCATCTTCCGTATCCTCAGGGATATCCTCTGTCTGTTCTGACTCCGTGTCTTCTTCTATATTGCTGTCAATATCAGTTTCAGTTGTAATAATCGAAACATTATAATCGTCCTCAAAGAAGTCAACATCTGTTTCTTCTGTTTCGTCCGCCAACTGTTCTTCCTTTGTCTTTCTGATTCTTACCATCAGATAGTGCACGGCGAACAGGGTGCCTAAGGAAACAATTGATATCGCTGTTCCTGCTATAAATCCGTCCGGGGTATAGGAAAGGGTGATTGTATGCGGTCCTGCAGACAGCGGGAAGGCGAGAAATGCGTTTCCGACAGGAATAATCGACGGTTTTTCATAGTCAATATTAGTCATATCCATTTTCATGATTCCCAAAATTTCTTGCTTGTCTTCTTTATCCACAGCCTGTCCGTTTACCTTTGCAAGGGGGACATTTTTACCGTCGACCTTGACAGACCAGCCGCGTTCATAGGGAATAGAGGTCATGAATACACCGTTTTTCGCCGCATTGACGGTACCTGTGATTTTTGTGTCCGTGTGCTTTGTGATATTGAGCATATTTGCAGAAAGGGCAGAATAAGCCTTGTCCCATTCCGCTTCGTTCAGTCTGGCTATAATAACCTTTGCAGAGCTTGTGCCCCCGCTTTTGAAATTGATTTCCAAGCGCACCCTCTCGCCCGGTGCGGCTGTTCCTATCGCTCTTACACTGCTGCGGTTTGCCTCAAATCTTGTCTGCGGCTTGTCTCCGATTTTGCAAAATACAGAATCCGCGTTTGAAACCTGAATATTTGCGTATACGGGACCGCCCTGTTCTACGATATAATCCGCCTGCAGGCTGGAGGTTGAGTCGGAGCTGATTGTGTTAAAAGAAAATCCTTTATCATCATAGCTGTTTACGTTTATATTGCTTCCTGTCGGCGACTGGGGAGATAAAAATTCATATAAGTTTGAGTATATCCCAGTTGCAGAATTTATAAAATCAGTGTGAACAGAAAATACATCCTGCGGTGCCTGGTTTTTTGGCATATTAAGGATTGTTTTACCCCAGTTAAGAACTCCTTTATCCGCCATAAAACCAATTGAAAGCGGATATTTGTTTTCGTAAATATACGAGCTGCCTTTGGAACGGAGCAGTTTCATTGCGAAATCGTCAACCGGTTCTGATCTTCCAAGCATATATTTGATGTTCAGAAGCGAATTCGTAACCGGCGATGTCATGCCATATAAAGCGCTGTTGCTGCCGGGATCCGCCGCCAGCCCCATTTTTTGCATCATGGATGTCCAATATTTATTGGTCCCTGAATTAAATTGGGTTATACCGGGGAAGGTGTACATTGCGGGCGGATTACTGGTGTATAGATAGGACATTTCCATCCTGTAAAATCCGTTGTCAATTTTCCGCTGTTCATTTATAAGCTGCTCTAAATTTTCACGGTGTTCAATGAAGGAGGTACGGCTATTGACACCGACCGTTTTTATTGCCCGCTGTGAAAATGATGCCAGCTCTATAAAAGCAAAGACCAATATGAATACAAAGAGGAACGACTGCTTGAACTTGCCTGTTTTGTAAACGGCAATTATTCCCATATATGCACAAAGAAGCATAATGGGTATATAAACCATTTTCCAATCCCAGTTTTCAACGCCCTTATACAGCTTTTCGTTATAGACAAGGAAGGCGAGGATACCCGCAAACACACAACCAATCTGTTTTTTCGTGAAGCTGTCTATATGGATAAAGGCGGCGTATGCCATTGATACAAGGACAAACGTAAACACAAAGGACTGGCGGAAGGGGATTTCGTTCGGGAACTTCATCAGATGCCAGACAAAGTCAAACTGCCTGCTGTTAAAGCTGTATATGAGGAACAGGAGTATAAACGCGTTCATGATTTTCACATGGGTTTTTATTTTTTTGCACATAAAATACATGACTGCGAAAATCGCACCCGCAAGCGAACAATAGATGTTCGGCAGTCCGTCGGTGGGTCCCTGGCGGTAGACGATTTTAGAGTTCGGAAGCAGGTTGTTTACAACATCAAGGATCGGATTATAGAAAGACGCGTCCTTGGGTATGGACTGACCGACATAATAGCTGTTCTGCATGCTTAAATATGTTGGCCAGAGACATATAAACGCTATTCCCACGCCTAACAATGCCGCAAAGCCTACCTTTGCCGTTGTATAGAGTATATCCAGATTCCCCCGCGCCCGTGCTTTGTCGCTGCTGAAATATATGACAGGGTAGTAGATTAGCAGGAATATGCATACAATCGCGCCGAGATAATAGTTTGCAATAAGCATTACAGCAAGCGATATTGTAAATAAGCGGTATTTATTCTCCTCGACAAGCGCGGTCATTCCCAGCAATATAAGAGGAAGAAGCGCCATTGCGTCTAACCACATATAGCACCAGCAGTAGCATACAGCATATGCGGACGCGGCATACATCATCGCAAAGGTTGCTGTTCCCAGGTCGTCCCTTTTATATTTGTATTTCAGGAACATATGGAAGAACATGCCTGAAAATGCGACTTTTAAAACAATCATCCAGGTCATCGCTTCCGCCAGATACTTTTGGGGTAATATAACAGTCAGGAATTGGAGGGGGCTTGAAACATAATAGCTCAGAGCAAAGAAGCTCGTTCCGCCGCCGCCGTTCCATGTGTATAAAATATTGCTGCCGCTCCGGAGCTTGTCGTGGAAGTCGTTCAAAAACTGATAATACTGATGCCAGCTGTCCACAGCCAAGAACTGATTGTCAAAGTTTGTTGACTGCATTTCAGGCTTGTCTAAACCAAGACGCTTTAAAACATCGTTTATGAAATTTGCAATCCCGGTGTTGCCGAAGCTGTAGACGCGCATGGTATAGAACGCAAAAATCATTATCACCATCGGGATAAGGAACGCATAAATCGTATATTTATGCTCCTGCCAGAATGTCTTTTTTAAAAGCGGATTCTTTTTCACAGGCTCGTAATGAAACAAAAATCCTTTTAAAAATTCTTTCGTTTTTTCCTGTGTAAATATGGGTTCTTTTTTTACTGTTGTCATGTGCAATGACCATCCTTTCTGTTTAGAAGTTTGAATTCCCCGTCCGTGACGGATTTTTTATTTCAAACTTTCTCCTTCTTTTTTAAATATAAACCATTTGCTGAATATATAATTTATTACCATAACAAAAAAATTTCCGCCAAGGCTCCAGATATTTTTTCCGAAATCATTTATAAAAACAAAATTCAAAAAATTTCCTTCAAATAACTGCCGTCCCAGATCGTCAACCCATTCATGCTGTCTGAGTGTGTCGACCAATATAAACATCCATGCAGCCTGAAAGAGCAGGGAAGCCAATCTTGCTCCTATAAACTGTATTGATTCTTTTTTTAATGTTTTTAAATCAAAGCTTTTGCTTTTGAAAACAATTATTTTGTTTACAAAAAAAGCAAAAACAACCGATATTACCCATGCAATTATCGTCGGAATCAATGTTTTTTCAAAATTTGACTGAAAAACGGCGTAGGTTGCCATATAAATGACCGTAGTCAGAATTCCGAATATTATATATGAGATTATTTCTCTTCTTTTTTCGTTATTTTTCATCAGTTCTCCTGACTGTAATATTTATCTAATTGCCATTTATGAGGATTTGTGTCGATGTATTCCCATATATTAAGATAATCCTGTTCGTTGCGTATTATATGGTCGTGAAAAAGTTTTTGCCATATAGAATATCCTGTTTGTTTCGTGATATATCCTTTTAATTGATTTATTACAGTGCTTATCGTAGGGGCGCGCATTGCGCGTCCGTTATTTACAACTAAAATCATATGGATATGGTTGGGCATAATTACATATTTGTCAACGCAAATTGTTTTGTAAATTGCTTCAATATTATTAATGCCATCATTTACAATTTTTCCTGTTTCTGATAATTTTATTTTTACTGTGCATTCATTTGGACGCGCAATGCGCGCCCCTACGATTTTGCCGAAAATATGTTGTTTGTCTTTTGTACATACCGTTATAAAATATGCACCGTTTTGGCTGTAATCGTAATTTAATAATCTATTATTTTTTCTTTGTGGTTTTTCCATCGTTAATATTTGTTTCCTTTGTTATAAAAACAGGGCGGCGTTTGGTTTCCATGTACATCCTTGCGAGGTATTCGCCTATTATGCCAAGACCCATTACGATAACCGAAATTCCAAATAATAAGATAATAATCGTCGACGCATAGTCCGGTAATTCTCTTTCGCCGAAAATATTTTTAATTAACTCATATATAAAATAAACAAATGTCCCCGTCGCAATCAACGCGCCAACTATCGTTGCAATACGCAGAGGGAAGGTTGTAAACGCGGTTATCCCGTCAATCGCGTATTTGAACAGCGAAAAAAACGACCATGTTGATTTGCCCGCGATACGCTCAATATTTTTAAATTCAATCCATTTCGTTTCAAACCCGACCCAGCAAAAAATTCCTTTCGAAAACCTGCCGACCTCGGGCATTTCCAATATGGCATCAACCATCTGCCGCGTCATCATCCTGAAATCAACCGCACCGTCGATTATTTCAACCTCGGACATTTTGTTTATAAGGCGATAAAAAATCCTGCTGAAAAAGCTTTTGATTTTAGGCTCGCCCTTACGGCTGATTCTTCTTGCAGAACAGCTGTCATACCCTTCAACGTCAATCGCAGAAAGCATGTCCGCTATAAGCTCCGGCGGATGTTGCAAATCCGCGTCAATAATCGCAACCCGCTCCGCCGTAGACGCTTTCAAGCCGGCATACATCGCCGCTTCCTTTTTAAAATTGCGTGAAAAAGAGATATATTTTACCCTGTTGTCCTTTTCCGCGATTTTTTTTATTTTCGCAAGCGTATCGTCTTGGCTACCATCGTTTATAAAAATAAACGTAAAAGAATACCCATCGATTTTATCCACAACCTTACTGCAGTGCTCGTAAAATAAATCAACAGATTCGCTTTCATTATAACAGGGAATTATTAAATCAACAGTTTTCATTTTGTTACCAATCATTTTTGTTCCTGTATTTTATCATATATTTTGTTAAATGTCTATAGCTATTTTAAGGGGTTAGGGGTTAGGGGGTAGAGGTTAGAAAATAAAAGGTCAAATTATGCAACATTATTTCGTTCCATTTTCTGCATTCTGCATTCTGAATATGACGGCTCTTTATCGGAACGAGCCGTCCGCATTCCCTTGGTATGCTCCCAACGCTTTTTTTAAAATTTCGTTATTATTTGCAATAATTTTTATGGGACCACTTTTTGTGTTGCAATTTTCTATAAAATCTTCTAAGTCTTCGTTTGTGTTTAAAATAATTTTTTCTGTTTCTTCATCAAAAAATACTTTCCGCTCATTTGCTAATATTTTATTTTTTCTAATATTCAACGATTTTACTTTTTTATTTTTTATTTGCGAAACCATTTTTTCAATATGCTCTCCCGTTGTTCCGCAGCAGCCGCCTGCTATGCTTGCGCCGCAGTCTATTAATTCCGCTATCTGTTTTGCAAATTCATCCGCGGGAAGTGTGTCAGATGGCAGACTTGCGTTTGGTTTTACTATTAATGGAACAGTGTTATATTCAGCTAATTTTTGTATAACCGGCTTCATGTTTGCAGGTCCGTCCGAGCAGTTAAGACCAAACGCAGACACACCCATATCCTCCAATATAATCAAAGCAGCTAACGGGCTTGTCCCCCACATCGTTCTGCCGTCGGCGTTGACAGTCAGGGTAACAATAACAGGCAGCCCGGCTTTTCCGGAAGCAATAACAGCCGCCCGTGCGTCAGACAAGTTGCACAATGTTTCCGCCGCAATAAAATCAACCTCCGCTTCTTTTAGTGCTTCTATCTGTTCGCTGTAAATACTAACGATTTCTTCAAACGCAGTATCGCCGAACGGAGGTATAAAAAGCCCGCTTTGGGATACATCGCCGCCGACCAAAATACCGTCGGGAACACAGCTTTTAGTTAATGCCGCAAGCTCTTTGTTTAAACGCACAACCTCATTTTCAAGACCATAAGCACGCAGTGCTGTACGATTCGCATTCATCGTAGGCGCATAAACAGCCATTGACCCTGCGGCAACATAGGAACAGACGATTTTTTTATAAGCATCAGGGTTATTAAGTATCCATTGCTCAACACAAGCCCCGCTTGGCATCCCAGCAGCAATAAGATTAGACCCAAAAGCCCCGTCGAGGATATATGGATTTTTTAAATTGTCAAACATATTGCAACTCCCATTTTATTAATGCGGAATGCGGAGTTCGGAATGCGGAACTATTTATGGTTTCAATTCGTTCCGAATTCCGAATTCCGAACTCCGAATTACATCGCTTCCGGCGCGTCAATCTTCAAGAGCGACAACGCGTTTTTTAGCACTGACTTAACCGCGTCGCATAAATACAGCCGCGGATATAAAATCTCGTCTGTTTCGCCTTTTACGCGGCAGGAATTATAAAATTTGTGGAATTTTGCCGCTAATTCAAGGGTATATCTTGTTATAACAGACGGGTTCAATTCGTTCGCGCCTTTTATTATTTCCCCTGAATATGCGCCCAGATGGCGGATTAATTCTTTTTCTTCCGGAGTTGTTAAAACTGATAATTCTTCAATGGTCAAATTCTTTTTTTCTATATTTTCAGATGCGAGGTTTCTTATAATTGAGCATATTCTTGCGTGGGCGTATTGCACATAAAACACAGGGTTGTCCGCGCTTTGCTCTATTGCCAGATCCAGATCAAAATCAAAGTGGGTGTTCGGTTCACGCATATTGAAAAAGAACCGTGCGGCATCTACAGGAACTTCGTCAAGCAATGTTGCAAGTGTAATCGCGCCGCCTGTCCGTTTGCTTGCCTTGACGGTTACGCCGTCACGCACAAGGCGTACCATCTGATATATCATGAATCTCAAACGGTCCTCACCATAACCGAGTGCCTTTAAGGATGTGCTCAACCTCGAAATATACCCATGGTGGTCCGCGCCTAAGACATTTATGCACAAATCAAAGCCGCGGACGACTAATTTATTGTAATGATACGCTATATCAGGTACAACATATGTAGGGATGCCGTTGCTTCTCACAAGCACGAAATCCTTTTCGCAGCCGAAATCCGTCGCCTTGAACCACAACGCGCCTTCGCTTTCATAAGTATATCCGCTTTCCTTCAAAAGCTGTATAACCCTTTCAACGTCGCCGCTTTTATGCACTGTGCTTTCTCTGAACCACAAGTCATATTTTATCCTGTACGCCAACAAATCGTCGTGGAGTGTCTGTATATTAATAGGCAGAGCATAATCTACAAGGGCGTTTTTGCGTTCATCCTCATTTGCTTTTACAAATTTATCGCCATAATTTCTTTCAAAATTCTTTGCGTGCTCTGTAATATCCTCGCCATGATACGCATCTTCGGGCATTTCTATGCTTTCATCAAACAATTGCAGATAACGGACATTCAGGGAATTTGCTAATTTCTCCATCTGGTTTCCGCTGTCGTTTATATAAAATTCCCTGTGTGTTTCATAGCCTGTCATAGAAAGAAGCGAGGCAATTCCGTCTCCTAACGCTCCGCCCCTTGCGTTCCCGATGTGCATAGGACCCGTCGGGTTCGCGGATACAAATTCCACAAGCACCTTTTTTCCGTTGTATAAATCGCTTTTGCCATAATTTTCGCCGTTTTCAGAAATATCTTCCAGCATAGCGGCATAAAATCTATCTTTTATCTTAAAATTTATAAACCCGCCCGCGATTTGTGTTGATTCTATAAATGTATCATTAAAATCAAAATGCTTTACCATAATCTCTGCGATTTTCTGCGGCGGCATTTTAAAGCTTCGTGCGCCTGTCATAGCGGCGTTGACGCTGTAGTCGCCGTGATTCCTGTCCGAAGGAATTTGCACGGTAAACATCGGAACAGGCGCATTTGGCAGTTCACCGCACGCAATCGCTTTATCTGTTGCATTTGCAACGATGTTTTTTATTTGCTCTTCGGTTTGGGTTATTATTTTTGACATTTTTATATCCTTTTACAATATTATCTGCTTTACATCAAACTCACTCTGTGGCAAAAACCGTTTTGCGAATTTTGAAAATCCGTCAATCGAGTCTGTTATAAAATATTTATATACCGGTTTTGCTTCTGTATTGAGCATATCCTTTTCGATAAGCAGCTTCACACATTGCGCGGCGGCGGCTCCGCCTGAGTTTATAAGCACTGTGCCGTCGAGATACTGCGATATTGCTTCTGACAAAAGCGGATAGTGGGTACATCCCAATATAACCGTGTCGACATCCTGTTCCTTTATATTCTTCAAATACATTTCAACCGCATTTTTGGTTACAGGATTGTCTGTATCTGTCAGTCCCTCTTCGACCAACGGGACGAAAAGCGGACATGCCTGTGAAAATATTTTTAATTTTGGATTGGTTTCTGACAGCAGCCGTTCATACGAGCCGCTTTTTATTGTTGCTGCAGTTGCGATAACGCCAATATGGCCGTTTTTTGTCGCTCGTGCCGCTTCCGTGACCGTCGGTTCAAGAACTGTTATATAAGGGACAGGGAGCGTTTTTCCGATGTGCGGCGCGACCGCGCTGACAGTACCGCAGGCGGCAATTATTATTTTCACATTTTGCGACAATAAAAATTCAGCGTCCTGTTTTGCGTATTTTTCAATCGTTTCCCTGCTTTTTGTGCCATAAGGCACGCGTGCAGTGTCCCCGAGGTATACTACATTTTCATTTGGTAAAAGGCGGATTAATTCACGGACAGCAGTCAGTCCGCCAACACCCGAATCAAAAACACCGATAGGTCTTTTGTCCATAAAAAACCTCTTTTTTAAAATATAATACAATAGTATACCACAAATGGTTTATTTGTGCAAAACAATTTTTTTGAGATTGGATAAAATGTGTTGTATTTCGTAGGGCGGGGGCTTGCTCCCGCCGTAAGATTCCTTTGTATATGCGGCGGGAACAAGCCCCCGCCCTACACCGCCCTACATTGTTTTCTTATTTTGTCTTGACGTTTCTGTTGTTTTTGTGTATAATAAAGCTATTATGAAAAATATTTTTATCTTAACATTTATATTAACAATCCTGTTCTGCTCCTGCGACAACGGGAATGGGGGTAACACGCCTACTACGACAACAGACGGCGATGAACTGCGTGCGGTTTTATTTTACAGGGAAGAGCTGCGCGAACGGTATATTGCTTATAGGCAAAAGGAAAAGCTTTCTGCCTCTGATGCTGTTTTATATGTCAACATAGGTTTGGACAATCCGCCCTATACCAATACAAAAGAAGCCGCCGACCCGTCTGATTTATTGGTTTTGATAAATAAATACAACCGTTTACCGGAAGGGTACGAGCCTGACGATCTGGCGGTAATGCCTTTTAAATACACATATAATGAAAACGGCGGGGTAAAGCTGCGGCAGGAGGCGCTTGATGCCTTGCTGTTGCTGATTGAAAATAACCCGTCATATGATTTTTGTGTAAAATCAGGATACAGAACCGAAGCTTTCCAGCGGAAGATTTATGAAAATAATCTGAAAATTTATCCGCAGGAGCAGGTTGACAAGGAGATTGCCAGACCCGGATTTTCAGAGCATCAGACAGGACTTGCTTTTGATTTTACAAAAAAAGGTCATGAAGCTATTGGTTCATTTACAGGAACAAAGGAAGCAGAATTTATGGCGCAGAACGCACATAAATACGGTTTTATAAACCGTTATCAGGAAAGCAGGGAGCATATAACAGGGTATCAGAGCGAATCCTGGCACTACCGTTATGTAGGGGTTTACGCAGCGACGGAGATTTTCGAAAAAGGCATTACTTTGGATGAATATATCGCAATGAATAGTGCAATGAAAAAATAATTTAAAATATTTTTATAATTAGTGCAGCAAAAATGAAATTTTGCTGCACTAATATAATAACACTGCTTTTGAATCGGAAGCAGTGTTCGAGGCCCCTTTTTCGCGAGAAGGAGCAAATAATATGAACGGTACGTTTGAAACGAAAAACGAATCCGCCTTTTTTGAGACGCTCAGAATTGACGGAGAGCAGAAGCAAACCGAATTTTCCGATAAAATTGATATTGAATATAACAATCTGATAAGAATTGAAAAAGGAAGAACCAATACCACCATTGGCACATTGTATAAGATTTGTCAAGCTTTAAATATTAAGTTGGTTGATATT
>Ga0209737_10001234_pt1 | contig 18750 bp, 17 predicted proteins | sample TergutCu122P3_FD_187284 | JGI IMG/M metagenome (GOLD analysis project Ga0209737, IMG submission 187284) | Cubitermes ugandensis P3 segment gut microbial communities from Kakamega Forest, Kenya - Cu122 P3 (SPAdes) (version 2) | ecosystem: Host-associated > Arthropoda: Insects > Digestive system...
ATTCAATCTGATGAATTTGACCGGGAAATGGGAGCGATTAATCGGCAATCCTTCTGTGCCGTTTAAAATGATGGTTTGGGGTACGGGTGGGTCCGGAAAGTCTACACTTGCTATCGAGTTTGCCCGCTATCTTGCCGGCAGCCTCAACAAACGTGTTTTGTACGTAGCCAACGAAGAAGGAGCCGGAGCAACACTCCACGAAAAAATGACCCGTTTAAACGCATTTCATCCCAACCTGTTTATCACAAAAACGCTCCCACCGCGGTTAGTAGAGTATGACTTCGTTTTCTGCGATTCGGCAAATTCCATGCAGTTAGACTTACCCAAATTCGAGCAAACGGCCAAACTGTATCCGCGGTTGTCGTGGGTGTTGATGTTCCAGACCACCAAAGATGGGAACTTTTTAGGCGAAAAGAACTGGCAACATGCCGTTGATGTTGAGATTTACTGTAACGACGGGAAGGCAAAAGCATTGAAAAGCCGGTTCGGGGGAAGTGATACGGTAGATGTGTTTTAAAATCCTTTATTGTACATTCCTGTAAATAAGTAATATAAAACATGCTTGTCATTATTGTTGGCAAGCATGTTTTTTTTACGTATCTTTGCGAAAATTAATTCAGATATTTTTGCATAAAATGATTTTGAAGAAAATTTATAAAAAAAAATCTTACCACATATCTCACCACGAAAAAATGTATATATGTGTATATTAAATTGTTATATGCCTAAAAAACATTCTTTGTGGGACAAGTTATCCTCTTCCCCACGCAAACCCCTGATATTTGGTAAAGAAGTTTTCAGCCACTTTTGCCATTTCCACACAGAGCATGTCATCCCTGAACACGAACTGCATCCTCAATGTGCCTAAATAAGTATCCACTGCTTTGACGGTGCATTTGAAAACGTTATCGCTAACCCAGCCTCCTGCGGCAATTGTTTCGTAATGTGTGTCGAGCACTCCTGCCACTTTGCCGCTGTACGGTTCCGGGAATTTTTGCGAAATGTACTGTCCTAATCCAATCCGTATGGAAAACTCACCGGCTTCGTTGACATAATTAAATACTGCTTCATCAGTTTTGAAATCCATCTTGACAGTGGACAACCCCATCGGATTCGCTTCCATTTTGAAGACTTTACCGTTGTAACGGGCTGCTGCCGGTGAATTAGTTTTTCCTTCGGGAATTTGAATCGCTAATGATTCAAGTCTTGCTGACAGTTTTTTCTGTGCCGCTGCATCATCGGGTATTTGATTTCCCAGACGTTTCAGCAAACCCATTAAAGCGTCCTGAATATCGCCCAACCCATCGTTGTCTAACTGCACGTCGGCTGTGGTACAGAGAATGATGTCGTGTTTGGGCATACAGAACATAAATTGCCCGCCCATTCCATAACCGGCGAATCCACCGTCTTTCATACACCAGAACTGGTATCCGTAACCATGCCTCAATTCAGGTGCGCCACTGCCAACGGCGTTTTCTATTTGACGGGATGTTGCCGCCTGCATATATTCCTTACTGACCAACTGTTTTCCTTCATAAGCGCCCTGATTCATGCATAGCAAAGCAAAACGGGCAAGATCGCGGGTCGTACACAGCACGCCCGATCCACTCCATGAACGCCCGTCCATGTTTTTAATACAATAAATATCATCGGAAATGCCAATGGGGTCTAATATCTTGGGACGCATGTATTCGAGGAAGGTCATGCCTGTCTGTTTTTCGATGATGGCGGCCAAGGTGTTGGTTCCCTGTGTGTCGTAGGCGAATATGGCTCCCGATGGGCGCAGCGTCTCACCCAGATTGAAAAATGACCATACGCCGCTCTTGCCCGGCTGTATGGGGGCGGAGCGCGGGTTGAAAGTGGACATCATCAGGAGATCGCGAACTGTAGCCTGAAGAATGAACGGATGCGGATTTTTTGGCAGGTCTTCCGGGAAAAAGTCCGCTACCTTGTCGTCGAGTTTTAGTTTTCCTTCGGTGATCATCAATCCTACAGCCACAGAAGTAAAACTCTTGCTGACCGAATACATGCGCTGTTTCCTGTCCTTATCGAAAGGAGGCCAGTATCCTTCGGCAACCACAGCGCCATGACGCATGAGGACAAAACTGTGCATACAGACACGTTTTGTTTCCAGGAAATCCAGCATTTCCATGATGGCGCCGGATGGTACGCCCTGCGATTCAGGTGTTGCAAAAACAAGACCTTTAACGTCTTGTTGGGATGTTGTGTCTTTCGACCCCGAACGGGTACAACTGTTAATTATTGTAGGGACAGCCAACAGTCCCAATGCTCCCAAAGACGATGCCTTGATGAAAGAGCGACGATTTGATTTTCTATTTTCCATTTTTTGATTATGATTATTGCTTTCTGACCAATTCGAGCGTATGCCCCATTTTGTCGTGTTTTGTTTGCAGGTAACGCCGGTTATGCGAATTTGGTTCTATTTCAATGGGTACATTTTCCATAATGCAGATGCCGTAACCCTCGAGGGCGATGCGTTTTACGGGATTGTTGGTCATCAGGCGTATCGTGCCCAATCCCAATTCGTGCAGGATACTTGCTCCCACACCGTAATCGCGTTCATCGTCCTTAAAACCGAGATCGATGTTGGCTTCCACCGTATCGCGTCCCTGATCCTGCAAGCGGTAGGCGCTCATTTTATTGTACAGGCCTATCCCCCTTCCTTCCTGATCGAGATATACTACCACACCCTTTCCTTCATTTTCGATCATCCGCAAAGCCTGATGCAGTTGTTCGCCGCAATCGCAGCGGTACGATCCGAGTATGTCGCCCGTGAGGCACGACGAATGCACACGTACCAGCACCGGCTCGTCAGGCTGCCACGATCCCTTGATGATGGCTAAATGTTCCAGCCCATTGGAAATCTGTATGAATGGTATCACTTCAAAATTACCGTATTTGGTAGGCAGTACAGCACGGTCGCCCATTTTAACAATGGATTCCCTTTGCAGACGATATTTGATCAGGTCGGCAATAGTTATGATTTTAAGATCGAATCTATTGGCTATTTCCAATAATTGTGGCAATCGTGCCATTGTACCGTCATCATTGAGAATTTCAATCAGAACGCCGCCCGGTTGCAATCCTGCCAGACGGGTCAAATCGACTACCGCCTCTGTGTGTCCCGGACGGCGAAGTACACCTTTTTCTCGGGCTTTCAATGGCGAGATATGTCCGGGACGTGCAAGGTCTTCGGGGCGGGTGGCTGGATCGACCAATGCGCGGATGGTTTTGGCGCGGTCGGAAGTGGAAATGCCTGTTGTACAGCCCTGGCCGATCAGGTCGACCGAAATGGTAAACGGAGTACCATGAAGCGAAGTGTTATGCCCGACCATCATGTCCAATTCCAGATCTTCGCAACGTTGTTCAGTAAGCGGAGTACATACCATCCCGCGACCATATTTGAGCATGAAGTTCACTATTTCGGGAGTGACGGTTTCGGCAGCACAAATGAAATCGCCTTCATTTTCACGGTCTTCGTCATCTACTACAATAATCACTTTTCCATTGCGGATATCTTCAATGGCTTCCTCTATTGTATTCAGTTTATTCATCTATGCTGGAATCTTTACAATAAATACGGTACCTTCTGCAGGATTACTTACAAAATCAACCTTACCATTCAGGTATTTTTCAGTCAGCATTTTCATGCTATATGTTCCCAAACCTCTGTTGGTGCCTTTGGTGGAGAAAGAACGGTTAAACACCTTTAACTTTTCATTTTCAGACATGATACTGTCATTGTGTACCCTGAAATTTAAGTATCCGTCATCATCCAGATAAACACTGACGTCTATCTTAGCGCCGGATGGTTCAGCTTCCAATGCATTTTTGATCATGTTGCCCAGTACACGCGACAGCAGTATTCTGTCAGAAACAAACAGGTGGTTCTTCGTATGGTCGATAAAGTGTATATCTTTTTCATCCATGCTTGCCTGTTGTTTATACTTTTCCACTTCCTCATTCACAAACTCAAGCGTAAACAACTTATGCTGTTTTTTTTGATATTCATCATTTTCAGCCATCGTTAATACTTTGTGTGAATTAATTTGATCTGTCAAAGAATTTACCAAAAGCGTCAGATACGAGAAATACGCGGAATATTTCGGGTCTTTAACATTATTCAGGGAAAATGTTATTCCATTGAGACCGGTGATCGTATTATTGAGGTCGTGAAAGAAAATACGTTCCATCACGCCGCGTCTTTTTTCATTGCTGATGTCGGTCATGGAACAAAGGATAAAATTATTACCCTTAAGTTGGATATTTGTGCACTGTACTCGCAAATCCAAAGTAACTTTGCCGTCATCGCTGGCCATACAACATTCTTCGACCACTGTATTCTGTGTGACGCAAGTCATCATCGTTTGCATTGCGCCACATGCTGTGCAATACTGTGATGTTCCACAACCATTTACATCAAACGAATGCCGGCAGCCAAACATTTCACCAAGCCGTTTACCCAGCGCTTGCTGTAAATCTGTGTAGCCGAAAGTGTTCAAAACAGCTTTGTTGGCAAAGACAATTTGCCGGTTCAAATTCATCACCGTTAACATTGACGCAACGCCATTCATCATAACTGCCAAATCCTTATTATCGGCTATGACGCTGTATTGTTGCATTATTTCTTTCTGCGACGACCTCTGAGGAGAGGCAAAACATGTATAAAGCGTTTTATTCATGAGAGTCTCGTGTTTTTTAATTATTTAAAAAAAAACAAAAGTAAATATTTTTGATTAATGATAATGGTTTATTGTTATTTTTGTACCGGATTTTTTTATATAAAAAATGAAAATAGCAGTAAAATTACCCAAAATAGCTATCATACCTCGAACGGTACATGAGTTGGATTTTTTTCAAGAAATGCTTTCGAAAATGAAAGCCAGTTTTGTTGTGTCTAAAACAGATGAATCATTTCTTTACAGATATGAAGAAAGACTGAAAGAGGCTAAAATGATGAAAGAAGGCAAATTGCCAAAAAACCTTTAAATGAACTCTATGAAAATTGTTGAAAAAAAAATTGATAATGACAAACAAACAATAAGGAAAGAAAAAAACAGATATGGCTTCTTTCTTTTTACGGGAGCAACCTTTCTTGGATTTATCGTATTTATCATCAATTTAGCGAGATGCAACATTGATACCGATTGGCTTTCGTGGTTGTATTATATTCCGGCGGCGGTAGGACATGCATCATTGTTTGCGTTCATTTTGTACCTGCTGTTCTATGTACCGTTTTCATTTATATTCAAAAATTATAAAGTACCGGCGGTCATTTTCATTGTCTTTGCTATTGTGATGCAAACTTTTCTAGTACTCGATGGCTTCGTGTTTAACCTGTACCGGTTTCATATCAACGCTTTTGTGATCAATCTGGCTTTGTATGCCGGAAAGGAAGAATTTGTGTTTGACATCAAATTGTACCTCATGTTTGCGGCATTTATACTCTTTACTGTAGTGCTTCCCTATTTACTGATCTTTTGGATGGGGAAAAAGTGGAAAAGCCAGCGACGAAAAAACCAGATCATCACCATCTGTATTGTTCTGTTCGTTTGTATGCTTTTTTCGCATGTGGCGCATGCTGTGGCTGCGGCAGTCAGACAAACAAGCATACAAAAATCCGCCACCGTTCTGCCCTACTTTTTTCCGTTGACGATGAACCGGTTATTGGACAATTTAGGCATAACATCGCAAGATGAGATAGACCGTTTGGATTACGACGTCCCGACTTCTGATCTTGCTTACCCTGTCTATCCGATTGTTACCGGTGATTCCATCCCCAACTGGAATATCCTGTTCATCGTTATTGATTCATGGAATCCAAGAACTTTTGACAGTATTACCACACCCAACATCTATCGTATGGCAATGGAAAATCATTATTTCGCGAATCACAACAGTGCAAGTTTTGGCACGAGGGAAAATATTTTCAGTCTCTTTTTCGGTTTGTCCTTCACTTACGAAACCGAATTTATTGTTACCAAAAAATCGCCCCTGCTGGTAGACCAACTTGTTCACCGTGACTACGCCCTGCAGGTATTCCCCAGCGCTCCGCTGCCCAGTCCGCCATTTCATGAGATATTGTTCAGAAAAGCGCCCCACGTCAATTACAGAACAGACGGGAATACGCCATTTGAAAGAGATCAGAAAATCACCCGGTTGGCCATCGATTTTATGAATGAGCAGAAAGACAGGAAACCTTTTTTCAGTTTTCTTTTTTATGATTTGCCCCATGCCATGTCGATGCCCAAAGAGATTTCACTGGCAAAATTCCAACCCTCATGGACGGAAGTCAATTACATGGCGCTGAACAATAACATGGATCCAGAGCCATTCTTCAATTTCTACCGGAATTTGGTATATCAGGTGGACAAGCAAGTAGGAATACTTTTGGAATACGTACAAAACAGCGGTCTGATGGACAATACAGTAGTGATCATCACCGGCGATCATGGCCAGGAATTTAACGAAAACCGCAAAAATTACTGGGGACATGGCAGCAATTTTTCGAGATGGCAACTTCATGTCCCGTTGATCGTATATTATCCCGGCTTGGAACCTCGCAAACAGTTCCCACACATGACCACACACTACGACATAGCGCCCACCCTGATGCAACGCTATCTGGGCGTAGAAAACCCAACCACCGATTACAGCATGGGTTACGAACTCTGCGACACCACAAACAGGTTTCCCCATGTAGTTGGCGATCATGTCAATTATGGTTTTGTGTTTGAGGATATTATTGTCAGAACCGATCATCTCGGAAGGATGACCGTTACAGATAAAAGCATGAACGATCTTCCGCGCAATGCTGTAAATATAAAGGAATTACAGAAAGGGATTGAGAAGAAGAATATGTTTTATAAATGATTAAGGTTTCCTTCAAATTTCTTCCGTTTCCCATGCGCCAATAGTTCATTTTTTTCTATCAATAGCATCGCCGATTTTGAACAATCTTTTACCGCTGCCTTTCCAGGGTAAAAGATAATCTTTCGTATTTATATGTTTCAGAGCTTTATCGGCGCTTGCTTTCAGTTTAAACTCAAAACAGTATTCAAAATTTTTCGTCTCTACCAGCGCGTCTATCCGTCCTGAAGATATATGTACTTCCGGCCGGCAGTTCAACCCCAGCATTGTAAATATTAAATGTATGGCAGTCTGGTAATAATTTTCCTTTTCCTTAATGATCTCGTAGGGTATGGACGCTAAAAATGATTTCAGCGTATTCATTGCAGCATCAATGTCGCCCTTAAACAGCGCCTGTGGCAACTGTGTACATAATGCGCGGAAACTGACTTCCGGCGCCTGAGCATAATGATCCAGCAACGATCTGGCAAAACACGACCGCACCTCTTCATTCGGATAATCAAGAATAAACTGATTCAGTTCCGCATCGTAACTCGAAATAGACAGGTAGCCGCTCAGTTTACATTTCATTGCTTTTCCCTGTATTTTGCTGAATCTGTGCAATTTCAGGCGCAAAATTCTGTTCCAGTTCTTCCTCTGTTATTCCGAAGAGGTCGGCATATTTCGGGTTAAGGGTTAAATCCGCAAGGTGATTCAAATCGGAAAACACACTGACATGCGAAAACTTGGTAACTCCGGTTAATAACACAAACTTCAAATACTCGTCACAAGATTTCAATACGCCGTAAAATCCTTTCAATTCATTCATATGAATCAACGGTAGATCAATAGTATTGGAGTAATGGTTTGTCATATTCGTCAATAATAACTACCACTTGTTCATTGAGATGTTTGTGCAGGCTATAAATCAAACAGGTGAAGCGGTCGCTAACGGTTTCGCCTGTAATCGGCACCTGATATTTTTGAGTGCAAAACTCAATGTTTCTATTGAGATTGTCATACAAAACATCTATTCCGTTGGAATAATTTCCCGGGTTCAAATCAATACGAATCACCGGATGTTCTTTCCATTCCCATTCGAGAGTGTTAATTGCAAGAGCGGGACGTCCTGCAATTTCGTCGAACAATTCCCGTCTGCCCTCGAAAATCGCCCCCTGCGTCGAACACAGCAGGGATTTCCCGAAACGACGGGGACGTGACAGAAAGAAGGCGCTCTCTACATCGCTTATCAACCGGTGAATGATTGAGGTTTTGTCTACATAGATGTAGCCTCCTTTACTGATTTTCACAAAATCCTGTATGCTTACTGGCAGTCTCCTTTTCATGGTTTGTATCTTTTTTTACACTGGTTATTTAAACCTGTCCTTATGCGCCCACAATCCCAACGCGGGGTTCGAAATGTAAAACACCTCTTCGCCGTCGGGCATAGTGTTGAAACCGTCTTTAAGATTTTCAGGATTATAGCGTTGCATCATTTCATCGAGGCTGGCATAGCGGAAATGGACGCCTTCTATTTCTTCGCGGGTCAGTTTGCCCGGGCAATAGGTTACTGTAAAACGTCCTTCGCTCGAGCCGTGAATCAGGTGAGCGGCTGCGCCGAGATTGTCCTGCAGTTCCCTGTTTTGTTCCACTGCGGCAAGCGTTTTGGGTGTGCCGGCATAACCGTATTTGCGGATGAGCCGGTCTATTTCTTTGTCTTCGCCAAACTCCTTCAGTCCGGGAGCGAGAACAATCAGTTCTGCTCCATCGGCCAATGCCATACGGGTGCGATAAACGCTTTTGTTGCCGAGCCAGGTACTTTTAAACTCTTCGGGATCGAGCAACACTACCGCCTTTTTGATGGGATGATCCACCATCAGAAAATTGACTTCGAGTGACAAAGCGGCAGCCAACCGGAAACATTCGAAATCGTCGCCAGCATACAGTCCGCGGATTTGCAACTTGCCGTTACTGTCCTTGCTTACTACGGTTTGAATATACACAATCGGCAGGTGATGGGTGAAATGCGTCGAAGCGTAGTTCAGTACGCTGCGTACCGGCGATTCGGCGCGTCCCATGATACGCTCCATGCCGTACACAGCGCCGATGAAATGACTTTTGTTGATCCCTTCGGAGCCGCCGGTTCCCACGAAAACATTCTTGTTGTAGTTGGCCATGCCGATCACTTCATGTGGCACTACCTGTCCGAGAGACAGAATCAGATCGTGACAGCCTTCTACCAGCAGTTTGTTTACCTGAGCAGGCCAGGTGTAGTTGAGTTTGCCTTCGGATACCTGCTGTATGTATTCCGGCGGGATGGTTCCCACGGTAACCACATCGTTGCGCCAGTCGTGCACGCGGAACAGGTTTTTGGGAACACGACCGAACATGCGGTCGATTTCACTGTCGCTCATTGGGGCGTGTGTTCCCAGCGCAGGTAACACATCGGTAAGCGCATCGCCATAATGTTCCCAGGTCATTTCTGTGATGATTCCCGCAAAGGAATGAAACCGTGTAAAATCGGGTGGCAACGCCAATACTTTCCTGCGTACGCCCAACATGTTGAAAATCTCAACTAATGCCGCTTTCAATTCCTCGTTACTGAAAGCATAATCTTTTGATCCTTTTGAATAATATAGCATTTTTTTTATTGATTATTGTCTAATGTCTATTGTCTTTTCAAAACGCGGCCATTAATAAATGTATATCCTGAAATGGTATGTTAAATAGATTTCCGATATAGGAATTGGTAAGGATGCCGTTGTACATGTACACGCCGTTGCGCAGGTCGGCGTCTGCTTTGAGCCAGGCGGAATGGCTTCCCTGTTGTCCCATGGTCAGGATCATGTTCACCAGAATATTGCTGATGGCCATTGAGGCTGTCCTTGGCACGTGCGAAGTGATGTTGGGTACGCAATAATGTATGATCCCGTGCTTAACAACAGTTGGGGCGGAAAGAGTTCGTAATTCTGACGTTTCGCAACATCCTCCCTGAATAATACTCAAGTCGATGATCACTGAACCCGGCTTCATGTGTTGTATCATTTCTTCAGTTATGATACTGCGGTTCAAATAGTTGTCAATATACACAGCCCCAATCACCGTATCGGCAGACGCCAGCGCCTTTGCAAGTTCTTGCGGATGCATCACCGAAGTATACAGGCGTACGCCCAGATTTTCCTGCAAACGTTGCAGACGATGCACCGAATTGTCGAATACCCGAACAAAAGCGCCGAATCCTAAAGCGCTACGCGCCGCAAATTCAGCGGCAGTACCCGAACCAATAATAACAACTTCAGCCGGAATCACTCCAGAAATGCCTCCAAGCAAAATCCCTCTTCCTCCAGATGATTTGCAAAGGTATTCGGAGGCGATTTGTATGGAAACGGTGCCTGCTATTTCGCTCAAGATTCTTACTAACGGATAACTGCCGAAGCGATCCCTGATGTTTTCGAACGCAATGGCTGTGATTTGTTTGTTGGCAAGTTTACGGATGTATTCTTCAGAAAGTTGGTAAGCAGGAAGATACGAAAAAACCAATTGCCTATTCTTCATCAGTTCAACTTCGTCGATTGTCGGAGGATTGATCTTGAAAATGATATCCGCCCGGTATACTTCATCTCGTGACACAATGTCAGCGCCCTTCTCGCTGTATTGCAGGTCGGTGTAGTTGGCGCCCTTTCCTGCATGCTCCTCCACCATCACAAGGTGTCCATGCTGTACCAGAATACTTGCTGTTTCAGGCGTCATAGCGACCCTGTTTTCGCAAGGATCGGATTCGTAGGGAATACCAATTTGCAGTCTTCGCCGACTGCTTTCTACTTCTAAAAGTTCTTCGCAGGGCATCAAAGCCTCTTTGCTGATAGGAAAATACAGAGTGGACATTTTTAAATTACGATTTATGCATTACGAATTAGTGAATAGTCACTGAAATGACAGACGGTCAACCTGAAAGGTTTTGGAGTACATAAAGGATTTTACATGCACCGTTCCTGTAAGGTTCAGATTTTTCTGGTCGTTCATCAACAAGCGAAATAGATTGGTCAAATTGGAAAGCAAATCTTTCAACTCGATGGCTACATGAATTTTGTAATCCTTTTGGGTTCGTCCGGCCAATGTGATTTGTTCCATTTGCATTACGGTACCAATCACCCGGTCGTTGAGCCGCAAATCCATATTGGCATTTTTGATCTTCACATTGAAACGGTTCGGATTGTTTACCGTAGCCGTGATGGCCAACCGCAAAACATTTCCTTTAAATTCCTGATAGGTTACATCTTTTACGTTCAGCAACTGAACTTCATCATAACCTGAGCATCCCAAAAACAGTGCGGGAAGGAATAAATAAATGATAATCAAATACTTTTTCACTATGTTTCTTATTTAGGTATGAAAAAGCAAAAGTAAAACTTATTTTTGAAAAAAGAGAAAATAATATTTTGAGACATTACAACCTTTACAATCCCTTTGCGTATAATCATTTTGAAAAAGTTATATAATTATAGTCATTTTTTTTAAATCATTTTTTTAATCATTTAATTTTCAATCAATATGAAGAATAAAGTAAATTTTTTTGTGAAGGCAGCGACCATGTTGCTGTTATGTTTCGCCTTGGCAATGTGTAGCGGCGATGATGGTAAAGATGGTAAAGACGGCAAAGACGGAGCACAGGGGCCAGCAGGAGCGGCAGGGCCAGCAGGGCCAGCAGGACCGGCAGGACCGGCAGGACCGACAGGGCCAGCAGGACCTGAAGGGCCGGAAGGGCCACAAGGAGTAGCAGGTAACGAGGGAGTAATAATGTACACCTACGGCAGCGCTACTATTACTACTGGAATGTGGGCTTACCTAATTCCGGATATTATGTTTACTGATGCAGATAAATACCTTATCAATGGGTATTATTTCATAACTGTGGGAACATCTTCTTCCTGGATTCCTGTTCCCGGTCCTGGGCATAATTTACTGTATACCGTTCAATATCTATTAACTGCTAACCTCACTAATGGTAAATGTATGTTTGGCGTAGGTTTACTACAAAATGGAACTGCGATTCCTTATACAACACCCACCACATTTGAAAAGTTCAGGATCATTACAGTTCCCATACCTGCAGGTAACATTAAGCCGCAAAGTGTAAGAAGCAATCCTCCGGTTGATTTTAGTAACTACAGTGAGGTAGCCGCTTACTATGGTTTGCCGGAGTAAAAGTGTTTTTGAGCGTCAATCGTTTACCGTCTGATTGGCATCGAGTTAATAGGGACGTTCATAAGTGAGCGTCCCTTTTGTGTGCCGTGCAGCTAACGTATTTTATCGAAAGCATGATTAATTTCAAAAATCGCATCTTATCTCATAATATTTTTTATATTTGCAACAATTTTTATTTGATAACTTATAAAATTTATACAGTATGAATCAATTACATCGAAGAGATTTTATCAGAACCTCATTATTTTGCGGTATTGCTGCTTCAACCCTGCCTGATGCATTTGCCGGGAAAACAAAGGTCGTTATTGAAGCCAACACCCGAGTAGCGCTTGTTGCAGGGACAAATCGTTCGGAAATGGTATTCAACGCCTTACAGCCTTTTGCGAAAGAAATTGCTCAAGCAGCTGGAAACAGGCGTATCGTTGTTAAACCCAATATGGTTGAAAAAGACATTCAATTGTGCGCCACCCACAGGGACACGATTGAAGGAATCCTTGAATTTTTCAAGTCAATCAACAAGTTGGACAATATTGTCATTGCCGAATCTATTGCATTTGGCAAGGCGACAGATTGTTATGAGTGTTATGGATACATTCCGCTATCAGAAAAATACAAGGTAAAACTGCTTGATTTGGACGAACATCCTTATCAGAGGATTTATGTTATGGATGAAGCGGATTTTATACCCAAACCCATCAGAATATCTTCATTACTGGCCGATCGCAATACTTTTGTCATGTCGGCAGCCCGTATGAAAACTCATAATACAGTGGGCGCCACTTTGTCGCTCAAGAATATAGTGTTTGGATCTCCCTTAAAAGACCCGGGATACATGTATCACGGAATAGCCAACTCCACATCCGGTAAGCGGATTTTACACGGCAACGGTTACAGGGCAATCAACTATAACATATACGCTCTGGCACAACATGTCCGTCCCGACCTGGCATTTGTGGATGGTTATGAAGGCATGGAAGGAAATGGTCCAACACAGGGTACTCCGGTTGACCACAGGATATGTGTCGCCGGTTTGGACTGGATGTCTGTCGAACGTGTCAGTCTTGCTCTGATGGGCATAGATCCTGCCAATATCGGATATCTGACCTACTGTTCCGGTGCAGGAATGGGACAGTTTGATCTGAGCAAAATTGAAATTTTGGGTGAACCATTGGCAAATCATATTCGAACGTATAAGTTGCCGACCAGTTTTGAAAGACAAATGCAATGGAAGACTCCAATTGAGAAACAGTAGAAAATCATAAAAAACATAAAAAAACAATAAACAAAATGAACGATAGAAGAAACTTTATGAAGACAGCCGCTTTAGGTTCGGCTGCAGGTTTAATGGGATTACCCGGTTTAAACGCCGCTACACCGTATGAGACGCCCAATTATGCAAAAGCAATGGCTCCGGTAAAAATTAAAAATTGTAAAGCAATAGCTACCCGTCCTGGCGGCTCAAATCTTATTGCAGTAAAAGTTGAAACCACCGAACCGGGCTTATATGGAGTCGGTTGCGCAACATTTACGCAACGTGCTTTTCCGGTTGTTACTGCCGTAGAACAATATATGAACGATTTTTGCGTTGGCCGCGACGTTGATAATATTGAAGATATGTGGCAGGCATTTTATGTGAGTTCGTACTGGAGAAACGGACCTGTATTGAACAACGCAATCAGCGGTCTCGACCAGGCTTTGTGGGACATCAAAGGGAAACGTGCCGGTATGCCGGTTTATCAACTTCTGGGTGGCAAATGCCGTTTTGCAGTGCCTCTTTATGCTCACGCAAGTGGCAGGACGGTTGAAGATGTTGTCAACAGTGTAAAAAGATTTATGGACCAGGGATTTAAACATATACGAATTCAATTAGGCGGTTATGGTGGCACAGGAACTGGTACAGGATTGAGTCCTGATTTCAGAGCGGCAGGTTTTGGTATGGAAACAGACGGATTTATGGATGAGCAATCCTATATAAGAGGTACGATAAAGATATTTGATGCTGTGCGAAAAGCTTGCGGCGAAGAAATAGAACTTCTGCACGATATACACGAACGCTTGCAACCTATGGACGTCATATATCTGTGCAGGCAATTGGAGCAGTACAGGCCATTTTTCATCGAAGATCCGTTATCGCCTGAAAATACGCACTGGTGGAAACAATTGCGTGAAAGTACGATTGTTCCTTTTGCGATGGGAGAGCTTTTCAATAACATCAACGAGTTTGTTCAGCCCATGGTCAACCATTATTTCGATTATATCAGAATCCATATTTCGCAGATTGGGGGCATTACTCCTGCCATGAAAGTGGCAAGGCTGGGCGAATGGTTTAATGTCAGGACTGCCTGGCATGGCCCCGGTGATGTTTCACCAGTAGGTCACGCTGCGAATGCGCACATTGACCTTGCCACATGGAATTTTGGCATTCAGGAAGGCGCTTACAACTTTTCAGAAAATGAAAAGGTGGTATTTCCGGGCTGTCCGGTAACCAAAAATGGTATGCTGTATGTCAATGAAGCGCCGGGTCTTGGAGTTGATGTTAATGAAAAAGAGGCTGCAAAATTCCCGATAAATAACAAAGCACCGGGCTGGACGATTCGAAGATACGACGGAACGATCATAAGGCCTTAAACCAGGAAAAAAAAAACGAAAAGCCTGATGAAGCAAATTCATCTCATATTACTACTATTATTGTATGCAGGGAAATATCTTTCGGCTGCCGGGCTTGAAGAATGTATCAAACTATACTCTACCGGTTTTTCTGCAGATGGCTTCATTACATTAGAATATAAATGGCTCATCCCGCCTCCATCAACTGAAACATACGGTTATACGCTCTTTCAGTGGAATGAAGCAGTGGGGTGGCAATCTACTTCCACCAAATGTAATAAAATAATTCAGGTGTTGAATGTTTATCCTGATATAGAAGGTTCTGATGCTTTGGCGGCATGGATGCACGATCCTGAAGTTGGATTGGGAAAAATTAGGGTTACTACGGTTCCAATAAGTGATTTCAACAGTAATCCTGATAGATATTTAACAAATGAAAGCGGCCAATATCTTTATGATGTGTTGATGTTCGGATCTTGGGATGCAAATAATGCCAAAGATCTTACCCCAACTTCTGCAATAGCCGTAAGAAACTTTTTAAATTCAGGACGAGGGGTACTTTTTGGGCACGATACACAGTTTGAATATAATCCGAATTTTAGTTCACTGGGAGATAAAACAAATTTGGATATATTCAGTAAGGCACCTTGGTCGGAAAGCACAAATATACAGGCAGTTAATAATGGTTTTTTATTAAAAAATCCACATTTAATTCCGTATAATTCTGTCCTGAACATTCCTCATGCACACACTACCGAACAGTATGCAAAAGGAGTTGTTTGGATGAAATTTCTTAATACAGAGCCAGATGTATGGCATAATGGAGGAGTCAATAACTATTATCTCACCACCTGGAACAATGCAGCCATGATTCAAACAGGACACTCCAGCGGGCAATCAACTTTAGACGAAAGAAAGATAATTGCCAATACTTTATGGTATTTGTCTCAATTCACAACTGACACGACTGTAGAAGTATGTACTGCCACTGATTATGCTGCACCCGATACGCCTGAAGTCAATCGACAATGCAGCGTAATAGATATCATTTCAAAAGACAATGGCAGTCCCAACCGTTTATATATTAAAGCATCAAATATGGTTGACGATTCAGATACCTGTAGATCAAATACTGTGGAAGTGATATATAAATCGGGTTTAAAAGGTTTCTATATTTTGGAAGACAACAAAGCAACAAGCGACCCGGATCTTTCATCAAATTCCACCACGTTTATTCCGGCTGACGACAATCAATTGGTTACCTATAAAGTGACAAACCTGGACAATTACATTCACATTCAGGCAGTTGATGCTTTTGACAATAGGAGTGATGTGTATCATTTAAACCCAGTTGATTACCACATTGTTTCAGTTTCTGCCGACCCTCCCGAAGCAGGTGCGATCACCGGAAACGAGGTCTATTATTGCAATGACGATAAAGCCATCATAAAAGCCATTCCCAATAAAGGATATTATTTTGTGAATTGGACTGAAAACGGTATTGAAGTTTCTACCGATGCTGTTTTTTCTTTTATCGTAACCGGAAATCGTAGTTTGGTTGCTAATTTCGAGATTATTGATCTGGATTTCGATACTTATGCCGTTATTATCTGCGACAGAGTAATTCTGCTTAATCTTAAGAAGTTGTCCGAAGATGGCTTTGAAGTTACCGGTTGCAAATGGTATAAAAATGGAATTGAAGTAACTGAGACAAACACTATTGATCCGTTTAGTTATTCTGAAGGATCCGATAAATTTTTAGAAACTGAACCTTCATACTATTCCTATTGTCTGATTACAATTAATCGCGGCATTCAATGTTTTAGTGAAAAGATCATCATAAGCCGGAAAAAGGCGCTTGAATGTCTTGATTGTCTTGATTGTGATGTGGATAAATCCGACAATTTGCTGATTTATCCCAATCCGGTATCTCCGGGCGGTTCACTTACCCTCGAAGGAGTTGTCAAAGGACATCCGGTATTTATATACAATCAACTTGGCGCTTGTGTGCTCTGTACTGTTGCCACCGGCGAAATCATGCAGTTATCACTTGACTTTCCACCAGGAATATATCTGATACGCAATAAAGATAAAATTGTGAAGATTTTGGTCGTCAAATAAAAAAGTTTTAACTCTTGAAAATATGAAGATTGCGATTATGCAAAGAATAAGCCTTGTTACGAAACATTTTTTTTTGTTTTTTGCATTGGGTACGCTGAATGTTTCAGGACAAAAACCTTCAAACGAGTATACTGTATATGGCGGAGGAGGGCTGGCTGCTTATCATTTTTATCCATCAAAAAAAAATATTTCCTCCAGGGGTTATGAAGGAGATGCAGGAGTTGGGTTTACTGCCTTTTTAAATCAAAATTGGGGTATTCATATTGGCGCAGGAACAGGTTTTTTCAATGTTAAAAACAAAGTAGACGACTTTCTTTTTATCACACCCGATCAGAAAGACTGTGAGGATAATCCATTCGACTTGTACACAACGCTGCATGATTATATGGAAACTCATAAAGTATTCACATTAACTGTTCCTTTGATGCTGCAATTTCAAACGAACATGGGTCAGCCAAATAGTAATAAAAATGAAAAGATGGGGTATTATGCCATGGCTGGAGTAAAGATATATTTTCCATTCAACTATTCTTACAGTTATGAGTTTACATCATTAAACAATGCTGCTTATTATCCTGATTTTGATAATTGGATCAACACATTGCCAATTTTGGGTTTAGACACTTTCGATGGAAACAGTGTAACCGAAAAAATTCAATTTTCCGTTTTGCCCTTTTTTGCTTTCGAGACTGGCGCTAAGTGGCGTATCAAAACCGGTTACCTTTATACCGGATTGTTTTTCGATTATGGTTTGTATAATTCGGCCAGAAAAAACAGAGTACCGTACAGCAACTACATTTACCCCGAACAAGTGAATGAAATGACACTGCCAGTGTTATCAAAAACAATGAATTTGATAGCAACAGGCATTAAACTGAGATTGGCATTTTTTAGAACTCATAATTCTTGCTCTTATAAATGGTGGGGTAGAAAAAATGTGAAAGATTAGTTGGGAATCAAAGATGGTTGGATAAATCTTTGAAAAAAATATTTACTTTTGCCGTTCAAAAGAAATCATCAGCAAATGCAAAAGAAAATGTTATTGGGCGACGAAGCGATCGCACAGGCAGGGATTGACGCCGGAATGTCAGGTATTTATGCTTATCCGGGAACACCCTCTACACAAATTATGGAATATGTCATGGAGTCGGTCGAAGCGCAGAACAAGGGCATTCATTCTGTTTGGTCGGCGAATGAAAAAACGGCGATGGAAGCCGCAATTGGTATGTCGTATTGCGGAAAGCGTGCGATGGTGTGCATGAAGCATGTAGGAATGAACGTAGCGGCCGACGCTTTTATCAACTCGGCCATCACCGGCGCCAATGGCGGACTGCTGGTGGTTGTGGCCGACGACCCGTCGATGCACTCGTCGCAAAACGAGCAGGATACGCGATTTTACGGAAAATTTGCGATGCTGCCCACGCTCGAACCCTCCAACCAGCAGGAATCCTACGATATGGTTTTTTACGGATTCGACCTGTCGGAAAAACTCGGCTTGCCTGTATTGATGCGTATCACTACAAGGTTGGCGCATTCGCGTGCCAGCGTTTCGCTTGGCGCGAAAAGGCAGCAAAATGAACTTCGTCTGCCTGATGATCCACGCCAATATGTATTGCTGCCTGCTATTGCCCGCCAACGCTACAAAAATCTGCTCGGCTTGCAGGAAAAAATTGAAGAGGAAGCCCTTTCATCGGGATTCAATAGTTACATAGACGGGCAGGACAGTTCGCTGGGCGTGATTGCGTGCGGCCTTGCGTTCAATTACCTGATGGAAAACTTTACTGATGGACGTTGTCCGTATCCTGTGTTGAAGATAACACAATATCCTGTTCCGGCAAGCCTTGTAGAGCGCCTCGCCGAAAAATGCAAAAAAATATTGACGCTCGAAGACGGTTACCCGATAGTTGAAGAACAACTCAAAGGCTTGATTCCCAATCCTGCATACGA
>Ga0209737_10001235_pt1 | contig 18745 bp, 24 predicted proteins | sample TergutCu122P3_FD_187284 | JGI IMG/M metagenome (GOLD analysis project Ga0209737, IMG submission 187284) | Cubitermes ugandensis P3 segment gut microbial communities from Kakamega Forest, Kenya - Cu122 P3 (SPAdes) (version 2) | ecosystem: Host-associated > Arthropoda: Insects > Digestive system...
TGGAGAGGGGGATGGAGAGGGGGATGGAGAGGGGGATGGTGTGGATGGATTGATAATGTTGTTGACTTTTGATACACCGCTTGCCGCTGTTGTTGTTAATGTGTTTTTTGCTGTTTGTGCCAGTCCTTTTAGTTTATTTAATACCATTAAATCACCTTGCGAAATAAATTCCTAATGCTAACGTAAATAATACCAGTGCTCCGACATATAAATATGAGATATTTGGGACGATGATGTTTATTAAGTAAACCATTATCGTTACCCATATTTCTGGATAAATGATTGTTGTCCCCATCAGCCCCATCATAACGGAATTCATAATAGGGAGAATTGCTCCGCCGAGGAAAAATAGGACGACAATTGTAGCGGCTACCCCTATCACTGATAATAGATTGCGAATCATTTTTACACCCTGAAGTCGTTATTACTCATTGAGAGGGCTACCGCTAACAGAACAACTGTGATCGCAAATAATCCAGCCATGACGGCTATTGCCGCCACACTCCAAATCCCTGCGTCTATCGTATTTACGATCGGAGAGATGATTCGATAGATTGTGTTGTCGATAATTAATGATTGTGTTGATGCCGTTATGGTGCGATATAATGTATATATCGCCCCCACGCCGATGATCCCGAATAGGACGACCCTTATTAATTGAATGAAATGTTGTATGATGAATTGGACTAGCATTATTAATATCTCCCTTTGATCGCCCAGTAGATTGATGATGTGATTGCAATCGCGATGATGTAAACCCATATTGCATTAGCTGTGGCAAATATTGTCCCGACAAGTAAACCTGTTGATAATACTGCCACTGAGACCACTGCTATGACCGACCCTGTGCGTAAATAAATTATTAATCCGGCTAATCCACAGATTAGTCCGATTAATAACCCGCCAGTATATACATCTAGAGCCGTATATATATTTGTTGCGAATCCCCATACAGAGAAATCTGATCCATAGAGGAATAACCCCCAGAAATTTTGAATAATTTGTGTTGCGTCCATTTAAATCCCCTTCCATATCAGGATAGCGAATCGGATTATTGATATCGATATTGCCGCATTTATCGCCGCGATCATAAATAATGAGACGACTCCGAAAAACTCCCCGACACCTGCCATCTGGAAAATCAGTCCCATCGGCATAACCATTAACCTGACTGCGTCAGGTGTATTAGCGACCAATGCTATAGCGAATATCAGGATGTTGATCCCTGCTGAGACCAGCCAATCCACCCCATCTATGAGTTGACCGAGGATTCCGCTGTTTGTCCCCCCTATACTAAATATCTGAGTTACACTGACGTTCCGTCCCCATTCCATCAGATTCGCTGTCCATGTATTACCGCCGACCCCCAGCAGAGCATCTCCGCCGCCTGTCGCCTGGAATACCGTTATCAAACCAGAGATTACCACTGCAAGCGTTGTGATATACATCATGATTTCGAAAAATCTCTCTGAAAACATCCCCATTATCTCACCGCAACCTGGTTATATACTACAATTATGACGCCTATACAGAGCAACACTACCGCTGTAGCGGGTAATGACAACCATCCTGCATAAATTAGTATTGAAGTCATCCCTGCCGTGACAACTACAGGCAAATAGTTTGCGGATGCATTACTGACGAAAATCGCAACTATGAATATGAGACCCATAGCTACCGCTCCCATTACATTACTGGTTAAACCGATATCGAATAAGATTCCTCTTGATACCCTATAAATATCTGCTATTATCCTTTTTGCTGTTTGTTGTCCGTTCGTCGCTTCAATTTCTGCTTGAAGTACTGCGTTTGGTGGTAGGTGGGATATATCATACGTTATGATGACCCCTTCGTCTGTTGATTGTATTGTAGGGTTACTTAGTACTCCCGATCCGCCCCCGATTGATGACCATGTCGCTGATACCGTTTTAATAGATATCGTCTCCTTGTCGTTTAAGCTTTTTACGATTAATTGCCATGTCTCCCCCACTACTTTCGATTGCAAGATCATCGCATTTCCAAAATCGATTTTTGTATCTCCCTGACTATCTATAATTATGTAGTACATCGCCCCCAGGCTAACCCCCGATATTGTCCCCTGGAATAAGATCTGGTTATTCCGAGACACTATAACGTCATATACCCCACTCCTTTCGATTTCGACTACTGCCCTGGATGCGCCTTGTAGATTCCTGTCTATTAAAGATACTCCCCTCTCGTTGAATACTTGTAGATTTGTGTTGAAGATCGGTGCACCGTTCTTATCGATAATGATAAATGATACGAAATTTCGTTCTTGGAAGATCGTTGAGCTATCCAGTTTTCTCATGTACAGGATGAAATCGGTTGATCCTGTAGTCACTGCCAACGTTCTTGAAATTTGTCCGTATCCGTCCGTTTGTACTATGACCTGTTGCTCTCCTTCCGTTACATTTCGGTAATGCACCATCCCTACATCGGTTGATCTCATGATGAGATTGTCTCCCAGGAATGTCGTGAAGAATTGAATTCTCTCCCCTGTATCAAAATCATATACCCTGATACTGATATCAAAAATCGATCTTAACATTGTCATCCGCATCCCACCGCCACCCATGACGAAGACTTCGTTTTGATAGCCCTGAGCAGATACAGTGAACACATTTGTTCCCGCTGTTGCGATCCAGTACTGACCGCCTGCCTGAGATCTCTGTTGTGACACGAACGCCCCTGTCGTTGCATTGTTCTGAATAATTAATGCATTTGAAACCCCTGTCCCATTTAATCCATAGATTATCCCATTGACCCCTGCCGTTGTTTCAGCGTTTACTGGTGCTGATAATCCTCTTGCCACCGATAAATTCATATTTGGTGTTGTTCCCAGATTTGATAAAATCGGGTCGCTTGGTGCTATTATTAACCCTGTGTATGTCATGTTTTGATAAGATACTGTAGCCGAGTTGAATACTAAGTCAAACGGTTCCCCGATAATAAGATTCGGGATATACACTGTGAAACCGTGGAAATCGTGTGTTGGTGTTATGTTTTGTGTAATCCCGCTCTGTGTGAACTGTATCGGATTTAAAAATGTGGCATTGATATCATTATTTGTCAACTGTCTTGCGGTTGCTCCGCTGAATACGACTTGAGGTAATGCGATGCCTGTAGCCACTGTTCCTACCCTATGAATGTATCCACCTGTTACGCCGTCTACGAAATAAATTCTTAAATCTGTAGTATCTGTGATGTTTATTCCAGTCGTTCCGACATATCCGCTGAAATCGACCCATTGTCCACCAGTTACCCTTCCCCTCACATGTAACGTCCCGGGTACAATGCTTTGTCCATAGAATTTCGTAACGATTGTATTATCTACCTCGTTTACGATCATGTCTACTGGTATTCTATCTCGGAAAAGCGGATCATATGATAGTTGCCACTCTATTGGTGTATGGATTGGATGCGTCATTGCCGAAATTGTTAATTCGAATGGGGGAGAGTTTGCTGGAACGATAACTGGCATTAATTGGTTTTGAGCGACTACCCTTACTGTCACTAATGCGGATGCGGTTGAGTTTGAATTGTCGAATTGCACACTACTGAACGTGTTTCCGTAAACTTGTACCTGTGCTGGATTTAAAATATTCCCTATTTGATTTGATATCCAGTTCCATATTCCCGATAATGTCCCTTGTTGAGTATTTGGGTAATTTGCCATATTTAATGGATATGTCATCGTCCATGGGTTTCTCATTTCTACATAATCTGGCGTGACTGCGTTGAACCGTATTGACGTGACTGTGACATTTGTGTTTCCCGATACTCCGAATAACCTACCTGTCGCTTGTATTTCGTTTGTTACCCTTGTCGTCCCTGTCTGATAAAATCCTAATTGGAGCATATTCTCATCGATGATAGTATACCGTGTGATGTCGTTAGATCTTGGTGACCCTAGTCTAGTTACCATACTCATCCTAGAGGAATTTTGTTGCGGATTTGATCCCATTTGTACGATCGTACCATTTAACTGTGTTAACGGCACTGCCCCACCGCCCCCGAAATCGTTAAATTGTGTCATTCTTACGTTTGCTGGCTGATTCCCTGATTCGTTCGTTTGCGTAACTTGTAAGATTTGCCCAGTCATGTAAGTCGGGGTTGTCCATCGTGTTGATGATGTCCCTATAAATGCCCCCCCATATCTTACTGGGTCGTTTATTTTCATTGACACGTATGTTCCCATTGATAACGATGTAATTGGTGAATTTGGAATTTGTGGATACTGTATATCTTGTACAAGTAATGCGTTGTTGCTGATGTTATGTTGAAGGAATAACTCTGATGGGTCTGTCATCTGTCCCCATTCCAGATAACCGATGTCTACCCTTATGATGTCGTTTGTTGTCCATGGAAATTTTATGAAATGCACTCCGTCGACTGCTTCTACGAACATGTCTAATCCGTCCTGAGTGACCCAATACCTGCATTCAATTCCGTTTATCGACACCGTGAAATTCCGTCCTGGGAATCTAATCATTCCCCCATTATTCAAATTAGATAATGGTATATGGATAATCCCTGTTTGATCGCTTGTTAATTCCGCCCGATATGGATAAAAGTACGAGTAAGCGATTCCTGATGCTGTCGAGTAGTCCACGTTAACATAGATGTTTGTCAAATTTTGATCGAACCATATTGCTGACCCATTATATGTGAAATCTATTGATCCGATCTCCCCTGCAGGAATGATCGATTTGAAAATATATTCTGTCGACGCCGATGCCATTGATGTTGCCATCAATATAATCAAAAAAATAATAAGAATGTGTTTTAATTTTATCATATAAAATACACCATTTATAAATTAACTACAATTACAATATAAATCTACCTGATTTCTTCCAGTGTATAGCCGTGCTCCATTTGTTGATGATACCCTGCCGATGTGATAAGCGCATGTTGATATGTGTGGATTTCCTATCGGTACGTGATCTACATAAATCCATCCGTCCGTTGTGTTTATTGCTAAAAACATATGCGCCCATCCATCCCCCCAATTGATTACGATTCCGGATTCCCAGTCCTGTTTTTTTATTTCGGCTAACCCTGCTTTTGTAAATTTTACACAGTTGAACTCTTGATCCCATTTGTTATTACGTAATCCGCTTTTCCTTACTGTTTTTATCACCTCTTTTTTAGTAGGAATGTGTTTATCGTTTGTACATAACCATACATATATCGTATTTCCGTCTCTATCCGTCGTTATCGAATCGTCTTGCGGATGTAATAATGTCGTTTTGATGCATCCATTGCAGTTTGGCTCGCTGATTATTGGGTAATCTGTTGACCCTGACGTTACCACCAGTGTTCCCATAAATAAAAAGAAGATTAGGAGTATTACTCCTATTTCTAATATATCCTCTTTCATCATGTTACCCTGATTAATTGTGATAGTAAAATAATCCCTACGAGCCCTGCCACGAAGATTATTTTTGTCGTGTTGGATGACGCTAGGAGTGTCCCTAAGACCCCCCTGCCTGCTCGTTCCTGGTCGATATATCGCATTCTGGATATTAGGTTTTGGATGTTAATACTTGCGGCTTCGTGAACATATGCAACGAACCCCCTCACGTATTCGAATGACAAGATCGTTGACGATTTCATCAATTCTGATTTTAAATTAATCAAGAATTGTACTTGTTCGACTGATAACGATTCTCCCATGACGCCATTTTGTTCCATATTTACAAATTCCAGTTGCTCCTCGGCTGTTTTTCTTATATCGATGACGTCAAACAGGTACACGTATTCGGATAATTCGTTTTTACCCCCGAGTTCTTTGATCGCTGTGAATAATAAACCGCATTGCCTTGCCGCTTCCGCCGTGATCGGTTGAGTAAATCCTTCGGAATAGACTACCGCTTGCATTTTTGTCCCTTGGATGTGTGAGATTTGTTTAGGCTCTGGTCGTAAATAGATTTGACTGTCTTTGCTTTTTGTAGCGTGGACGAGCCTTTCTGGTAATTTTTCATTTTGTGCTAGTGGGACGAATTCGATTGTTCCGTCAAGTTTGTGGATTATTCCTAAGTAATTGCCTTCTTTCGATGCTGTTCTTATAATTTTTGTTAAATTGTTTTTCATTTATTATTGCTCCCGAATAATGTGCTTTTGCTCTCTTTGACTGTGTTCACGCTGTCAACGTATTGCGAAACTTGCTGTTTCCTCGTAATTAATGCATTCCTCTCAGCCGCTCCCATTGCCCTGACGATTCTAGCTCTTGCCGCCGCTATGATTAGTTTGCATGCGTGAGACCATGCCGGATTATTCAGCCAGCAGAGGACGTCCCTTCCTCTTAATTGCATCCTAGCCTCTTCCAGTTGCGTTTCTAATTCATAAATATACAATTGGATTTCCTGTTGTGTATAATTCCCTAATGTGATGTCGTCCGATGTTGATACCAGGTAAAACTGTTTTAAGATTTCCCTTCCGTTTTCGGTGAGGCGTAATTTATCTAACGACTTTAGAAAATCGTCTGCTATCGGATTACTATAGACATTCGAATTAAACTGAAATTCTGGATCATCATACTCTTTTTCTAGCCTCATTTTGGCATCATCCCTATATAATCGAATCTCATTTTTTTCATTTCCATAACGATTGTCCTTAATTCACCGATTGCTTTGATTTTTGACCATCGGCTAAGATTGCCATCTCCGATCCTGTCGTTTAAGTTTACTAGTTTTTCCCTGATTGTATCCAGATCTTTGCAGTCCTATTTATCGATATCATTTATCACGGATTTGATTTTTTGCCTTAAAATTTCCATATTTTCCTCATCTATCATAGAAATCATCCCCTTCGAACATCTTCTTTATAAATATATCCTCTTCTTCCTTATTTTTTTCCTTATATCTTTTTACCATGTCTGCCGTTGTGTGTAATTTGACCATGATAGACATTGTCATGATTACCCCGATGCTGATTAATAAGAGTGCGATGTGACCGTATCCGACGAGCATTAATACTAGCGATAAGACAAATGCGATCTTCGCTGATAATTTTACATTGTTGAAAAGGTTTATTCTCTTTTCCCTTTGTTCATCTGTTAGCGTTTTTTTGGATGTTAATTCGTAGAGTTTGTCCAATTTTTCCATTATTTTCTCATCCTTCCGATTTCGATAACTAGTGATACTAATGATATCGCTGACATTGTAAATAACAGCTTTAATAATCCGCCGTTGAATTTTATACCACAGACCGTAGACATTACCAACCCGATCAGCGTGAAAATATACCCTGTTACGATTGGTGCCATCGTTAGTAATCTGTATACCTTAGTCCAGCAATCGAATACCTTATTTTCGATTTTCCATTTATAGACTTTTTCCGATTCTGCCATCATGCGACTGAAGCATGCTAACAGGATAATCCCGATGCCCCCATTTATTAAAAATAATGATTTACCGCTGTCCGTTAATACTCCCACAAATAGCAATAATATCCCTGTTGTAATGGCGTAAATTGTGAAAAAGTATTCATTCGTTATTATTTTGATTAATTTTTGTTCAGTTTTTTTCATTGACGATCGACCACGGCGGAGAGTGCGAATACACTAATAAATGACATTGCGATGCTTAAAGCCAATACAATCTCAATTACTCCGATCGGAATAAATGATAATTGTATGATGATTGTTTGGTCGGTGACGATCCCGAAACCGACCGCCATAAAAAGAAATGCCGACATTCCCCCGAATCCGAATCCTGTCATTGCTATTACCGCCGGCATCGGGTCGACGTCTTTGCCGTAAATTTTCCATCCGAATAATGCGACTGCTGACGCTGTAAAAACGATTACTGCGATTGCTAAAATGATATTTTGCTCCATTTTATACACCTGTTATATATCAATTTATTTCATCGGTTGATTCCGATAATATCAATTACGTCTATTAGTTATAAAAGCTTTTGGGCTAAGTGTGGAGCATTCACTGTAGCCCACGATGATATATTTTAAAAAAAAAGGGTTGTAGAAGCTGTGTTTGCTTCTACATGTCAGAGGATATCGTTTTTTCCAGTTACGCAATTAAAATGCGTAGTTGAGTAAGCGGAGAATGTACGCTGCTGGCAATACGAAAAGAGCAAGACCGAGCATAGTATAAACAGTGCCAACGGTAGTGTTCAAGCCTGTGTAGACTGCGAACATTGTGCTGTTGTTATTGATCTGTGCGACTTCGGAGACGTTGACGATGATTAACAAACCAATATAAAGAGCGACGATACCTGTGATAGATTCCATGATCATGGAAAGGTTACCTGAATTCTGCATAATAAAAGACCCCCTTAGGATTAACTATATTTGATTAATTTTTACGCTTGAGCGTATAGTTAATCGAATATAGTTAATTTATATAAACTTTCCGAAATTTATTTTGCGATATGTGATTGTAGGTACGCATCTCGTTTTTTATCGTATTTGTCTAAAAGGCATTTTGGCGGCACTGGGAAGATAACATGTTTTACGTTTTCTGGATGAACGTATTTTTTCTCATCTCCGAATACCACCTGTTTTAATTCTGTGAGAATTGCCAGACCGTTTCCGTTTGTTTCTTCGTTCGTCAGTTTACTGATTGGTCTTAAATCGTATCTTGCAAAATCTCTGACTCTATTGTCGATCCATGACCTGTCCGGAGAGATGTAGACGAGGCAGATTTTTTTAGACCGGATTAACCGAATTAACGAGCTCGTTTCTTTATTTTCGCCCGACATCGCCGATCTAGATGAGAGCCCCGACCCTTCTCCCCCCGCCTCATCTAATAGCAAGAAATCTCCATCTTTTGAATTATTGATTGCATTGATCAACTCGTCTTTTGTATAGATTATTTTTGATTCATCGAACCCATTTCGATCTCCCATTAAGCAAATTGATAATCCTACCGTGGATTTACCTGTTCCCCTATCTCCCTCAATGATAACGTCTGTTGATTGCTTAAATGTCAGTGCGTCATTGATTGACCGGATTAGACAGAAATCTTTACTCATCGTTGCATCCCTCGTATCCTAAGCATTCGGATTTTACTTCATGTAATTCGCTAATTTTTAACGGAGTGCATTTAAACGGCGGATAAATTAAGATCCTGTTTTCTCTTTTGATTGCTCCCGCTGTTAGAAATACGTCCGTGATTTCGTTTGATAAGCAATTGTAGTGTGATTCCAGATCCTATTCAGCCGCCCTTATGATTCTTAACAGTGTTCTATCCGTCCAGATCCCCTCTAAAACAATCAAGAAGAATTTTGCGAATGCCGCTCTTTGTTTCATCGTCATGTTGGTGTTTTTCTTTGCGGATGAGTAGACGCTCGCTAATGTTTTAAAATCGAATAATCTTCCGTAGCCTGTGTTTTGGATTCCGGGTTTATATTCATAGTGCATTTTCGATTTTCGGTAAAGGGCTATTGATAAGACCCTTACGTCTGTGATAAAATCGCCTGTCATTTTCGCATTTAGGAAACCGAATTTGTATACATCTGTATAGAAATGGATCCTTGCTGATTGTTGGTCGGTCGCCATCCTTGATATTAACTCAGAATAGAACTGGTTTACTTCATTATAGAGTGATACCGAATCGACGTCGTTATGCAAACTTGTATGATCCGACAAAATCCGACCCCCCGATATTTATAATTCCTGATTCGACTAATTCGATGAATAGTGTTTTTACGTATCCCTACAGTGTATCCACTTTTTTATAAACATCATCGTCCGATGTTATTAATTTGTCTATATCCTCTCTAAGATCGGCATCAACCCTTGACCCTAAAATTAACCTTAGATATGACGTCGAGGCGTACAGTTTTCCGTAACCGTCCTTGACTGGAATAGACCTCGTTCCCTTGACTGCCATTGTTTCCGCCATTAGGGCGCATTGGGTAGCAACCTCTTTAATTGCTTCCCTTAGCATTTCTGAAAAATAATCCGTCTCTTTTCCTGTGAATTGCTCCATTTTGTTGCTCCGATTTTGATAATCACTACGTGATTATCAACCATAGGGGGTATATATAATTAACTCTGGTGGAAACGTGAGTTTACCGAGATTTGTATGTGGTTTTCCTTATTTTTATTATACCTATATTTCCAGTAGACGTCTCATTTTTGAGATGCTCCTCAAAAATGTCCGGCTCCAGTGGAAACGTAGGTTAACAGAAATTAACCATTTTTGATTAATTTTAAGTTCCAGTGGAAATGTATGTATGTATGTCTACTGCTAGCGTTTAGAATGATGTATATAAGCGTTTATGTTTTCCAGTGGAAACGTAGGTTAACAAATATTAACCGTTTTTGATTAATTTTTCGTGTTTTTTCGATTAATCGTTTTTGGTTAATTCTTGTTTTTAGGTACTATCAACTCACCGGATTTTTAATTTATTACCTTAGTTTTGGAGATTTACACTAGGTGATCGTTATTTTTTACCCTTAGAAATTCTCCAGTGGAAACATAGGTTATATAAATGAGTAGTAACACGAATGTTCACTAAAGTATTCTTATATATATATATTTAGTATTTGCGTTTTTTCGGTATTGGGTTGTTGTTTTGACGAAGGTTGGGGCTAAGACTAACTATTGACCTGCGTGGCGTTTTTTACCCGATGTCGATTTAGATAGTTCCAGTGGAAACATAGGTATCGGATTTTTGTTATTTTTTGGGGGGTATACCTTCGCTGATAAGTTCGAGTGGAAATGTAGCTTTTTGTACATTGGTTTTAAATCCGTATGTGGTTCTCAGTAGGTAATTATATATACTAATTGTGCCTTTATTACTTTTGCCGAAAGGCGAGGAGTAAAAGAATGCCAGTATACCCACGATGCGAAGTAAGAGTTAAATGTGATAAATGTGATGATTTTTACATTATTGAGAACGCCGATTATACGAATGGTGACCTATCAAATGATGAAATGGAAATATTGAATTATCTCGGATATTCCATCATTTTGATTGATAGCCCCACATACGCCCCAGTTTATGAAATTCTGTGCCGGTGATTGCAAATGAACTTGATAGAACGAAATAATTCGATTATCCAATTGAATACCAGCAAATATACATACACCCGACTTTACATCAGGAATACTGATGTGAAGTTTTTCGAACTCATCCGTTCCAGACACACTGTCCCATTCGGATGTCACCTTGCTATGATCTTCGCAAGCCCACGTACCGCCGACATCGTATCTTTGTGGTTGGAACAACTTCCCGAAACATTTAGATTTAACAACCTGTCGTTTTCCCGACCGCTTGCGTTGCCGAAAGCTTTGGATATTTATTTCACATACTTTGACGAGCAGATCCATCTCGCACGTATCTATAATGGAAAAGTGATTTATGATTTTCTTAAATGAGAGGAGAGATGAAAAATGTACCAGAAATTTATTGATAAAAAATTCAATGATGACAGTATGCGCCTTATTGATAGGATTAATGAAATAATATGGGAATACCAAAATATCGGTTATAAAATGACCTTGCGCCAGCTGTATTACCAGCTTGTTGCCTCTGATGAAATCCCGAATACCGAGAATTCATACAAGAAGATTGGGTCAATACTTAATGACGGTCGCCTCTGTGGATTGATTGATTGGGACGTCATCGAAGATAGAACCCGATCCGTAAAGGGTCTTGGTTACGATGTGGATGTTCCGTCCGCTTTACAGTATGCTGTTGATACGTATCGCATTAATCCGTGGGATCATTACGACGGCAGTGTTTACTGCGAAGTGTGGATTGAAAAAGACGCGTTAGTATCTATTGTAGAACGTGTTTGTCGACACGCTCACATCAATTATCTTTCTTGTCGTGGATATCCGAGTCAGACATTAATTTATGACAGTGCTAAAAGGCTTGAGACCCAATATATGAATGGTAACGACATTACTATCCTGCATCTTGGAGATCATGACCCTTCCGGAATTGACATGACCCGAGACTTACAGGATCGGTTAAATATGATGATGAGCAACGGTTATGTTCATGTCGAGCGCATTGCTTTGACCTACGACCAGATACAAGAATTTAACCCGCCGCCGAATCCGACCAAACTTACGGATACGCGTTCTAAGGCATACATCGCTGAATTTGGGTACGATTGCTGGGAGCTTGATGCATTAAAACCCGACGACATTGAATCGATCATTCGGTTTAATTTAGAGGCTGAAGTCGATTTGGAAGAATTAGAAAAAATCTCCGCCGATATTGAAAATAGAAATCATATGCAGGAATTTGTAAACACATATAAACCGAGGAGTTGAAATGATTAGAGAAAGGAAAATTAGAAATTACAAAGGAACGACTAAGGGATTGCGACTGTCCACCATTGAGGATATCGAAGATATAAAAATTGCAATATCCCAGTCTACATATAAACTAACACCAAACCAGATATATTACCGTGTTATTTTTAATAACAGGATGCTTTTCGCTGATAGCAACGAAAGGAGACGATACCGTGACCGACTATTTCGATCGTGTCGGACTGCCCTTCGTAGAGAATTGATTAGCTACTACGTAATTGATACTGATGGTTATAAGTGGTGATCAGTTAATTATATATAGAGTTGATTACTTACTGTAGTATTGCAAGCAATTGCAGGATTTACAATGAAGAACCAGTTAAAGAAAAATACCCTCTTTGTCGTATCGCATAAAATATATTTATCCCGACTAGGGCATCTCAATTCCGCAAAGAGATTTCCTAAATGGGATTTCCGATTTGAGAAGTTCTTGTTATGAAAGACCATTGGATACTAAAAATAAGTTGGTTTAGTGCGATGATAATAATCATCGCATTTTGTATAGCCGTATTGACGCATTTGATAGAGATGATTATATGAAAAGCATATTTAAAGACCCTGTGTATTATACCCTCACCGGTAAACCATTTAAAATGAGTGAGTCTGTTTGTAAGTATTGTAACAGCCCAATTCCGCCTCAGTTGTTTTCGACTGGGCGTGGTTGCGACGATTGTGAGTATGACAGATATATCGATAATATGATGTGTTCCGATATTGATGAAGATTTTGGATGTGATCGTTGATGCCGATGATTGTGTGCCATGATGACCGCTGTAAATACAGTCGTGGTCGATTCCCTCATGACTGTCAATATAAGGGATTTGTAATCTTTAAACCGTGTGGTAAATATTCCATTTGCCGGACATTTGAAGCTAAAATACAGCATGTACAAGTTGAACTTGAATTAGACGGATCTGGTGATTGAAATGAGAGAACCTAAGATATTAATTGCGTGTGAAGAATCGCAGACGCTTTGTCAGGAATTTTGGGTACTTGGTGCTGATGTCTACAGCTGTGACATTTTGGAGCCGAGTGGATATTTACCAGAGAGACATTTGCAATGTGATGTTAGAGATGTCATTATGGATGATTGGGATGCTATTTACGCGTTTCCCCCATGTACTGACCTCGCTTCTTCCGGTGCTTGTTGGTTCCCTGAAAAAATTGCAGACGGCAGACAGCAGGCATCGATCGAGTTTTTTAAACTCTTTACAGATTTACCACATGTTCCGTTTACATTGATAGAGAATCCAGTGGGGATAATGTCCACGAAATACCGGAAACCTGACCAAATTATCCATCCGTGGCAATTTGGTCACCCGACCACTAAACGTACGTGCTTATGGCTTAAGGGTTTGCCGTTGATTGAATACACTGAAATCGTGCCGCCTACCGAGCAATACATTTACAAATCCGGGAAAAAGGCAGGAAGATCGGATCCGTCTTGGCACGTTGAAACGTTGAAATTGCCTTCCGATGAACGCCGGAAAGCCAGATCTAAAACATTCCCAGGAATTGCGAAAGCGATTACCAGGCAACATTACCCGATAATCAAAGATGCAATAAATAAAAATAGGTAAATAAAGAATTCGTTGAAATCCATTGAGATTATTACCCACAAATTGGATAATAATCTCTTTTTGAGTGACTAAATTAACTAAAAGGTAAAATTGATAAAATAAGGAGTAAATTAACATGACTAAAGTTTTGTGTAAATGTGAGAAAGCGATGTCTCCTCGTGTGGCATATAGTAATTCGATTGTGTTTTTTTGTGACTCTTGTGGACGTGTAAGATCTGTGACGTACCGCGATCTTTCGAAATCCCCTGATGAGTTTGGCTGGGATGGTTATGCATAAATTTGAAATATATGTCAGCTGGAAAGGATTCCATGTCGTGAGGCGTTAAAATGAGTGTACATTTTAGTAAAAAGAGTGACGAGTGGGCTACACCCAGAGATCTGTTTGAAAAATTGAATGCTAAATTTGATTTTACACTAGATCCGTGTGCTACTGAATTGAATGCTGTTTGCCCAAAATATTATACGCGTGAACAAGATGGGCTTACTCAGTCGTGGGAAGGTGAGCGTGTTTTCTGTAATCCGCCGTACTCGGATCTGAAGAGATGGATTAAAAAATGTCATGAAGAAACTCAGAACGGCTGTCTTGTCGTCATGTTGATCCCGGCTCGTACCGATACAATTGCATTTCATGAGTACATATATGGTAGATATGAAATAGAATTTTTGAAAGGGAGATTGAAATTTGGGGATTCTGTTAATTCTGCCCCATTTCCGTCGATGCTCGTCCTAATGGTGAAAACATGGCAGTAATTTCATACTCCCGAGTCAGTACGACCGATCAGTCCCATGAAAAAGACCGAGAACCCCTAGAGGATTACATCAAAAAGCGTGGTTTGACATATAGCAGGTGTTTTGAAGACAATTGTACAGGCACTAATTTCGATCGTCCTGCGTTTAAGCAGATGCTTGACTATGTCCGCCCTGGGGATGAGATTGTCGTCCTTGACATGACTCGCTATGGGCGTAACGCGGAGCAAATCGTAGAGACATTGGATTTATTACGTAAACGTGGCGTAATCGTCAGGATTTTGTCAATCCCTGCAACTCTGCAAGATTTCAGTTCATCCGGAGATCAGATTATGGATTTATTCCAGTCCCTGATCTTTGATATTATCATACAGGTTTATGCCATTATGGCAGAGCAAGAATATCTTATTCGTAAATCCCGCCTGGAGAGAGGAATGAAAGAAAAGGTTCGTCGTTGCCTTGAAGACGGGGAAGAATGGAACATAGGACGTAAACCACTTTGCGACGAAGGTAAATTCCGTACCGTTTACGCAAAATATGAAAGCGGAGAATGGACTAAAATTAAATGTATGAAAGAGCTCGGAATCAAAAATGTTAAGACATGGGAGCTTTACCAGCGTAAATTAAAACGAGGGTTACCATTTAGGAACTCCAAAATATTGAAAGGGGGAAATTAATCCCCTCTATCTTTTTTCATTAACAGTTCATAGCCGTCACGGATACACCAAATCAATGAAATGATGACCATCAGTATGAACATATCCGCCATCGACGAATCGGAGAACCTAACTACGAACATCGTGCTGATTGCAAACATAGTGATCGGGATGATTGATTCTTTTCTATAAACATATATTGCAGACGCACCGAGCCATATGAACACGAAGATGAATTCCGGACTAATCATTTGAACCATACCTTTCCTTCTTTTGTGAGTTTTACCTTATTCGGATCTTTATTGTTTTCGATAACCGCCTTCTTCCATTTTTTTATATGGCAGCTCGGTACCGCTTTTGGCATTTTTACATTCGTTCCGTGTTTTTTATTCAGATCGTGTACAATCCACTCCATTGCCGGCATTCTGACGGCGTTGTCCACGTCTTTGCGTGTTACATCGGCTCTTAGGATTTTGACGCCTTTATGGGCTTTGTAGGACGTTTTCAAGTCCTTTACTTGTTGGACATAATCCTGTGTGTCTTTTTTCTTTCGTTTTTCCGGCATATTTGGATTTAACACAGATGCGTGTTTTCTCCTCAGCTGATCCTGTGCGGATTGCACGTTTAACCCTTTTCGTTTAATTGGCATAATCGGACTTGCTTTTGTGTAATCCCTTTTTTTTGACTGATGCTCTCCGATTGGATGTAAATCTATGACAGTTATCCATGTTCCCCTGTGACGAGATTCTACTGCTACAGACCCCCATTCTTTGAATTTATCATCATTGACTCTCACGGCGTAACCGTGGTATGCCAATATTGCAGCCAGTCTTTTGGCTGTTTGTTTTGTATTCCTGACTGCGATATCCAGATCGCCCGGCTCACGTGTTCCTCTGCTCCCGATTTGATTCTGTGCAGCTGAGCCATATATTTCGTGATCTATTGTCGTTAAATATTTTGCAATGCTGCTTGCTGTTGATTTGTCGAATAATCCTGCCTGTTGGATAGTATCCCTCTCATCTTCGAAAATCGTGTCCTTGATGCTGTACATGTCTTTCATAATTTCACCTTGTTAATAGCTTCGTAGAGTGCCCTTGCGGACATTGCCATAGTGAACCCTATTGTAGCCCATATTGCGCCTGTCGTTATTGCTGTCACTAATGCGTCCGCTCCGTTTACGATCGTGATAAGCCAGTAGCTTATCGCTACCAGCGTGATTACTACTAATATTTTATCCAGCATGTTATTACTTCCACATTTTTATTACATCTATGCGCCTGTCTTGCATTGTTTCGAACCTGTCAAATTCCTGTCCACTGTTGTCCCCACTTGTTGATCGTTTCATTTTCGGTAATGGGGGTATGATTGGTAAGATATCGTCCGGTCGTACTTTTACTTTAACTTGTTCTTTGGTATTATTCTTTGTGTTGACCTTAGTGTTGACCTTAGTGTTGACCTTAGTGTTGACTTTTGTGTTTACTTTAGCAAGTGCTTTCGTGTTGACTTTTGTATTGACTTTTGTGTTTACCTTAGCAAGTGCTTTCGTGTTGACTTTTGTATTGACTTTTGTGTTTACCTTAGCAAGTGCTTTCGTGTTGACTTTTGTATTGACTTTTGTGTTTAGTTTGATGTTTGGTTTGATGTTTGGTTTGATGTTTGGTTTGATGTTTGGTTTTACTTTTGGGACGTTAAATAATTCATCTAGTCTCTCTTTTATAATCTTTGGGGCGACGTCTTTCGGAGTTACTGTCGTTTTATCCGCTATCGGTTTTATTCCTAATTTTTTACCGATTGGGTTGTTAACTAAGATCTGGGCATGGCTGTGGAATTCTGATGTATTGAATGTTTTTTTGTTTGCCTTTTCAGTAGCATTTATGATACTCGTCAGCGTTTCCGCTTTCCATGCCTGTGCATTTTCTTTCGATCCTGTTGCATTTATGATCGCTTCGTTTTGTGCTTTCGTTCCCCAGTCCTGATTAATCATCGGTTCGAAATCTCGGATCATCTGGTCTTTTTGATTATTTAAGAACATTTTTTCATTCCATACGAATGGTGATTCATTTGAATCCCCCTTGGGTCTTGCGATCCCATCATTCCCATAGATGAAATGTTTATTGAATTTTGGGGCGGGATTGAATGCCGCTCCAAATCCTATTCCGCCAGCCACTTCCATCGCCCCCTCTGTTGCACCGTATTTTAACATATTCGCGAAAAATTGAGGAGATCCGAAATTGGCAGTTGGATAAATATCCCCTCGTTTCAGGTTTGCTCCGTCCCCTTTTAATATACTGTACCCTGTACCGAGTGGAGAGAGAGAGTACCCAAACCCAGCTGGGAATGCTAATGCCGCTATTTTGATGTCGTCCGCCAGTGCCGCTCCTCTTACTAATCCGATCGCTTGTCCTGGTTTTAACAAATTTGACCCGACCGCCGCCTTTACTCCCTGCTTTGCGATGAAACCTATCCCATACCCTGAACCAATTGAGATAGCCGCCGCTCCGTGCAGATTTCCTAATGCGTTGGCAGGATTGTCTGCGAATTGATTACCCCAAAATGATAATAAATCATTCCCTGCGAATTTTAACCCTGCAGGAATGTCTTTGATATCCATTTCCCACAACCGATCCCCCTGATTTTCCATCCTGTCGAAATTTATTGAAGCGTCCTGGATCCTGAACGGAATCGGGACAGGTAGCGGAGAATTTAACTGGTTTGCGATTGGGTTTTTGACGATTTCGATATTCCCATAAGAGAGAATCCTCTGTCCGTCAGATTCTCTGCGGATATTACCTTGACTATCTACAAATGTTTTAGGGATAATGTCTGAAATTTTATCCATCGTTTGAGGAGCTATGAATGCCGCTCCGTATGCGAGATTCCCACCGAATAGATTACTTGGTGTCATCGGTGTTACAATACTTGACAAGAACATCGATTGATTAGGGGTTAACCCTAATGCCCCCTGGATCCATTCTGCGTTATTTTCAGCTTTTTGGTTCATTTTTTGCACTGTGTCGAATGATGGAGATCCTTTTGGTTTGTATGTTATTCCGCTCCCTGTTGGTATTGGGATCCCTGCCGGCACTTGCATGAAACTGCTGAAATCTTGTATTGTTGGTGTGTTTGGGATAATGTGCCATACACCGCTTGCGTCCATTGCGTTGCCTGCCGCCCATGGCTGTACTGGGCTGTTTGGGAATAACGGAACGAAATCTTTTGGGATGCTGTTTGCTAATGGTGTGTTTGGGTTGTTTTGATGTGCGCTTGCCGCTGACGGCGTAGACCCTGATGGGGATGGGGATGGAGATGGGGATGGAGATGGAGAGGGGGATGGAGAGGGGGATGGTGTGGATGGATTGATAATGTTGTTGACTTTTGATACACCGCTTGCCGCTGTTGTTGTTAATGTGTTTTTTGCTGTTTGTGCCAGTCCTTTTAGTTTA
>Ga0209737_10001236_pt1 | contig 18733 bp, 20 predicted proteins | sample TergutCu122P3_FD_187284 | JGI IMG/M metagenome (GOLD analysis project Ga0209737, IMG submission 187284) | Cubitermes ugandensis P3 segment gut microbial communities from Kakamega Forest, Kenya - Cu122 P3 (SPAdes) (version 2) | ecosystem: Host-associated > Arthropoda: Insects > Digestive system...
TTCAATTTTTTCAGCTTCTTTAACAGCTTTTTCAGTTATTTTTTTAGCTGGTTTTTCAATTTCTTTTTCAATCTTTTTAGCTGGTTTTTCAATCTTTTCAACTGATTTTTCAATTTTCTTAGGAGTTTTAATTTCCTCAGAACCGAATTATTTCTTCTTTCTTCTTTCTTCCCATATTTTCCTCCTACTTTATTTGGGTTAGCCTTAGAATTATATTTTGTAATTGTTTTTCTAACTTCAATATATTTTCCTTATTGTTTGTCTTTTCTGAAAGCTTCTCAACAATATTATTTCTTTCTTCAATTAGCCTTTCTTTTTCATATATCTTTATTACATCATTTATGGCTTTTTCTATATCAGAAATTTCATAATCATTTGCCATGATTTTAGTCAGTCTGCTGACTATTTCTGCTTCTTTACTAAAGAAATCTAATACACTATTTACATTAATATTTCCTTTTTCGAATTCTTCATACAATTTTTGGATAATTTCTTTGTTAATCGGCTCTTTAAAGTCTTGCCCAGATATTTTTCCTTTAATTCTTTCAATTGTTTTTTCTGGCTCATTTATTAGCAGTGATATAACTAATTCTTCTCTTTGAACTACATTTTTAGGTAAATCCTCCACTTGTTTTACTATTTTTCTTCGTTCATTTCCCTCTAGTATCTTGCTTCCTGATTTATTTGAATAATTTAGTTTATTTGTTTCTGCATATATAGCTTCTTTCGATATACTATATTCTTTTGCAATTTTTTCTATATATATCTCCTGCTCCATCTTATTATCCACTGTACTTAAAAGTTTTGCTATCTCATTTAAAAATTTTATCTTATCATTAGTATTTTCTAAGTTAAGTTCTTTTTTAAACATCTTCACCTTAAATTCTACTAATGAAATGGCCTCTTCTACTAACATATTAAATCTGACATTGCCATATTTTATTACAAATTCATCCGGGTCCTTTGCGTCTTTCATCTCTAGTATTCTAACATCACATCCTAGATTAGTAAGAATATCTAATCCTCTTAATGTTGCTGAAAGTCCTGCTGCATCTGAATCATATGCGATTATTACCTTCTTTGAATATTTCCTAAGAAGTCTTCCGCTGTGCTTCTGTTAAGGATGTCCCAAGAGATGCTACAACATTTGTTATGCCCCTCTGGTAAAGAGATATTGCATCCATATATCCTTCTACTACTATTATTTTTTCTGAACTACTACTTTTGGCTATATCCAGTCCATATAGGTTTCTAGCTTTGCTATATACTATACCTTCTGGAGAATTTATATACTTAGGTAAAGAATCATCTAGGTTTCTTCCTCCAAAAGCTATTACTCTTCCTTTAATATCTGAGATAGGAAAAATTAATCTTCTGCTAAATCTATCTATATAGTTATTGTTACTGCTTTTATTCACCAGATTAGATTCTAATATTTCTGCTTCTTTATACCCTTCTTTCTCCAGATACTTAAAAAGGCTATCTATACCTGCACTATATCCTAATAAAAAGGTTTTAAGTGTTTTATTGTCTAATTTTCTTGTCTTAACATATTCTTGTGCAAGCTTTGCTACTGGCTGATATAGCGTTTCGTGATAAAATTGTGCTGCTTTTTTATTTATTTCGTATATCTTTTCCTTTAATAGCTGTTTTTTTATATCTTCCTTGCTGCTAGATGTCGGGATGGGTATTCCTGCTTTTTCTGCCAACATTTCAACAGAATCTTTAAAATCTAAATTTTCTATCTTACTGATAAAATGTATGACATTTCCGCCTGCACCACAACCAAAGCAATGGAATATTTGTCTATCTGGTGAGACAGAAAAAGAAGGTGTTTTCTCTTTATGGAAAGGACATAATCCAAAAAAGTTTCTACCACTTCTTTTTAAAATGACATATTGTGATATTATATCTACTATATCGTTTCCATTCCTTATCCCGTCTATAAATTCATCACTATAACGCACCATTTTTTGCACCTTTCTTTAACATAATATATTATTCGACAGCTAATTATTAAATCCTTCCTAATCTACATAAAATCTATTTTAAAAAATTAAAAAACCCTATTAAATAGGGTTTTTTAATTTATATTTTTTTACTTTTTATTCACTTGGAGGTTCATCAAATGGTATAAATTTTTTCACAATGTTTCTTTCTTCCGCTTCAAAAATCTTACCATATTCCGCATAAGATGTATCTATTGTCTTTTCTATTAGAACTTCCATTTCCTCTTTGTCTCCGTTACCTGCAAGTGCAAGTTCACTAACTAGAATTTGCTTTGCATTCAATAGCATTTTCTTCTCTCCTGTTGATAGACCTTTTTCTTTTTGCTTGAAACTCAAATTTCTCACAACATCTGCTATTTCATACGCATCTCCGCTTTTCATCTTATCCATGTTATCTCTATATCTTTTATTCCAGTTCATTGACATTTCTGTCGAATCTGTTTTTAACACCTTAAATACATTGCTTGCCGTATCTTTATCTATGATATCTCTTACTCCAATATCTGCTGCCTTAGATGTAGGAACCATTACTTTAACTTCTCCAGGCATCTTAATTATGTAGTAAGATTGTTTTTGGCCTAATATATCTTTATCTTCAATTGATTCTATTGTACCTGCTCCATGCATCGGATAAACTACCTTGTCTCCTACATTAAACATCTATTTTCACTCCTTTTTATATTCTACCTTATTAATTATACCATAAATTTTAAAGGAAGTCAAAGGTAATTTTGTAAGATTTTAGCTTTAAACTTACATACATAGTATTAATGCAAAAGGTACTATCATAGCCGCTATAAAAGTTACCGCTATAAATGTGGTCAAAATAATTCCTATAATTTTTTTATCAATTACTTTTCTATAGAAATATATTGGGATATATAAATACTGAAGTAAAGCCAATAGTATAATGTGCATTAACTTATCTTTTTCATCCTCGCTTTTAGCAGCATGAACTAAAGAATAAATCCACACTATCATTGTACAAATACAACTCAGCACTAAAGTTATCACTCCTGCTATCATAAGTGCTGGACTAGTGATATCATCGCTACTATAGTCAATACTTACAAACATTAAAATCATTCCAACAGGCATCAGTGAATTTAACCAAACTAAAATTTCTAATATTTTTTTCATAAAAAACACTCCTTTTTTTGGATATATTATATAACAATTATAATTTTTATTCAAGAAAATAAGTCCCCATTTGTGATAAATATTACATCATATGTTAATTTGTAGAACCAAATCCGCCCTTTCTATCCCCTTCTGAGGTATCATTATCAACTACAAAATATTTTTGAAATATTCCTTGTCCGATTACATCACCTTTTTTTATTTTAGTAGGTTCTTCATTAAAATTATAGAATGCAAACATGATATGTCCATCATTATCAGGATTTTCGAAATAATCTTTATCTATTATTCCTATACTATTTGCCATTACAAGACCCTTTTTAAATGGATTTGAGCTTCTGTTACAAAGCATTAAGTATTCGTCTTCTTGCATATATGCTTTTAGCCCTGTTTTAACAAGTATAGGTTTAACTCCTGGCATATAAACTGGTATTTCGCAATCTTCTACTACTTCTATATCATATCCTGCTGAATATTTCGTTTTTCTAACAGGCATATTTATAACTTCATTTTCATATCCCTTTGCTATCTCAAATCCTCTTTTTTTCATTTACTTCCTCCAAACTAAAACTTTCTAACACACTTATTTTATATTATATTTTTTATATTGTCAAAAAAAGAGGAAGGTGATATTCATCACCATTCCTCCAAATTACAGTTTGTTCACGACTTCTAGGATTTTGCTTAGAAAAACCTCATCCAAAAATGGTCTAAAGTCCTTGATCCAGTAGATTCTTGGATGAATTTTCTCAAGCTCTCTTCTTTGTGCTTTTGTTATGGCATCTCCAATGACAAATATTATGTCCGCGCCCGCTCTTATCAAGGATATTACCCCTGAATAGGCATCTTCGATTCCACACATTATAGCGTCATCTGAAAGTCCATACTTTTCCTTCACCTTCCTCGAGCCTATTTTGAAAGGCATCGGGTCTGGTTTCCCTCTTGTAACAAGATCCGGAGTCGTTGCGATTTCTTGGTCAACCAGTGTTGCGAATTCCGGAAATTTGGGTATATATATCTGCTTGAATTCTCTTGCAGACGTTACTATCCCCCACGGAACTTTAAGTCCGTTCCAGAGTTCCAATGTCTCTCTGCCTCCCTCATTGAAAGGGCATCTTTCGGGAAGTAAATACTCCACAAATTCCTCTTTTTTCCTGCTTTCGAGCTCAACCCAGGCTACGTCATCTGCCTTCTTCTGGTCTTGCTCGCAGCCAAACAGCCTAAGCGCTTTGACTACATTGTCCGTGGTTCTTACACCCCGGCATCTTTCTACCCATTTTATGAAGTCTTCCGCACGGTTAGACACTTCCTCAGTATATGACATGATGCCATACTTCCACCAGGAAGGGCGATGGATAGTTTCCTCCGTCAGGATGATACAGCCATCGTTATCCGACAGCCAATAAACACCCCGTTTTGTCAGTTCCTCGTACAGAGGGGCTAGTCTTTCGTAGATTGTCATTTTTTTCTCCTCCTTCTGTCTTTCTTTTTTTTTAACGTGGTTATACTTATATTATATCATTTTCCCACTAAAATCTCAAGTTTAGTGGATTTTATTGTGCAGTAACCAATCATATTTTTTCACATATTAATATATTGTGAAAAAATATCTTTTAGAGAACAGAGGTTTAATAATTATGAATTGGTTTTCAGACCTAAATCCACTTTTTCAAAGTTTAATAGCAGGATTGTTTACATGGGGAATAACTGCACTTGGTGCTTTAACAGTTTGCTTTTTTAAAAAAATTAATAAAAAACTTTTAGATATTCTTTTAGGATTAAGCAGTGGTATTATGATTTCCGCATCTTTTTGGTCACTGCTTCTGCCATCCTTAGATTTAGCTAAAGAAACACAATCTCTTCCTTGGCTTTTACCTTCTATAGGGTTTCTAACTGGCGGGGTTTTCGTACTATTTATAGATAAATTTTTAGGAAAATTTTTAGAAAAGAAAACTTTTAATTCTAGCAGATCAGAAAAATCTTTCAAAAAAACCATCCTATTGATACTTGCAATTACCATACACAATATCCCTGAGGGTATGGTTATTGGTGTTGCATTTGCTGGAATATCTTTGGGGATTCCTGAGGCCACTTTGACTTCTGCTATGCTTCTTAGTTTAGCAATAGGGTTGCAGAATTTTCCTGAAGGAGCAGCTGTTTCATTGCCTCTCAGGCAAGAGGGATATTCAAGGTTAGGTTCTTTTATGATTGGCCAAAGTTCTGCTCTTGTTGAGCCTCTTTCTGCTGTTTTAGGCGTACTTCTTACTGTATTTATGCGAAACATATTACCTTTTTTACTCACATTCGCAGCAGGTGCAATGATTATAGTGGTAATATGTGAATTATTGCCAGAATCAATACAGGAGAATAAAAGCTTAACTACAATAGGTGTTCTAATTGGCTTTACTTTAATGATGATTTTAGATGTTCTTTTTTAGCACAGAAAAAATCTCTCGGCTAAGCCGAGAGATTTTACTTGTTTTATTTATGGTAAAGTAACTTTTATGTCATATTTTACTTCTACCTTACTAACAGTTATCACTATCTCATATTGTCCAGGTTGTATGTTAGCATTAAGTGTAGATACACCTTTGTTTGTTTTTCCTGTTGCTATTGTTTTACCGTCTTTCACTAATGCCATATCAAATGGTGGATTTCCTTGCGCATCATATAGTGCTTCGATATCTATTTGTCCTGCTGTTTTTACATCAATCTTATGTGTTTTTGTATATGTATTTTTATTATCTTTAGCACCTACTACATCATTGATTTTTATAACCTCTCTACTAGCATTTGGATCAATAACCAATTGTAACATCTTATTTGCTGTTAAATTCTTTGCATCTTTTACAGTTATATTTACATTAAATGTTCCTGCTGCCTCTGGTATTCCAGAAATTACCCCTCCTGCATTCATATTCAATCCCTTAGGTAAGCCTGTAGCTGTAAATGTGTATGGAGCATTTTCTCCAACTGCCAGTATTTGTTGATTATATGCAATTCCTACTTTCCCTTTGTTTAATTCTGCTGTTATTATAGAAGGTTCAAGTGTCTGTTCTATTTCTGGGCATAATACCGTAATATTATAGTCTACTGCTTTTTTACTTACTTCTACTTTTAACTCATATTTTCCGGCTTGATTTAGGTTTGCAGAAATTACTGCTACTTCTTTATTTCCTTGACCTGTTGCTATTGTTTTACCATCTTTTATTAGATACATTGTAAATGTTGGATTTCCTTGACCTGTATATTTTGCGTCTATATCTATACGTCCTGCTGCTTTTATATCAATTTCGTATACTTTTGTATATATCTTGTTATCATTTGCACCTAACTTATCAACAAAAGTTATTTTTTCTCTGATGCCTTGTGGCTTAATAATCAATTGCAGTATCTTATTTGCTGTCATATTGTTTGCATCTTTTACAGCTATATTTACATCAAATATTCCATATTCTGTTGGTGTTCCACTAATCACTCCTTGTGTATTCATATTCAATCCTTTTGGTAAGCCTGTAGCTGTGAATACATATGGTTTAAGCCCTTCATCTGCTACTATAGTTGCATTATATGCCGTTCCTACCTTACCGTTAACTAAAGCTAATGTTGTAATAACAGGTGGTTTAGGAGGCGGATCTATAACTAATTGAAAATCTTTATTTACTATTGCAGCTTGTGCATCTTTTACAGTAACTCTTACATTAAATGTTCCTTCTTCTTGTGGAGTTCCAGTAATCGCTCCTTGGGCATTCATATTTAATCCTTTTGGTAGACCTGTAGCAGTAAATGTATATGGTGCTATTCCTCCGGCTGCTGCTATAGTTCCATTATATGCTAATGCTACTCTTCCTTTTTCTAATGCCGTAGTTGTTATTCTTAGTTCTCCTGTTTCTGTAGTAAATTTAAATATGAAATTATTTTCAATTGTTTCACCAAGTTCGTCTATGATGCCTCCTGGTTTAACAGTAAATGTATATTCCATTCCAGCCCTTAGTTCAGCAGAGAGTGCAATATTTACATATGTTGCTCCTATTGTCTGCTGCTTCCAGCTTACACTTCTTCCTGCAGTATCTACTAAAGTGAAGCTAACTGGTTCAGCAAGTCTTCTATTGAGATTAAGTGTTATAACCGGATTCAGGTTTATATTTGTAGCACCATTTGCAGGTACAGAGCCTTTTATTATTAAAGGTTCAATATTTTCACCTACAACCGGAATTGTTATACTCTTACCATTGTAACTTACTACTATGTTTGCTTGTCCTACACCACGAACTGTAACTAGCCCGGTTGCTGAAACGGTTGCTATATTAGCATTATTTGACATATATGTTGCCATATTAGTTATGTTCATAATCTTACCATTATCATAAAATTCAATATTAAGTTGTTTTGTTTTTGCACCAGTTCTAATGTTTTCATGTATGTTTCCAGGATTAGCTATTATGAATTGATTAGCCATATCTCCTGCTGCTTTTCCTATATTTAAAATTCCTGTTCCATAATATCTATTATTACTTACACTATATGCATCTACATTTGCACGAATCATTGCTTTAACTGCTGTCGGTGTGAGATTCGGATTATCGCAGAGTAGTAATGCTACTGCTCCTGCTACATGTGGAGATGCCATAGATGTTCCACTCTTTGATCCTGTGCCTCCTCCTGGGATAGTACTTACAATACTCACACCTGGTGCTGCTACATCTACACAAGCTCCAAAGTTTGACCAAGACGCAGGCTTGTTAGTATTATCAAAAGCTGCTACTGTAATTGCCTGTTCATTATGTGCAGGACAATAATTTTTCGCATCTGCTCCGTCATTCCCTGCAGCTACGACTACTGTTACGCCTTTTCCAGTTGCATAAGCAATCGCATCATCTTCAGTCTGGCTGTGTCCTCCACCTAAACTCATATTTATAACTTTTGCACCATTATCTGCTGCCCAACGGGTACCATTTGCAACTCCTATAGATGATCCACTACCAGCATCGTTCAATACTTTAACAGGCATAATCTTAACATTAGGTAATGCAATGGTCACATCTATTATTGTACCTGCTACGTGTGTACCGTGGCTATGTACATCAATAGTGTTTGTATTGTTATTAATAAAGTTATATCCTTGAACATAACGTCCTTTAAAATATGAATGATTTGTATCAAGTCCTGTGTCATTAACAGCAACTATAACCGTATTGTTTTGTTTTCCATTTGCAATTAAGTAATCTAAATATTTGTCTCCCCCAATACGTCCTGGGCCCCAGCCAAGATGTGCATATGTTGCTGCCAACGTCATCTCATTAATATCGTATGCAGGTTCTGCCCTTAGCATAACTAATCTATCTGGTTCTACATATACTATATCCAAACATGCAGTTAAAATTTCATAAGCCTCTCTTGCTTGCTCTTCTTTTTCAAATTGGAGAACATGTAGTCCTTCAGGGCCTGAAATAACCTCTACTGCATTGATGTTTTGAGGTAATTCTTTACCATTTTTAACTTTTACTTCCAAACGTGCCATTTGAAATTCATTGGTGATAATGATTTCGCCAGTCGCTTCGTCAAAAACCAATTCAACTTCTGGCTTCAATTCATCTAAAACAGTAGCAGGTAAAACAGGATTTCCATTTTTAATTGCTGCTGCTGCTGGCATACCCTTTTTATTTCCGTTTACCCTCATGTCCTTTTCACCATATTTAATTTCAATAAAGTTATTATTGTTTTTTGCTTTAATTCCTTGTGAATCAGCAACTATTTCTATACCGAGTTCTTCAAATACTTCTATTGGTATTATTAACTCGCCATTTTCCATTTTCGCCGCATTTTTCATTTTGATTTCACGATTGTCTACATTAAGAATATCATCATCAATCGAAAATGTTGCTTTCCCAAAATACGAATCCTTCCATCTCGATTGAATTAACTCTGCTACTTTCTTATAATATTCATTATTGTTATTCTCTAAATTGTTTTGTGCTTTAACCGGGACAATTGGTAATCCCACGAAGCCAATTGTTAATATCAGCAATAATGCCAATAATTTCTTAAAATACTTCATGATAATCATCTCCTTTAAACTTTTGTAATTAAGTTTCCAAAATATGTCTGTTTTATGTTAATTATACCATTGTTATGTAACCTTTTCAATGCTTTTTCGTTCTTTTTAAAATTATGTAAACCTTGATATTTGTGCATTTGCGAGTTCTATCGTAAGCAGCCGTATGTTAAGTTTCTGGTTACTTAATTAGAAAAATTTTTTCATTTTTTTGGCATTTTTTCGAAATATTATGTCACTTTTTGTAATAATTCCCTTAGAAATTAAAATAAGCTTTATCTATTAGAATACTCAAAAGCATTATTAAAACCTTAAACATCTTTAATTCAATAGTCCCCTTTCCCGCTCGTGATAGTCGTTTCCTTCATTTTAACCCCATAAATTATAAGCAAAAAGTCTCATTTTTTATATTTTTTAGCTACATATTCTTCTATTTTAATTTTCGAAAAAAAAGAAAAAAGAGAAAATATGTCTGCTTTAACCTTACGGCCGCCACATTTTCTTTGTTACCGCTCATTGTTAAAAGCAACTAAATATTGATTTATTTTGCCTACTTCAACACTTTTAGCACTAATAATTTGTAAAATTAGAGTTTGATATATCTTTACAAATTTATTTTTTAAAAATTGATAATGTTTTCATTGACATTTTTATTTTTATCTTATAAAATGTCTTTGTTAATTTAATATAATGTTACATACTATTATTGTTTAAAATTAAATTTGATTTTGAAAAAATTCATATGATGAAATGTTACAGGAATGTTACAGAAATATGACGTTTTAAAAAATCATTTTTTTATTTTGTCCAAAAATCAACAAAAATTTTATGTCCATATTCCGGCAAAACCATTGAAAATGCCGTCTTTTTATTTTTTCTCTTTTCGAAATTTTGTCCAAAAATTGTCGTTTTTGAAAAAATCGTTTTTCGTAAACCAATATTTTTTCGTAAAAAACATTGACATTCTTTCATACTATTTATATAATCGTTTTACAAAGAGAAATTTCATAATAAAGGATGTTAAAATTTATTTTAGGGGGCAAAAAATGGGTGAATTACAAGAAAAAAATATTGAAATTAAGGTAATAAAAAGAGATGGTAAGAAGGTCGATTTTGATGGCACAAAAATTGCTTTGGCTATTAAAAAAGGCTTTGACAGCATAAAACAGGGAACCGATGATGAAGTTGAGTCAAAATATAGCGAAAAAGATGTATATAAAATATATAGCGCTGTAATAGCTCGTATTGAAAAATTAGATACCGGAAAAATTCATATTGAAGAAATACAAGATATGATAGAAGAAGAATTAAAGAAAAATGGATATCTTGAAGTATATGAATCTTTTTCAACATATCGTGAAAGAAGAGCTCAATCAAGAAAACTATTCTTTGATGAAAAACAACAACACAAATTTTTAAAAGCATTAGAAAATTTAGGATTAAAATCTTCTTTAGAAGAAAATTCAAAACGTGAAAATGCAAATATTGATGGTGATACTGCTATGGGAACCATGTTACAATATGGTAGCACTGTTTCAAAAGAATTTGCTAAATCATATTTAATGAAAAGAAAATTTCGTGATGCTCATGATAGTGGAGAAATACATATACATGATATGGACTTCATGGCAATGGGTACTACTACCTGTTGTCAAATAGATATAGACAAATTATTTAAAGATGGTTTCTCAACCGGTCATGGTCATTTAAGAGAGCCAAATGATATAGCTTCATATTCAGCATTGGCTGCAATTGTAATACAGGCAAATCAAAACGATCAGCATGGTGGGCAAAGTATTCCAGCATTTGATTATTTTCTAGCACCAGGAGTTCTAAAAACCTTTAAAAAGCAGTTTAAACAATGTGTATATGACTTTTTGGAGCTTACCGATTTTAATAAGTTTATAGCAATAAATGGAATAACTACAAAAATAGATAAATTAGAAAGCATCGAATTTGATATTAGTATATTTGATGAATATTGTAGAAAATCAGAAGAACTTTTAAGATTGTTTAGATTATCATATAAAAAAGCATTGGAAAAAACAAATCGCATTACATATCAGGCTATGGAAGCTTTTATACACAATTTAAATACTATGCATTCAAGAGCTGGCGCACAAGTACCTTTTTCTTCTATTAACATGGGTACCAATACTACTCCTGAAGGAAGAATGGTAACGAAAAACTTTTTACTAGCTACAGATGCTGGTCTTGGGAAAAGTGAGACTCCAATATTCCCAATTTCTATTTTCAAGGTAAAAGAAGGAATTAGTTATAATCCGCAAGACCCTAACTATGATTTGTTTAAATTGGCATGCAAGGTTTCTGCAAAAAGGTTATTCCCAAACTTCTCCTTTTTAGATTCAAAGTTTAATAAACAATTCTATAAAGAAGGAGACTATAATACAGAGGTTGCATATATGGGTTGTAGAACCAGAGTTTTAGCAAATGCCGTAGATGAATCTAAAGCTGTAACCTGTGGTAGAGGAAACTTGTCTTTTTCAACAATTAATTTACCTAGAATAGGTCTTAAGCATGGAACTGCTGCAGGCAACAAATTAGACTTAAAAGGATTTTATGAAGAATTAGATGAGAAAATGGAATTAGTAAAGGACCAGTTATTAGAAAGATTTGAAATACAATGCAATAAGGGAATTCATAATTTCCCATTTCTATTAGGACAAGGAGTATGGATAGATAGTGAGAAACTAAAACCATCAGATAAGCTAAGAAAAGTTCTAAAACATGGTACTTTATCAATTGGATTTATTGGACTTGCAGAATGTTTAAAGGCTTTAACTGGAGAGCATCACGCCGAAAGCGAAGAATCTCAAAAACTTGGTTTAGAAATAGTTAAGTTTATGAGAAAAAAATGCGATGAATTTTGTGCAAGATTAAATTTGAATTTCACATTGCTTGCAACCCCTGCAGAAGGACTAGCTGGCAGATTTACTGCAATAGATAAATCAATATACGGAAAACTAAAAGGAATAACCGATAGAGAATATTATACAAATTCATTCCATGTTCCAGTATATCATAAAATAAACGCTGTAGATAAAATAAAATTAGAGGCTCCATATCATGTATTCACTAACGCAGGACACATCACTTATGTTGAATTAGATGGAGATACTACTAAAAATATAGAAGCATTTGAAAAACTAATAAGAATTATGAAAGAAAACCAAGTTGGTTATGGTGCTATAAATCACCCTGTTGATAGAGACCCTGTTTGCGGATACACTGGAGTAATAAACGGTACCTGTCCAGGATGTGGCAGACACGAAGATGATGTAAAATTCGAAAGAATTAGAAGAATAACTGGATATTTGGTAGGAACAGTAGATAGATTTAATAATGCAAAAAAACATGAAGAAAAAGAAAGAACTAAACACAAATTATAAAAGGAGATTTGATATGCAAATACGTTTAGCAGATGAATTACAATCAGATAGCATTGTGGATGGTCAAGGGATACGTGCTGTTATATGGACACAGCGGATGTACTAGAAATTGCCCAGGATGTCATAACCCACGGAACACATTCCGTAAATGGTGGTTTTTTAGTAGATACCGAAGATTTAAAAAAGCAAATTTTAGCTCTTCAGGGCCAAGATGGAATAACCTTTTCTGGAGGAGAGCCATTTCTTCAGGCAGAAGCCTGCCTTGATATTGCCCGCTTTTGCAAGGATAATAGTTTAAATCTATGGTGTTACACAGGATTTACATTTGAGCAATTATTAAATTCAGAAAGTAAAACTGCTCTTGCATTTCTAAATACCCTAGATGTATTAATAGACGGTCCATATGTTGAAGACCAAAAAGACCTTGATTTAGACTTTAGAGGCTCTAGAAATCAAAGATTATTAGATGTAAAAAAGAGTTTAAAACTAGGGCGTGCTGTTAAGCTAAAAGAATCCAAAGATTCCGTCTCACGGAAAAGAAATTCTTTTCAAAAACTGTTATATGTTTATATAAATAGAGGGTATCCCTCTATTTTATTTTTTCTTCTTAAAATTCTTTATTTTTTTATTTATAACTGTTACATATGCTACTACTATTGCTAAAATTATAGTCAACGTTACTATCAGCAATGGAATTGCATATCTATTTCCATTTGTTTTTTCTGGTATATTAGATAGTCTTTTTGCTTCTTTATTAGCAATTATGTTCGCCAACCTTCTCGCATTTACTTCCTGCCTTTTTGCTTCTTCTTCATCTTCTTCCGGGGTCCTTCTATAAACATTTATTATATAATCTTTCTTGGTAATTTTATTTTGAGCTGTAACTGTTACTTTAATTATATTGTCCCCATATTTTAAATTACCCATATTTGTTATATCTACTTTTGCCAAATAATCTTTAGGTACAGCAAAAATATTTACCTTCTCAGTATCGCTCGTAACACTTGTTTTATAGTGTGTGGCATTTGATGAAAACTCCGGCTCTAGCCTGAAATATTCTATTGCTAAAGTTTCAAGGTCTGTATCTGCAAACTTTTTCTCATTAGTTCTTGTTACATTTATTGTATATATTTTATTTTTACTTTTATCTTTTGATATTACTTCAATTGTAATTTTAGAAATCCCTTCTTTTAGCATATTATTGCCATTAACATTAACTATAGCTTCATGATTTTCAGGAATTGCTGTGATATTTATACTTGATATTCCTAAATCTACAGTTAAATAATATTCGGTTATATTTTTATCAAAGCTTGGAGTTATTCCTTCTATATCCAACCTCATTATCTTTAGATTACTATTATCTGCTGTTACATTAATATTGTTTTGCCCATTTGTATTTTCCCTATCATTTTCTCCTGATATATAAATTGATGTTCCTAATGACTCGATAGCTATTTTATTCCCATTTGTATCAAAAAGTTCACCATGTACTCCATATACCGCTTCTTTAGATTCTTTTGCTCTGAATTTGAGGGTTATAAGCTCACTATCTGTTTTGGGGTTGTTCCCTCCTGTTTCATCAAACCATGCACATAAAATCGTATTTCCTACTTTATTACAATTTGCAGGTCCTGATATAAATTCTATCTTGTCAGAATCAAAATATAGTTCTAATTGGAATGCTGCAACTGATACATTTTTAGCATTAATGGATATGAAAAACTCCTGCCCCTTTTTTATATTGCTTATACCTGAAGTAATCCACACATTCTCTGTTGCAAATACATTTCCTACTTGAAAAATAATCAGCAAAAATATAATTAAATATAGTGTTTTTTTCATGTCAAAACTCCTCATTTTTGGTTTTTTGCTACTGTTGCAATACACTTAATCTTAAAATATGTCTTTGGATTCTTAGTAAGTCCAATGATGATGGATTTCTTCCATCCTTTAAGGTATTGCTCGCTTTTAAAAACAACCCATCAAAGGTCTTCAGTTTTAATATATGTCTTTGAATGGTCAAAAGGTCTATACTGTTTATCTTTCCATCTCCGTTGGCATCTCCATACAGTATTACATTATATTCGACTAAAACATCATTATCATTATTTTTAAACACCAGTTTAGATCCTGTTCCCAAGCTTTCATTATCACTGATTAATTCTCCCTTATGGTTATATATTTCTAATACTAATGATGTTTGTATTTTATTTCTCATATTTATAGCTCTTGTATCTAAATAATCTATCCCTGATATTTCATTTCCAGTAATTTTTAGTGTTTCATTAAATATAATCTCTGTTCCCTCATAATTTTTAGTTACCAATACTAAAATGCTTTTTTCCTTGCCAGAATCTTCGCTAATCGCCGTAATCGTTGTTAGTCCGCAAGTATAAGCCCTAATAACTCCAAATTCATCTATATCAGAAACATCAGTGTTGCTCGAACTCCATAAAATATTTTTGTTACTCGCATCATCTGGAAGTATTATTGCATTTAGCTTAAATGTTTCCCCTTCTTTTAAAACAAGATTTTCTGAATCAATTAGTACATCCTCTACTTTACTATATACTGTAATATTAATTGACTTTGTAACCTTTCCGATTTTGGGAAGCTGCAGTTATATCTACTGTCCCTGAAGTTATTCCTGTTATAATGCCATTTCCGTCTACTATCGCAACACTGGAATTTTGAGAACTAAACACGACTTTTTCTTTTACGGTATTGGGGAGTATCTCTACATTTAATTTCAGACTTTGATTTTTATTAATTACATTATTTTCTATGCTTAAATTAATTTCTTGTATTTCTGCTTTTGGTACTTCTTGTAAATAGCTTTGAAATGCATATCCAACCATACCATTTCCCAAAATCACCTTGTCCCAAAGTTCTCCTTGCTGTTTTCCTTTTTTTATCCTTGTCATTACATCATTTCTTGTAACAGAACATAAAACTTCATATGACGTCCCTGGTCCTGTTCGTATATTCAAAGTATTTGCTACATTTGCATATACTTTTGCTGAATCATCTATAAAGTCAGCAAGCGAAATAGAAGGGCTATCCTGTGGTAACGTGGGCATATTATTATACACCGGAATTGTAAATGATATAGGGTAATTTAAAAGCCCGCTATTTAGATATCCAGTGTATATAATTTTAGCCTCACTATATGGTGCTAGGATATTTGTCATATACTGATGCCAGAAAAGCACATTAGACCTTTCATCATTTACATCAAATTTTTGTAAATATATTGTATTTTGCCCAACATTAATATATCTTGAACCTATGAATATTCCTCCACCTGTAATAGACCTTTCTTTTGTATTCCATGGGATTATATATTTAGTTCTTGTTTCTTGGCTCGCACCTTTTCCATCTTTAGCATATTGGAGCCCATTTTTAATTACCTGTAAATAATCGGCATGCGATGTTGCTCCTATATTATAAAAGTTATATAGGCCCTCATAGCCGAGTAACCGTTCCACTTATTGAAAGATGAGATAAAAATGGTCCCACCTCTTGTTTTATTCTAGATGCTAAATGATATGAGCTAACACGTGATTCTATCGCGCTTACTAGCATTAATTCAGAATACTTTTTATCAGTTATAATATTTACACCTAAACTATTTTTATATTCCACTATTCGGTTATAAAATTCTGTGCCATACAGTATCTTTTCTATTGCATCTAAATTATTAGATTTTTGGTCATAGGATAATGTCTCAAATTGAAAAATTCTTTCCTTATACAAGAAATTTCTTGGGTCCATGCAATACTCAACAGCTGCCCTAGAAGCATCAACCCACCCGGGCATCTACTTCCACATTATATTGTCCGTACACGAGTGTTTTTCCAAGCATCTGAATATGATTTGGGTACTAAACTTATTCCAAATATATTTTCATTATCAATCACATATTTCCAATCTAAATTTGTATAAAGGGCTGTAAAGCTCCAGTTTGGATAAGCTTTCTTCAGTTCTAATAAGTATGGTTTATAGCTGTCAGGAAAATTTTCTATCCCTTCTAGTTTATATGAGCTAAAACTTTCTTGTGGGATTAAAAAAAATGATAATATAAACCATATGAAAAGGGAAAAAACATATATCTTCCTTTTTGCTCTCATACTAATTTATCCTCCTCATTTTTTTAATATACAGCCTACCTTTTCATTAATCTTCAATTGCTTTTATAATAATTCTTTTATTAGAATCTAGGGTACAAGTAATTAAAGTTATTTCTCTTTTCCCTCCGTGTTTTTTGGGATAAAGAGCTGGTCTCATTAGGAAAAACTTTAAAAATGTCATATACCTTATATCTAATTTTCTCTCCATAACCATCTTCTAAAAAAATGTCATCCCCTACTTCGATATTTCTCAGCTTACTAAACATATTATTTCCATTGATCCTGTAATTATGTCCAGATATACAAAAATTCCCTACCTCATTAGGGGAACTACCAAAAAATTTTGTTGCAGATATTTTTAAGGCTTTTTCACTATATTCTTCTAATACATCTGCCTTTAAGCTTATACTTGGAATTTCTAATGTTGCAATAATATTATATCCGCTGTAGTTGACCCATATATTTCAGTTCTCTTTTATCAGAATTAATACTTTTTTCCCTGTTATCTTTCTTTTCTAAATCCCCACCTTGCTTCACCCTCAGCCTTTCTGCCATCCTTACTTCTTCTTGATAATTTAATTTAATCATTTCAAAATACATATTAGTAATAAGTAAATAGCAAATCCATATAAGGCAAATGAGTAAAATAAAGATAAACAAATACTTAAATTCATTTTTATCTTTTATCTTACTCATTTTTATTTCCTTCCTTTTATTTTTACAGAACCTTAATAATTCTTCCTATTTGCAACTGTATAAACTGCTAGTATAGAAAAGATTGAAATTACTAAATACAGTGAAAAGTTCATACCAGTCTTAGGAAGTTCACTAGGAAGTTCTTCAGAGCCTCCCACTCCCATTACTTCATTCCCAACTTTTATGGTAGTTGTTTTACTTGCAATTACTTTATCCGAATCATCTCTATCTATTAGCTTTAACGTTAACACATAGTCTCCATCTTCGCTAAATATCCCTTTGAAATGATACACCTCATTAACAGCTCCTCCAAGTCCAAATCCAGCTGCTGGTCCCCATCCGCTTAATATAACATCATGTTCTAAACCTTCATTATCAATTCCTAAAAGGCGCATAGTCGCACCGCTAGGCTCTGTCACTTCAGCAATCAATCTTAAATGGTCATAAAACCTGCCCATGCTAGATGCAATTCTTACATCAATTGCTTTTTCTTCGTTTTTTACTATAGGGCTGGTATACTCTAAAGATATTTCATAATCAATATAAGCTGGCTCCACTAAAACGTCTTTTATAATTGGCACAGTATCGTTAAATCTAATTGTCTCATTATGGTTTGCCATACCTGTTAATGTTATTAAAAATTGTGTTGGGTTTGATGTAGTAATTCCCGATTTTGCTTTAAATGTGACTGTTTCTATTTGGTTTGGGTTTAATGTGTCAAAAAAAGAAACTGAAACAATATCTCCGAGACACACTTCCTGCCCCCTTGCTGGCACCTACATAATCAAACAAGGCATCATCAAAATCAATGTTGATGTCATAGCTGCCTAAAAGTTGTCCAAAATTAATATTTACCGTTACTTCGGTGTCTGGGTGAACTACCTCTTTGCTAAGGGTTATATCTAAACTATCAAGGTCTTCATACGTTTCTCCATATACCGTTATTGGAACTATTAATAAAGATAATATAATAAAAAACAGCACTGTCTTACATATTTTTCCCATTTTAAATTTTCCTCCTCTTTTTTAATTTATATAAATATTTTTGCTCATTTTGTGTAAAAATATTTACATGAATTTTAAAATTAGGTTTGTATTTTTATCTATTTTTTACAAATATTACTTATTCCAATTTTTAAAATTTGATTTTTATGTAAATATGTCTTATAATATTAACATTCGTAACTAAACCGGAATTTATTAATATTTTTGTAGAATAGCCTAAATATTTTATAAACCGCATAAAGTATTGTAATATAGAAAAATGGGGCGCACGTCTTCGCGCCCCTT
>Ga0209737_10001237_pt1 | contig 18702 bp, 18 predicted proteins | sample TergutCu122P3_FD_187284 | JGI IMG/M metagenome (GOLD analysis project Ga0209737, IMG submission 187284) | Cubitermes ugandensis P3 segment gut microbial communities from Kakamega Forest, Kenya - Cu122 P3 (SPAdes) (version 2) | ecosystem: Host-associated > Arthropoda: Insects > Digestive system...
GGATTGCATCTATTGTTGGGACATCTATTAAACAGAAAAAGTCAGTTTATGCTACTATCTCAGGAATCACAAACGGAACAGTAACCTCACTATTTCAAAAAACTTTATACGACTGAATAGTTACTAATATCCATTGTTAGACCTGCGCCATTTGTTTCTGTCTTTAAAAAAGCTTTGACATTATCTGCATGTTGTGGTTTAGGGTAATGTGGTGGAAGTGTTCCATAGGAATTGAAAGTATTCTCGTGCGAAGCTTACGATGCCAATGTGGGCGCTCCATATTACTATGCTTGGTTTGTCATCGCCTAGGAAAAGCATGGCTTCTTTTCCATCTACAATAATGCCTCCGCCAAACATGTGATCCCGTAGCCGTACCTCGCTTATATCTAAATATTTAAATTCCCCCTCTTCTGTAGAATTGCCCGCTATCATGAGTTGAATTTTGATGTTCTTTTTTAGGTTACTAAACCAGGGGTTGGCTATGACAATTATGGGTTTAGCAAATTTTGGTGCTGCAACCACTATTTCTTTAGATGCCATTTTAAGCATCTCATCAAGCTTTGTTAAAACTGCTTGTTGTCCTCGGAGAATTAACATCTCGGGCCGTTCAACAATTTCTCTCTGCTCATAAAGTGGTTGTAAATCTTCACTAACTATGTTCTCCCAAGCTGCGTATTTGTCTTCAAGCTGCAGTTTGATAAACCGTGTGGCTTCTATGGGTGGTATGGGGTAGTATTTGGTGGGTCGGTTTTCTCCGCTTTTAATCCAGCCTTTCTCTTTTAAACTGTTCAGAACCTCATAGATTTTGCTATAGGGTACTTGGGCTTTTTCACTGATTTCCATAGCTGTCATTTTACCGCCATCAAGCAGTGTGATGTAGGTGTCGATTTCATATGCGTTTAAGCCCATTTCATGTAATGTATTTCGTGTATTTTCGTTAATAGTCATGTTTTCCCCTCAATCACCTTAGGAAACTTCTGGAAACCTTATTATTGTAATTTTTGCTTCTTAAGTACTTTAACAAATGTTTACTTACTAGAAGGCACCTTAGAAATGAAAGACATCAAATCTACTCAAAGTATCTGCCCTGAATGTCTAAAGGCACTTGATGCAACAATTTATGAAGAAGACGGTAAAGTCTTCATTAAAAAAACTTGTCTAGAACATGGACTATTTAATGAACTCTACTGGTCAGATTATGACCATTATGTGCGTGCAGAAAAACTCCGTTTCGATGGCGAAGGAATCTCCAATCCTCGCACTGAGAAAAAAAATGGGTGCCCCCTTGACTGTGGCATCTGTCCACAACATAAATCCCATACTGCACTTGCAATAATAGATGTAACTAACAGGTGTAACCTAACTTGTCCCGTCTGTTTTGCAAATGCCACTGCAGCAGGCTATGTGTATGAGCCAACAAAAGAGCAGGTTTATGGCATGCTTGAAAACTTGCGTGCTACCAAACCCGTTCCTGCAACCGCACTGCAGTTTTCAGGTGGTGAGCCAACTATTCGACGGGAACTGCCTGATTTCATACGCAAAGCCAAAGAACTAGGCTTTAGCCATGTAGAAGTAAACACTAATGGTTTACGCATCTCTCAAAGCGTGGAATACACTAAAGAGTTAAAAGATGCTGGTGCAAGTACAATATATCTGCAGTTCGATGGATTAACCTCTGATGTTTACAAGTTTATCCGGGGAATTGATCTTCTTGACATAAAAATGAAGGCTATTGAAAACCTTCGAAAGGCAGGTCTTAGCAGTGTTGTTCTTGTTGTTACCTTAGTAAAAGGTGTAAATGATAATCAACTTGGTGATATTATCAATTTTGCCGCTAAAAACTTTGATGTTATCCGTTGTATAAACGTTCAACCAGTCAGTCTCTGTGGTCGTCTACCCCAACAAGATCGCGAAAAAATGCGCATCACCATCACTGACTTTATGAAAAATGTTGAAGAACAAACAAATGGCATCATTAAAGCTTCAGACTTTTACCCTGTATCCACAGTTGCACCCATCGCAAAAGCTATAGGAGCCTTAAAAGACCGACGATACATAGAATTCACCGCTCATCCCCACTGTGGTATGGCCACCTATTTACTGATTGAAGAAGGTAAAATTACCCCAATTACCAAATTGGCTAAAGTTGATAAATTTGTCGCAACCATGACTAAAGTTTATGAACTTGCCTCAAAGGGCAACAAAACTGAAGCTAAACTTCGTTTAGCTGGGGCAATGCGACATGTCAAATTTGGGTTCTTACGTAAATATGTGTTTGGCGTTATCACAAAAGGTGACTACAAGTCTCTTGGTGATCTGCAACGCAAATCTTTGTTGCTCGCCTCCATGCATTTTATGGACCCCTATAATTTTGATCTTGAACGAGTTGAACAATGTCTAATTCACTATGCCGTTCCTGATGGTAGGATTATACCTTTCTGTACAATGAATTCTATTCATAGGCAGGAAGTGGAAAAGAAACTTGGCGTTCCAATCAAAGAATGGAAAGAGCAGCATAAGGTTGAAATAACTCAGCCATTCTAGAAATAAAGGATTACTTAAATTATTGGTGAAAAAGAATGGGCGGAAAAAAGAAGCTCGGCATTAAACAGATGGAAAAGCAGCAAGTGAAGTCTGACGAAGATAAAGCTGCAAAAGATGCGAAAAAGAAAGATAAGGCAGGTCCACCTCGCGAGAAGAAACAGTTAGCAATTCTGCCTCCTGACGTTAAAGACCAAAAAATCGTCTCTGAAGTCAAAAAGATGGGTGTTTTAACACCTTATGTTATTGCTACACGTTTTGGTGTACGTATCAGCGCAGCTAAAATCTTTTTAGAGCAGCTTGAAACAGCTGGTCAAATTCAGCTTGTTTCAGGTAGTCACAGTCTGAAAATCTACAAAGTTGCAGCCTAAAACTGCTAAACTTATCTTTTTTACCTATTTTCACACATCAATAGACAGAGAGGCTGTTTTGTTGAGTTTCCCTCAAAAGCTATACACAACCGAAGAGATACATGTTGCTAAAGAGCTAATCAATCAAGGTTATAAACATGATTTAATAGTTGATGGGACAGTGGATTTTAAAGTTAAAGTTAATCAAGCAATAGCCTATTTGAAAACCGCTGGGTACTATGATTTTTTCAGAACGTACATTAAAGAAATAACTGAAATTGATGGCTTAACTCAGTTAAGGGAAACTGAAATTTCAATCTGGACCAATCAGTATGCTGTGGAAAACCCTGTGGATGCTGCCAGTTTACTTGTTCAGAAGGCTTATAGCATGCAAGAGTATCTTGACGGTGAAATTTACTATGGTGGAAATGCTGAAAAACGTTCTGTTATAAAACGTGTAGAATTTTTGCAAGCATTAAAAGAAAAAACTCTTGTTTCCGCTGTGGAGCAAGAGTGTCAGCGATTACTTGACTTATGGTCTGAAAGCGCTTTATCCTTCTAAATCTGCCTCTTCAGAAGTTACATTTGGTAGCAGCTCTACTTTTATGGTTGTTCCACTTTTTGCATTTTTGAACAAATCAAGGTTTTTGGTGATTTTTCCCAGAATACTTACCGGACTATAGGGTTGAGATTTACCATAAAACACGCATAATGCATTACTCATGGGCCAAAAAGCAATGGTGCCATTTTCAACTGTTGATTTAGCCTTTTCTTCTCCCATTTTAATGGGAATTTCAAAATAGATCTCTTCTTTATAGAGTGCAATTCTGCCTGTAATTGGGAGTTTGCGAACTATTATATCCACAGTTCTTGGTGCTTTAAACCTAACTAATTCCCCTTCTGCTTCCCCCAACTTTTCCAGAATGAACTTTACTTTTACTCTCGAAATGCTTTCTTCACTCAAATTATACGCCTCAAGAGAAAGTCCCAACTTTTGATTAGTAACTAGCGCATTATACTCAATGTAAATATTTAACTCTTACAGTAAAAAGTGATTTCAATAGACAAAACAAAAGTAGCCTAATGAACAAAAAATAAGCAGGAAAATAGTGTTAAACTAATGATAAAAGCGTTTTTCCAATATATTCAATTTGTTCGCTTGTAACATTGGGGTGAACTGGTAAACTGAATACTTGTTTTGCAGCTTTTTCTGTTTCTGGCAATGCTCGAATACTAAAGTTATTACGGTAATATTCCATGGTGTTTATAGGGTTTACATAATATGCCTCAGCGCCAATTTCTTTCTGTTTTAGTTCTTTAAGAATAAAGTTTCGCTCCTCTTCTGTACCGTTAACCAATCGTACAGTGTAAAGATACCAGCTGTGTTGATTAATTTCTGTTTCAACAGGAAGTTTAAGTCGTTTTGACTGTTGAAGTATACTTGTAAGTTGTTGGGCGTTTTGGCGGCGTTTAGCAACAAATGACGACAGCTTTTTTAATTGCACTATACCTATAGCTGCCTCAATCTCAGGCATGCGATAATTGTTACCCATTAAAACAGAGGTGTATTTCTCCCTCTCCCCATGGTTTCTAATTAACCGCAATGTCTCATATATTTTATCATCATCTGTAGTTATCACCCCCCCCTCGCCTGTGGTAATGTTTTTACTAGCATACAAGCTCCAGCATGCAGCGTCTGCAAAAGACCCTGCAGGTTTACCCTGATAAGTAGCCCCATGCGCCTGAGCAGCATCTTCTATTAATGCTAAACCATATCGTTTAGCAATTTCCCGTAGCGTTTTTATGTCTGCTGAATAGCCATATAAATCAACAGGTAAAATAGCCTTTGTCTTACTGGTAACTGCCTGTTCAACATCTTCTGGTGAAAGGGTATATGTTTCAGGGTTAATGTCTGCAAAAACTATCTTGGCGCCAGCAAAAACTACTGCCTCAGCTGTTGCAACAAAAGTGAAACTTGGCACAATCACCTCATCACCCTGTTTAATGCCAACTGCTAAAAGTGCTGCATTTAAGGCAGCTGTTCCATTATTGACTGCAATTGCATGTTTTACACCTGCAAATTTGGCATAATCTTTTTCAAACTCTAAGACTTTAGGGCCTTGACCTAATGCATTAGTTAAGGGCCCTTTACTTATAACTTCCAATACCGCTTGAACTTCTTCTTCCCCAGTTTTAGGCATGTTAATAGGAATCATTTTTAGTCCCCAGGTAAGAAAGAAGAAGGATGCTTCATATTTTAGGGTTTCACAAATCTGCTTGTTTATTCAACACTTATCTCTCTCCATCGGCTATAATCTATAAGCACTTGGAGCCTTTGAGCTCTAAACATTGTGTCTAATGTGGGCTCTCCTGTGTCAATTTTGAGACTTTTAAGATTTTGTACCTTACTCTCCGTAGCTATTACGATAATGTTTTCTAATCCCACTTGTCGAATAACTCTTGAGCTAATTTGTTGATTACCTCTGCCAAAAATGAAGCCTTGCCCCCCAATTGGTGTTACTATAATTTTAACTCGTTTACCCTTTATAGCCTGAAGAATTTGTTCTTCATTAGCGTCTTTTTTAATTATCTGTTTATTAATAAATAAGTCAATACCTAACAGTGTTTTCTCTTGCTCCAACAAGTCACTTATGGTACGTGTAGTGGTTCCTGGACCAATTACATACATTGTCTCTGGTTGCATGTTTTCTATAACATAAATGGCAATAGCTGCCTGATTGCGCACCTCATCCTCCGTTATTGGGCTTGCCAGCTTACTTACCTGAATTAAATGAGGTTCATATGGACTTAGCATGTATCCATAAAGTTCTGCAGATAAACATCCTTCCCGAAAAGCCTGCTCATCCACATCCATAACCTCCATCTCCCGTAGTGGTAACTTTTCCTCTAAAAATTTGGAAATCACACGTGCTGCAGCCTTTGGATTAATGGCAAAAACTGCACTATGCATTTTGACACCCGTGGGCACCCCCAAAACAGGTAACTTTGTGCCTACAACCTGCAAAAGATCCCTAGCTGTACCATCTCCCCCACAGAAAACCAGCAAATCTGCCTTTTTCATCTTAACAATATCTTGGGCTATACTCTTTGTATCCTCTGCATTTGTCTGCTTACGCCTTTTACCTACCGTCGTGTAGTTGTATCCTTGTTTTTTTGCTTCTGTCTCCCCCATATTACCTATGCCAACTAGCAGTTGTATGCAGTGTTTAAGTGGTGCAAGTTCTGCGAGAAACACTTTTGCTCTTATAGTTGCAATGGGTTTTGCACCAAGTGAGATGGCTCTGGCGAGAATTGCTTCTCCATCAGTACCTTTTAATCCTGCTGCCCCACCCATACCTGCAATTGGGTTAACAATAAACCCTATTGTTTTAACATTAACCTTCTCAGCTACAGACATAAGTCCACGCTAGCAATGAAAAAAATAAGTGTAAAAAGAAATTTTTGGTGTTTATTGCCCACTGTTGATGTATTTCTTTTGTATATCATTAAGCCATGGGTAAAGTTTTTGAAGTTTTTTCATAGACTCTGCAACTTTTTCTGTAGGATACTCATAGGGCTGCAGGTTTCCGTTAAAGTATTCCCCATATGCTGCCATATCAAAGAATCCGTGTCCTGTTAGCATAAACAGTAGAGTTTTTGGTTCGTTTGTTTCTTTACATTTGCGTGCTTCATCAATTACTGCTTTAATTGCATGAGTTGCTTCAGGGGATGGAATTATGCCTTCGTTGCGGATGAAAAGTTTGGCAGCGTCAAAAGCTTCTACTTGGTTAACGGCTAAGGTGCTGAGTTGTTTTTCTTGGGCTAAAACACTGATGGTTGGTGCAATGCCATGGTAACGTAATCCGCCTGCGTGAATGGGTGCTGGCATGAAGTCATGGCCTAGTGTGTACATGGGGACAAGGGGTGTTAGTTTTGCTGTATCTCCGTGGTCATAAGTGTATTCTCCCTTTGTAACTTTTGGGCAAGCGGTTGGTTCTACGGCAATTATTTTAGTGTCTTTAGGTGCTTTCTTTGTTACTTGGTCATGGTAGAATGGCCAAATTAGTCCTGAGAAGCTGCTGCCTCCTCCAATGCAGCCATAGATAGCATCTGGGTAATCATCAACCATTTCAAGTTGTTTTTTTGCTTCTAAGCCTTCAACTGTTTGGTGTAAGCATACATGATTGAAGACGCTTCCAATGGTATAGTTGGCTTTTTTGCCTGTCTTGCCGCTTTCTAAGGCGTCTTCAACTGCTTCGCTAATTGCTGTGCCTAATGTGCCTCGGTTATCTGGGTCTTCTTCTAAGATTTTTCTTCCAGCAGCTGTTTGTGTGCTGGGGCTGGCAAAGACTTCAGCGCCGTATGCGTTCATCATCATTTTGCGGTATGGTTTTTGTTCATAGCTAGCCTTTACCATGTAAACAGTTGTTTTGATTCCAAATATGGATGTTGCAAATGAGATGGCTGAGCCCCATTGGCCTGCGCCCGTTTCGGTGGTTACACGTTCTATGCCCTCTTTCATGTTGTAATAAGCTTGTGGTACGGCGCTGTTTGTTTTGTGACTGCCTGCTGGGCTGGTTCCCTCATATTTGTAGTAAATTTTTGCTGGGGTTTTTAGTGCTTTTTCAAGTCCTATGGCTCTAAAGAGTGGTGAGGGTCTCCAAATGCGGTAAATCTCGCGGACTTCTTCGGGGATGTTTATCCATCTTTCTTGACTGATTTCTTGATCTATAATTTCTTTGGGGAAAATTTGTGGAACTATCCCCACACCTGGTTCTCTTGTTGTAGGGTCTATAAATGGTGGAAGGGGGTGTGGAAGATCAGGTACTATATTGTACCATTGTTTTGGAATGTCTTCTTCTTTTAGTAAAATTTTTCGGGTTATCATGTCTTTCCCAGCTAATGTGAATTGTGTCAAGTTTTATTTAAGCCTTTCAATACGTCTATGTACAAAACTGTACGTGAACCATTTGAAAAAATAAATCTGAATTAATCCTTTTATACTTAAACACACAAAAACATACCGCGAAACAACATGTGGAACATGATAAAAGCCTATTTCACCGACCACCCTGAAAGACTAAAAGTCACCCGTATACTAGTAGAAAATGGTCTAAGCACAAAAAACGGCAAAATATATCTAAACCAAATAGAAATCCCTCCCATAAGAATAGCTCGCGCCGCAGAAGTAGATCGACGTACCGTAAACGAAACTCTAATAGCTATAAACAAAAGTCAAACCCTAAAACTAATTTTTGAAGAAATCCGCCCCGCTGGGCACTCGCTAAAAGAAATAGCCAAACACCTAAACCTAGGTGTAATAGAGCTCACCGTAACCAATGCAAAGAACCCTGGCATATTATCCAATACTGCCAACCTCCTAAGTAACGCAAACCTGAGCATACGCCAAGCCATAGTGGATGATCCAGAACTATCTCCCGAACCAAAACTAACTATAATTGCAGAACGCAAAATCCCCGGTGAACTAATCCCCAAAATCCTAAAAATCCCTGGGGTAGCAAAAATTTCCGTATACTAACCATTGATTTGCGCAACTACAAACGCTAATCAATAAGCTAAAAAGCAGCTTATACTGTTTTTATCTGTTACAGATCTATTTCATGGTAATGGTGGTGAGTTCTTTACGTTATTTTCAAATTTACCTTTTTTTGAGAGTGTTAACTTAAATATATCTTTGTTTTTTTTGTGTAATGTTGGAAATTTATGGTTTCATGTAAGAAATGCAACTCAGAAAAAATAGTTAAAAGCGGCATAGTTGGAGGTAAACAGCGGTTTCGATGTAAACAATGCGGATGCCATTTTCGCCTTGGCGATAACCGTACAAACCAAAAAATAGCTGCAAAAAAAGCTCTCTGTATTCTATGGTATGCAATGGGTAAAGGTTCCTATCGTATGATAGGTAAACTGCTCCAAATAAAACACACTCTGGTTTATCGTTGGATACGTGAATTTGGACAAACATTACCCAAACCACAGATTTTAGGTGATATAAGGCAGATAGAGTTTGATGAGATGTGGCATTTTGTGGATTTAAAAAAAGAAAACTATGGATCCTTAAAGCAGTTGATTGTAGTACACGAAAAACAGTTGCCTGGGTGCTTGGTAGGTGCAATATTGCAACGTTTAGCTAACTCTACAATAAGGTAAAGCATCTTAAAAATGTGTTTTTTATACTGGTGATTGGGGTGCTTTTGTGAAAGTGTTGCCTAGGAAGTGTCATGTTATTGGTAAAGTATATGCACTATTGAGTAGGGTAATAGCAGTGTGCGTCATCATTTTGGGCGGTTTATAAGATGAACAAAAGTTGTTTCTCGCAGTTCATACATGGTGGATTTAACTTTGCGAATCTGACGCCGTAACAACCACTGATCTATTCCATCAACTACAAAACACAGCTCTAAGTATATTTATGTAAACACTACCTAATGTTTATTAGGATATGTGTGGTTAGCCCCTCTTCATAATGGAGAAAAATAAAAGTATGAAACTCTTAAAAAATAAAAAAATAACAACAATGCTTGCAATGTTACTAATGCTGTCTTTTGTCGCCTCAATGCTAGCAGTGCCAAATGCAAACGCACAAGTTAAACAGATAACTAGCTATGCGTTTGTTGATGCACTTCCAAACCCTGCAGGTGTTGGCCAACCAGTCCTAATTAACTGGGGTCTGGTAGACTACTTGCAAAATGTCCGTGATGGTTGGAACGTAACTTTACAAATATTTCACCCTAACGGTAAAGTTGAGAACGTTTCAGGTATGACATGGTCTACTGGTACAGTTGGCAGAAAAATGTCCTTTTCTGAACCAGGAAACTATACCCTGCGATGTGCTTTCGACGGAGAATACTATCTCTATAGCACAGCTACTAATGCAAGAACGGGATATTATCGACCATGCGTAAGTGAAAACATTACGTTGGAAATACGTGGTGATGGTTTTTGGAAAGGAGATCATCCTGGTCATTCTCTACCAAGTGAATACTGGACTAGGCCAGTTGATGCACAACTGCGCGAATGGTTCAGTATGTTAGGTAGCTGGTATGTACAAAAACCACGCAATACTAACTTGTTTGCACCATATAATGACGCACCAACTACTGCACACATTCTATGGTCTACACCTGACGGACAATACTTAGGTGGTCTGGGTTCAGGTGAATTCGGTGCTGAACCTTATCAGCACGGTGATGCATATGAAGCTAAATTCAATGGAGCTATCATTGTCGGTGGTATTCTATTCTACAATGTAGCCCCAGTATACAGTGGTAGTGGCAACGCCTTAAATCAGACAGTAAGAGCAATTGACTTACACACAGGTAAAACACTTTGGACCAAAGATGTATCTAATGCTCCCTTTGGCTCTACCGCTAGGCTTACACGTGGACAAACAGTGTCGCTAATTACTCCAAACAACCGTGGCTTATGGTCATATCTCTGGGTTACAGCTGGCACTACTTGGTATGCACTTGACCCCTTAACAGGCAATCACATATACACTATGACTGGCGTTCCATCAGGAACTGTCTATTATGGTCCAAGCGGTGAAATGCTAATCTATAGTGTTAGCACTGTCGATGGCGTTTCTTCTCTTCGTACATGGAACTCTACACGCACTGTAATGTGGAACCGTGAGGGTAACAGTGGTGGAGGCGATGCTTGGGGCAGTGGTGTTAACACGGCAGGTAGTCCTAATGTGTTTAACGCAACTAATGGTTACAACAGCCAACGAGATATTGTATTGCCAAGAAACTTTGGTAGTCCAGTACATGTGTTTGTAGGCGATCGTGCTATCTTTGCTAACATTTCAACAGCAGGTGTAACCCTTTCAGCAGTAGCCCTTGATGACGAGAACTATGGACAAAGATTGTTCACAGATAGATTCTGGGCACCAAAAAGTAACCTATGGGAACAGTATCTTTCAATTGTTACACGTGATACCCAATCAGGTTGGGCCGCATTTTCTAACGACCCCTATGTTGGTGTTTTCTGGACAAAGGAAGACAGAGTTAACCATGTATTTAGCTTAGAAACAGGAAGACACTTGTATAGCACAGAACCACAGGTATTTGCAGATTCATGGGGTGGTGCTACATCAAACTCGTCACCCGAAAAAGTCATTGTCTACGGTAAACTCATTGAAGGTAGCGGTGGTGGTATTATATACTGCTATGATGCTGCAGATGGTACGTTACTTTGGACATTTGAGCAAAAAGACAAATACAATGAATCTTATCACAGAGAAAACTGGTGGGCAGTCCCATGCTTTGTTTCAAGTGGTATGATTTACATCGGTTATCAGGTACACTCTTCACAGGTTCCTCTGCCAAGAGGTGCACCATTCTATGCACTAGACATAGAGACTGGTGAGGTTGTCTGGCAAATTGATGGAGCATTCCGTCAGTTAGCTTGGGGTGGTCGTGCAATTATCGGTGACAGCATCATTGCTACAATAGATTCATATGACTCACAGGTTTACGCAATCGGTAAAGGGCCAAGTGCTATGACTGTTACTGCATCTAACGCTGTAGTCACAGCCACAGATACTGTCTTAATTAGTGGAACTGTTATGGACGTTTCACCTGGTACAGAACAGGATAATGTCATACGCAGGTTCTCTAAGGGTGTTCCAGCGGTTTCTGATGAGAGCATGAGTGATTGGATGCTTTATGTCTACAAAAACTTCGCAAGACCCGAGGGTACAACAGGTGTTGAAGTAACAGTCTTTGTACAACAAGGTGATCACGTAATTAATGTAGGCAAAACAGTTAGCGATGCAAACGGTCGATTCTCAATACCTTGGGCTACACCTGAAGGTGCTACAGGCGTATTTGATGTCATTGCATACTTTGACGGTTCAGGCGGTTACTTTGGTTCATTTGCAAAAAGTGAAGTAGTAGTACTAGAAGCTCCAGTTGTTGTCGAGGTAGACACTCCTCCATATGGCTGGTACATTCTTGGTGCAGCTATTGCAATCATTGCCGCAATAGCAGTTGTTGGTCTATTACTCTTCAGAAAAATAAGTAAATAAGCAAGAAGAAGTAGTCAACACTAAACACACATTTCTTTTTTTTGTTTAATTCAATATTGGTAAAGTTAAGATATTTAAGCTTGTTTTCTTGTCGAGTACAGGTGTATATATTGCGTAAACAATAATCATTTTATCGATTGGAAACGTCATGAAATTTAGTTTTTAACGGAAAATAAGGCAGCTAAAAACTCATTTCCGTTGCGAGCTGAATACATACTTGTCATGTTTTTCTAGATGGTACAAGTTTTATTGCTAGAAAAATTTATATTGTTAATGGTGTTTTGTTGTTGCTCGCATTAGAGGTTTACTTGATTTGTCATCATTACCTACACAAGCTGGTGGTGTACCAGTTCTGGTCTTAAAAGAAGGTGTAAGTCGTTCTCGTGGACGAGAAGCACAACATAATAATATTACTGCAGCTAAAGTTATTGCTGAAAGTATTAAAAGTGCTTTTGGTCCAAAGGGTATGGATAAGCTGCTTGTTGACAATTTTGGAGATATAACTGTTACAAGTGATGGTCGTACTATTCTTGATGAGATGGATATTCAGCATCCAGCGGCAAAAATGCTTGTTGAAGTTGCTAAAACTCAAGACAATGAGGCGGGAGATGGAACGACTTCTGCTGTTATTGTGGCGGGGGAGCTTTTAGGTCGTGCGGAGGAGCTTATTGATAAAAATCTTCATCCAACAGTTATAATTGACGGCTATCGGCAAGCTTCTGAAAAGGCCCTTGAGGTTCTTGAGAAAATTGCCTTGCCCTTTGACTTTTTAAAGTCTGAGTTTCTAAAGAAAACTGCTGTAACTTCTATGGCTAGTAAACTTGTTGCTGAATACAAAGATTACCTTAGCGATATAGTTATACAAGCGATGCTTAAAGTTATGGAAAAACAATCTGATGGCACATATAGGGTTGATGTTGATGATGTTAAGGTGGAGAAGAAAACTGGAGAATCCCTTGGTGATACAAAGCTTGTTAATGGTATAGTGGTAGATAAGGAAATAGTTCACTCAGGTATGCCTAAACGTGTTGAAAACGCAAAAATAGCTCTTATTGATGCTTCTTTAGAAAATGATAAACCCGAATTCGATTCAAAAATCAACATAGAAGACCCTGCTAATATTGCTGCTTTTCTTAAACAAGAAGAAGATATGCTCTATGATATGGTTGAAAAAATATCTGCCACAGGCGCAAATGTTGTTATCTGCCAAAAAGGCATAGATGATATGGCGCAACATTTTCTTGCTAAAAAAGGCATAAGTGCCATTAGACGCGCTAAAAAATCCGATATGGAAAAACTCGCTCGAGCAATAGGTGGGAAAATAATCTCTGACTTGGGCAGCCTTTCTTCTAAAGATCTAGGCTCAGTCACTTTAGTTGAGGAGCGCAAAATTGGCGATGATAAAATGACCTTTATTGAGGGTTGTAAAAATCCCAAAGCTATCACCATTCTAATTCGCGGTGGAACAGAACGTTTAAACAATGAAACTGAACGTTCAATACATGACGCCCTCTGTGTCACACGTGACCTCATTCAAGAGCCAAAAGTGGTTGCTGGTGGAGGTGCTCTTGAAATGGAATTAGCTATACGTCTTAAAAAATATGCTCAAACCATCTCAGGTAGAGAACAACTTGGCATAATGGCTTTTGCTGAAGCTTTAGAATCTATTGCAGTGACATTATCAGAAAACGCCGGTTTAGACTCCATTGACATATTGTCTGAGTTGCGGTCTAGACATGAAAAAGGCGAAACATGGGTTGGTATAGATGTTAACAGTGGTATAGTTCAAGATATGGCTAAAATAGGTGTTTATGAACCTCTAGTAGTTAAGCGTCAAATAATCAAATCCGCATATGAGGCATCAGCGTTAATATTAAAAATTGATGATGTTATTGCCTCAAGTAAAAACAAAATGCCCCCAGCACCACCCGGAGGCATGGGTGGTATGGGCGGAATGGGTGGATATCCAGGTGTTGGAGAGTATTAAAATGTCTGACAATAAAGTAGCTGTAGGACCTCCTAAAGTAACTCGATTTGAGAAAGCTCGCATTGTTGGGGCAAGAGCCCTGCAAATTAGCATGGGTGCCCCAATACTTGTAGATGCTGATGAAACAATTTCTAACCCTATTGATATAGCATTAAAAGAGATTGACTTGGCAATTTTACCTATAACCATTAGGCGTACCTTGCCCAACGGAGACTTCCAAGACATACCCCTCAAATGGTTACTATAACCCTATTTTCTCCTTTTCCTCTTAAAATTTTTGCTCTTCACACAACAGCTATAGTGCACTATGGCAATTTGGCTGTCTTTTTTGCTCCATATCACCTGTTCTTTAAACATTGTCATCTGGGGTTTGTGTTTTTCTTTGAACAATTTTTCCACTACCTGCTTTAGCCACAATTTCGCCTTCCTCCATGATCAAATTGCCGTTTACGAAGGTTTTTATGGGTTTACCAGTTCCTTTCCATCCGTCATAGAGTGAAAATTTAGCTTTAGATTTGAATTTTGAAGCGGTAATGATCCATGGTCTATTATAGTCTATTATTGTTAGGTCTGCATCTTTCCCCTGTTCTATTTTGCCTTTATTGGTTAAGCCATATATTTCTGCGGGTTTTTCTGCAAGTATCTCTACTAGTCTTTGAAAAGTTAGCCCCTTCTTTTTAACTAGCATTAACATTAAGGGTAGAGTAGTTTCTAATCCTGGCACTCCCACTTTAACTTCCCAAACACTGTTTGCAGATTTTTCTTCAATGCTATGCGGAGCATGATCTGAACCAATAGCGTCTATATCCCCTTGTATTACCCCTTTTAGCAATGCCTCTTGATGCACTTTATCTCGTAGGGGAGGCATCATAATTGCCCACATGCCATAATGCTTGGCATCTGTTGATGTTAACATTAAATGATTAGGCGTAACCTCACAGGTAACTCTTCGACAGGTCTTCTTGGCTTCTTTTATAACTTCTAAACCCTGATGACTTGTAACATGACAAAAATGTAAATGACTCTCTGAATTCTCACTAACCCTAAGCACCCGTTCTATGGCTTGCACCTCTACTTGCTCAGTATGGGCAAAAAGAAAATCCCCCGCACTCTCCCGTTTAGCTTGCCTAAGCCTCTGTATATTAATCATAAGCTGATTCTTATCTTCAGCATGTATAGCCACAACTGCCCCCACTTTTCCTGCAGCCTTAAAGCCTTCCTCTAAGGCTTGATCCTCATCAATATTTAAACCCCCAACTTGATTGCCCATAAACAGTTTAAACCCTACTGCCCCCTCATGATAAATCAACGGCAGCTCTGCTAAATTTTTAGGAAACTCTGAATACAACCCCACATTAACAAAGGCTCTTTTTTTAGCTATTTCTAGCCGATTTCTCAGAGCTTCCACACTGTTAGTTAGCGGTTGATTATTTGGCATATCCAAAACAGTGGTGAACCCTCCCATTGCCGCTGCGGCGGTGCCTGAAATAAAATCTTCCTTATATGCTCTTTCTTCATCTCTAAGATGCACATGTTCGTCTATTAAACCCGGCAGGGCTAGCATGCCTTGTAGATTAATTTTTTGATCCGCATTGGGCATTTGTGGTTGACGGCCGATTTTGATGAATTTGCCTTCTTCAATAGCTATACTGCACTCGAGAATTTCGCCTTTAAGGTAAGCTTTGGCATTATTTATAACCAAGTCAGCAATCAAGAAAACCACACAATATAGTAACTGTACGTAAATATATTATTCTTGTTATATTAAAAGAGGGTTTGTGCTTGAATTGTTATTTTACTTGTTCAAGCTCTATGAGACATTCGTCACAGACATTTTGGCCATTGTACACTTTAAGGTTTTCAGAATATGCCTCACAGTTATCACAATAACCTGACTGTGGATCTTCTGGGCCCTCTGCTATACTTGCGTTTTCAATGCGTGTACGTTCTTGTATTATTTCAATAAGCTCTGGCATAACGCCTAGTAAGTCTTTATTTGAAACTATCCCTGTTAAATTATCTTTATAGAATACGCCTAAGCGTCTTACGTTTAGCCGGTTCATTTTTCTTGCGGCATCACTTATTGTAGCCTCGGGTTCAATGGTTATAAGTGGTGTAGTCATAATTTCTTTTGCCTTAATCTCATCGGGTTTTTTATTTTTTGCAACAACTCTAACTACTATGTCTCGTTCCGTAATAATTCCAATAGGTTTTCCTTCTTTATTAGTAATGATTACCGCGCCTAGTCTTCCCTTAGCCATTGTATCGGCGATGTTATTTGTGGGTTCGTTTTCATTAACAGTTATCACGGGGCTGCTCATTACATCTTTGACTAGCAATTTTGGTCTTAATCCAATTTCTGACATTGTTTATCCACTTCGTAACTGAGATCTTAGTGTTCAAAATAAGAAAGTGTAATTTAAGAGTTGCCTATATAATGTTTGCAAAAATTGCTTTCTCACTTCTGCAAGTTTTATATCGTGCTCTAACTTTTCAATTAGCCTCTAAGAAGAAGATGATTTAATGTTAAGAACAAACCGTGAAAAACTTGTTAAACTTTCTGTTATAGGTGAAGTGGCAAGTCCTACGTTAAAGAATGTTTATAACATTTCAGCCACTGGGGTTCCCTGTATATTGCCTGGTGTAGGTGGAATAACCTACAACCTTCGTGTTGGCGATTTTGCATGTGGTTGGGAAGCTGATCATGTGGAACCCTGTGTTAGTACTACTAATAAAGAAAACGATGCCCGCTCTGGTAGCGCGGCAAATACGGCTTATACTGTTTTTTCTTGTGTTGGGAATCAGGCTATAGTTGCCAGTGGTGATGCTAAAGGTGATATGGGTACTGTAACTGGTAAACATGGTGGTGTAGAGCATGTGTTAATTGATTTTAAATCTGAAACCCTTGACCGACTTTTGATAGGGGATAAGATTCAAATAAAAGCTTATGGAACAGGTTTAAAACTGCTTGATTTTCCCGAAATAAAACTGGTAAACATGGATCCCTGTCTGCTTGATGCTATAAACCCTCAGGTTAGTGGTGAAAACCTCAAAGTTCCTGTAACTCATCTTATTCCTGCTAACCTTATGGGTTCTGGATTAGGTGTTAATCAGGTTAACAGTGGTGATTATGATATTCAATTATTTGATGATTCTTTAGTTAAACAGTTTGGGCTTGAAGATCTGCGTCTTGGGGATCTTGTGGCTATAATAGATGCTGATCACTCTTATGGTCGAATATATCGAAAGGATGCTATTTCCATAGGTGTGGTTGTTCACGCTAATTGTGTAACTGCGGGGCATGGTCCGGGTGTAACGTCTTTGATGACTTCTGCAAAGGGTAAGATTATTCCTCAGATAACTCAGAAAGCAAACCTTGCTTCCCTGCTAAAATTACGGGCAGATATATAAGATAGTTAATTTAATATTTGGAATAAAGAGTTAGAGGTTAAAAAATGCCAGTTAAACGAAAAAGCAGAGGAAGAGCAAAAGGAAGCAAAGGAAGTAGTAGTCTTGTTCAATGCGTAAATTGTGGGGCCATGGTGCCGCGTGACAAAGCGAAGCGTTCGACACGGAGAGTGTCTTTTGTTGAACCACAATTAGCAAAAGAGCTTAGACAAAAAGGCACATTCTTAGCCTCTTGGGTTGATACTAAATATTACTGTATTTCATGTGCAGTGCATCGTGGTATCGTTAAAGTGAGAGCTGAAAGCGAACGCCACTCCAAAGGGTATAAAAGAAGATAATTTTTTTTTAAATATCCTTTTTATTTTTTTAAGGTCTTAAACACATAATATACTCTTTGTATTACTGTAACATTTGTAATCACTGCTAAAACTATTATACCATAATTCAAAACGGGCAAATAAAATATTGCCCCAATGGTAAAAATTCCTAAAATTAACATACGCTCTGCCCGCTCAGCAAACCCCACTGACTCCATTTTAACCCCCACCCCCTCAGCTCGTGCACGCGTATAACTTACCAACACTGAACCTGTTAGTGCTGCAAGACCCCAAATAGGCTCACATAACCCTCCTATTATTATCCCTACATAAATTGCCCCATCTGCATATCTGTCTAGCACTGAATCAAAAAAGGCTCCAAAAGTAGATGCCTGATTAAACTTTCTGGCAACTATTCCATCCATGGTATCACAGAAACCTGATGCTAACATAAACCCCACTGCTAAAGATAGAAACAAAACTGGCCACAACTCTATCTTGGCATATGCTACAGCAGATGCCAAGGACAGGATAAACCCTATGATGCTAATTATGTTTGGCGTAAACCCTAGTCTGTGTGCAATGTTTGCTTCAGTGCCTAACATTTCTTGGATTCTTTTTTTAAGTTTAGTTAACAATTCTGATCCTTCAAGTTACTATGTATTGCCAATTACTAATTGGTTGTAATAAAGTCTTCTAAGCTCTCTTCAAGTTATTTTTTTAGTATAAACCTCCTTTCTTCAGATAGTTGCTTTCAGTGAACTTATAAGGAAGTTAACGAATTAATAGAGTGGTATCGTTCTGTCACGCATCAGAGCGCAAGGCAGTAGCGTTACACAAAGCAACATAAGGAGTAAAACAATATGACTGAAAATGCAGACGTAATCTTCGTCGGAAATAAACCTCCAATGAGCTATGTTTTAGCCATTATAACAAGCCTCTCCGCAGGCAACCTTAAAGAAATCACTTTGAAAGCACGAGGTCAAGCAATCACTACAGCTGTTGACGTAGCTGAAATTGCAAGAAACCGTTTTGTTAAAGACCTCAAAG
>Ga0209737_10001238_pt1 | contig 18690 bp, 14 predicted proteins | sample TergutCu122P3_FD_187284 | JGI IMG/M metagenome (GOLD analysis project Ga0209737, IMG submission 187284) | Cubitermes ugandensis P3 segment gut microbial communities from Kakamega Forest, Kenya - Cu122 P3 (SPAdes) (version 2) | ecosystem: Host-associated > Arthropoda: Insects > Digestive system...
TTTATGGACAGCTGCATTGCCGTACTTCCTGATCGCATCATAGGTATCCCTTGATGACTGAGGAATATTACTCTGGCTGAGAAGGAAGTCGATCTTGTCATCCAGCGAAGGCTTCCTGCGATTCAAAGTATTGCAAAACTGAGCAAACCGCCATTCCTGCCCCATCAGCGAATAGTGAGCAAGAAAAGAATCGGCAACAACCTCAAGGGTTTTTCTCATGTAGAACGCAGCTGCGTCATAAAGCCCGTTGTTTGCAGCTATGGTAGCCCTTTGATGCAGAGCAAACATCTTCTCGTATGCATAGATAAATACCTGATGTCCCATTATTACCCCATTATCGTAGTGTTCGCTCCTCAGAATTGTGCAAAGATACCGCGAATAAAAATGAGAAGAACTACGGCATCTTGATTGCTTTGCGAAACGCATCACGTTCTTCAACAGTGGTGGCTTCAATGGCTCTTAACACAATGGCTTCCAGCTTGCTGTAATTCATGTTGAAAGCTAAAGCACTTGCCTCGATCATCTCCTGACCGGACACGTTTGAGAAGTTGAGATGGTAGCCATTGTATCGAGCTAAGTAGTCGATAAACATCCGCTGCGTTCTTCCATTGCCCTCACGAAATGGGTGCAAAACATTTATCTCACTCAGATAGTATGCAAGACGAATGGGAAATTCTTCGGACGTGGTAGTCGCAAGGTAACTCTCGTCTTTCAGCTTTGCGAAGAGCTCAGTAGCGCAATCAACCAGATAAGCACTCTGGCAAAACTGATTACCTTTGGAGATGTTGACCTCTCGCAGCTTTCCTGCCCAAACAAAGATTCCACCAAAAATTGCTTTATGGATACTCATCAAATGCTTTAGATCAAATTTTCCTGGAACAGGATTCCTCATTACTTCAAGCGTGGTAATAGCGGTGAACCTGCGTTCTGCTTCATTGAAACTGGAATCGGTGATGTTTAGCAAATTGATGAGAATGCTAGAGCCGGGATAACAATACCTGCGGTCTCCCTCATACTCATATGAGTATTCATCCACTGGTAACTGGCTCACGCTGGTACTCTTGAAGAATCCGTCTTTTCATTTCTTGGTAACTGACTTCGCCTCGCAAAACAGAACGAATGTTGTCTTCGTCAGTTTTATCCAAAGGCATACCCTCGATTGCCAGGGTACCGTTTATCTCGCGAATTGTCTTTTCTACATCCTGCGGGCTCATGAAAATCAACCTTTCTTGATACTCATATTATACTGCAAAAGATGCCCTTTGAGCTCCATGACTTAGATTTGATTGCTCGGTGTTGTCTCGATATTGATTTTGATTTTGTCTAGTTCGTTGCTAATGTCCGTCACTAGGTTTTCCAAAGCCTTTACTGCTATTATGCTATCAAAGCTCGCCCATTTTGAACTTAGAGTTGCAAACAATTGTAAAGCTGTCACTGAAGTCCAGGAAATTGGGCCAGAAAGTCCATATAAGCTAGGACCAGCTATTAATGAGTCGGTGTAACACGGTTGGCTAATTCGGAATAAAAACCCTTTTGGATTCGCATGAACTCCATGGCTGGCTAATCTGTAATGAGCTTTAAAATGATTCAGGTCTGTTGCTGTTTCAATAGTTCTGAAAGAGGGGTTCTTAACACCCAGTGCCTCTGCTGCCCACCCATACTGAGTTTTGAAGGCATTTCCGTAGCGGATAATCATTTCTTCCATTGCTTTTTCGGTAGATATAATCTCTTCTTCTGGGATGGGTTCGCAGCCAAGTTTTTCGAAACAGTCCTGATAATCATTAGATGCCCTGTATGATTCGATTACATCATGATCCAAGTATCTTTCTGCAACTTTGTCACCATTCTGCATGATGAAACTCGCAATAACATGTATTTCATAAAGTGTTCTCCACCTTGAGAACGCTGCTTCTGCAAAACCTGCTCTTATTAAGGTTATTATCTCACCCAGTATCTGTACTGCCCGGGCACCAAACAGGTAACTAACACGTAAGGAAGCCGAATCTTTTTGCTTGCCTTCTTTTATCGCTATGCTCATGTCGTTAATAACAGTTTCGCAAGATTGGGCGAAAACAGTTTTCATCATTCGGAGGTATTTTATTGGTTCTCCCCAGATTGTACATAACTCTTTTCTAAATGTATTTGTAGACTTGTTTTCTAACTCTTCATGTTTGTCCCAGTGTTTTTTGAGCTCTCTTGTACATTCTACTGATATTGTTTTTGCCAAAGAAATAAGAGAATCGCTTGCCAGTAAGTCCTTTAGAATTGAGTCTATCTTTTTTATTAGCTCATTTTCTTCTTTTGCTGTGATGGTAATTTCAATGTTATCGTCTTGTTCGGAGTCAACGCTTATGGAGAACTCAACAATACCGTTTATTATGTTATCCAGAATTAACTGCCTATCCCCTTCCGTTACGACTACACCATGTTCTTCAAACTTTGACACAATGAAATCTGTGATAGCATGATGTCCTATTTCCAGAACGGTTTCGTGATAATTATCTTGAAAAAAACCCATGCAGTCACCTTCCTCGCTACGTTTGCCGTTAGCGTTAGCTTCACTAACCCGCTATGCCCATTGTCCTTCCACGGTTTTCGAATAGAAATGTGCTGCGCCTTTTCACAACCTCCACTGCATTGCATCTTGCTGTATAGAACAAACTTCCTATGGTTTTGTGCAATCGACTATACTGTACTTGTTAATAGATTGCTCTTTGTGTTGCATTGGGTGGCACAAACATAGTTAATAAAAGCCGAGCAGGTTACGACCACATACTTTGCTAACTCAAAATCGACTATATTAATCGATTCAATCTGAGCATGACGCACGCCTTGCTCATCGCTTGTGTATCCATACAGTTGAGTCCATGCTGACCTCAAGGCTGGATGAAGCTTGTTCTGGTTTTCAAGAATTTTTAAAGCATCACTGAGAGTTGCTTTATCCTTACCAGAAATCACGCGAGCACAGCTTTCAACAGCTAAAATGGCCTCCTTGATGGTATTTGGATAATCCGGATTGGTTTTGTCTGATAGAAAGCCCAAGGCTTTATTGATGTGCTCTCTCGTACCTGCAAAGCAATCTGGTAAATACAATGCATCTTCGAGAGCGGTAATCTCAATCTCATCAGTAATCGGAACAACCCTTTTATTCAGAACCCTATAACCAGACATTTCTCTTTTTAAAATGTCGTTAATTATTTCTGTTACTTCCTCTGTTGTTTCCTCATCTATCATACTATCAGTGTTCTCAAGTATAAACTCAAGCAAATCATAAATCGAATACCAGCACTCTTCAAGAACATAGCTCTTTATTCTTTGCATAAAATAATATGCTTGATGAGGAAAGTCATCTGTTAGCTTTTTCCAATAATTAAGCCATATCGATCTGGCTAGGCTACTCCCAAAATTGTTTGTTCCCCAAAAGTAGTCATCCCAAGTATTGTCGATTATACCGTACAGGAAATTGTAAATTGCCACTCGCAACTCATTATCCATTGATTCAGTCTGTAACACAGTCCTGGGATTCACATAACCCATTCTTTCAGAAAACTTCATGGTTTTTTCTCCTACCCCAACCCCTCAATCGCCTGCAGCAAATCGTCGTAACTCGCTACTGCCTGATACCGCACTTCTGATGACGACATCTCGTTAAACAGCTTTCGCGCGCACTCAATCTTTGCTTTCTCTATCCCCCGCAGCTCTAAGGTATTCATCGTCCCCTTTGTCTCCGCCACAAAGTAGATGTGCTTCACGGCACCTTCCTCAAAGGCTATCGCCCAGTCGGGAGCATAGTTGCCAACTGGAGTTGGTATCTGAAAGGCACGTGGCAACTTGGCGTAGACAACCACCTCGGATGCAGAATCCAAATCCTCAACAAACCTGTGCTCAATAGACTTGCTCGATGAGCCCTCGGGAAACACCCAGTCCTGAATACTCTTTTGCGCCTTGAAAGCATTCGAATAACTAGACGGAGCTTTCCCAGTGAAGATTGTTGTGTCATACTCATCGGCAATTTTGTTGTATGAAATATCATTGACAATCATCGTCGCCTTTTCAGCGATTATTGCCTTGATACATCCTGAGATAAACTCCTCCGGGTTTCTCCTGAACAATTCAAAACGCTGTGGAGCAATACTGCTGAGGATAATCGCTGCACTTCTCCGCGTAATAGTTGCTCCGCGTGCAACCTCGCCAATCAAATCATAGGTTACAGTAGAACCAGCTGATACAGACAGAGTCTCGGTTCTACTCAGCGTTTCAGTAAAGTGCTCTCCATCCTCAAGGCTTTCTCGGGTACCAGTGGCCTCTTGGATACCCCGTGTCATGGTGTAGCGTAGCTCGCCAACTACGAGATTTGCATTGATATGATCGATCGCCTTTCGCCGCAATTCCTCATCTTCAAAGTGGACGGTATATGAGTACTTGCTGTTAATGCGTCGCCAAAGTTCCAGCCATTCTCTCTTCTTTGCATTGTCGTTGAGCTTGTTTTCAGTAATCTTCGTTGCGTGACCATTAGAGACGAGCTCCGCTAGAGCACTCTCATCGAATACGCTTCTGATAAGCATATAGATTGCTGCTGCCTTTTCTTGTACTTCTACCGGAAGCAGCTCAAGCTTTCCCGCAGCTTCTGCACTCTTAAACTCCGGGGTAACCTTACCGTCTATATCGACATATCCATTTTTTACGAGATAGAAATAAATGATTTTTGATTCTTTTGCCGTAAAATCGAAAACACGCCCATCTTCAAAAACGAGCCTACGCCCTTCGAAGAAAGCGTCGTTGATAGTCATCGGACGATCACGCAGCTCCTTTAGTGTCTCACTCTGCAAGCCTGTTACAAATTCCTGATAGCTTTCGCTGGCAACCACAGTCAGCACATTGGTAATATGCACCCCATGCTCACCGAGTACGGAACTGTCCATGCGATCACCATCTTGGTTAACGCAAAGGCGCATACCACGTCCCACTTCTTGTCGCTTTCCCACCGCACTATCAGAGTGCTTCAGGGCACAAATCTGGAACACATTTGGATTGTCCCACCCTTCACGTAAGGCTGAGTGGGAGAAAATAAAACGTGTTGGCTCTTCAAACGATAGCAGCCGTTCCTTGCTCTTCAGAATGAGCTCATAAGCTGTGATGTCATCGCTTGCTTCCTGTCCACGTTTGACTTCGCTGTCAACTGAACGACCCTTCTTATCGATACTGAAGTAACCTTTGTGCGTATCTTTTATTGCAATTCCCTGAATGAACTCCATATAATCACTGTTGAAGAGATTTGAGCTGTTTGCCAGTATTTGCTCATACTCTTCCTCAAAAACACGACCATACTCACCGAGTAACTCATTTCCATCTTCGTCATACTGGCGATACCTCGCCACTTCGTCGATAAAGAAAAGCGACAGGCACTTGATGCCCTCGCGGAAAAGCTGTTCTTCTTTTTGGAAGTGTGACTGGATGGTCTCCCTGATTTGTATGCGCCGCAGAGCTTCCTCTGTTGCATCCCCGTGTATCACTCCGCGCTCTAAAACGATGCCGTTGAGGAAGGTTACGGTACCTGGCTCCGTGTCTGTGCCTGGCCTGATCCCGTCTGGTGCAATAATGAAGTCGTCTCGGTACTGCTCAAGTTCGCCTGATGCTGGATAAATGTCGTCATCTACATCGAAGCTGCTGATGACCTTTGTAGCCCTTCCTGATGCAGTCATCTTCTCGTATTCGATTCGAGCCACTGGGGCTTTATTTCGACTGATCTTGATGTCGTCAAGGTAAAGGTAGCTGTTTTGCCCCATGAGGTTTTTCACTTGAAAGCCCTTGACTTCGATGCGCTTTACCAGCTTCTGGTTGTAGGCATCAAGAGAATCCAAAGCATAAACAGTGTTGTGTCTTTCTCTATGTGTTGCCGAGAAGTACAGACTGAATAGCGGATTGAAGCGTTTGATTCCCGCCTTCGTTGCAGCTCCGCCCATCTTTTGTGGCTCGTCTTGAATAATAATCGGACGGTTTGCGGCAACCACATCGATTGGCATTCTGGAGCCAAAATCGTCACGTTCGGAGAAGATAATCCTGGCGTCCCCGGAACCACCTTCCTTGAGCGATGTATTAAACGCCTGCATATTGATGATCATCACCGAAATGTCAGTACTCTCTGAGTAATCGTCGAGCTTACTCAGGTTTTTACTATCATAGATAAAGAAGTTGGGCAGCTTTCCATATTGTTGGAAGAAGTGATCCTTTGTGGACTCTAAAGACTTGAACACACCTTCTCGTATGGCAACTGACGGAACCACAATGATGAACTTTGTCCAACCATAGTTCTTATTGAGTTCGAACATCGCCTTTGTGTACACATAGGTTTTACCGGTGCCGGTTTCCATTTCTATATCGAGCTGGCAAGCACCAGCTTCCTGATGAAGAGTGTTCGATTCTGGAATTTGATAGAGCCCCTGGATGCGTTGGATATTCTCTAGAAGTTGAGACGGAGAGATGGCAATTGGAGCATTACCATACCCAGTTGTGCTAAGGTTTTGGAAAAGAGCTATTGTTCCACCTGTGTCTGTTCTGGCTCTTCCCAAGTCTCGGATAAACTGAAGGCTGTCGTGTTTTGGCTGTCCTTCAAATACGTCAACTATCGCCTGCACGGCATCTGTTTGAAATGGTTGGATTTTGTACTTCAACTCCATAATTCAGTGCCTCTTCAATACAACTTGCTTTTCTGTCATTTGAATCATTGTATTCTGTCCTTGCTGACGTTATAGCCAACAGCTTGCATCTCCCCTACAACTAGGTACTTCCAAGCACCATTGGTGTCCATCGGAATATAAACGATGCCATTTAGGTCGCTCGGTATTTCTACCGAGTCCCTTACAAGTGCGCAAACTCGATTTCTTCCCAACAAACCAGAAAAGTAGCCGTGTTCAAAAACAACATTTTGTCTTGCTCTTTCTCGATACTCATCAGTGCCTTTTGGTTTTCCTTCATCACAAGGCGTGTAAAGAATAATGGCAAAACCAACGTCCGAATTATCCTCAATTTTCTCAATAATGGTCATGCCCATATTGGGTTGTTCATGAAGAATTATCGGCTCAAGGTTGAGTTGTGCTATTAGCCGAGCTACCTCATTTTTCGACCCACTGTCATGACCATGCACGATAAAGACTTTACTGTTATCGGAAGCAGGCTTTTTTTCTGAAGCTGTACTATCTTTTCTTTCCTGAGCTGTTCTAAGTAACTCGTCAACATAAGAATACGCACTGTAGTTGAGATTTATCAGATAAGGTAAGTTGTCTGCCCACTTAATACTGTCTATATAACCTCTTTCTCTTAGCTCCCTTAGAGTAGCTCTCAGCTTTTCGTCATCTTTCTTGGATAATCCCTCAAACTTCTTAGCTAACAATTTTACGGGAGCTTCCGATTTGACGATTTCTATCAGTAATTCATGCAAACTGGAGAGTGGTTCCATCTTATAAATCCTATCAATACCTTCTTTTGTAATTGGAGCCATTTGGTCTTCAATTATCCTTGTATCGTCAACTTCAACTATTGGAGTAATAAAGTCTTCGAAGTACTCACGGTCATCATAGATTGATTCAAGGAATCCCAATATCTCAGAGAATCTTTTATGAAACAGCGCGCCACCAAGCTCATCATATAATGGATGATCAGAAAAGTGTCTTAATGAGGCAGTCTTAACGTTTCCTACCCATTTTTCAAAACCTTTTGTTCCTTTTCCGACTCCACCTACACGGATAATTCCTTGCGATGCAGCCCTATCAGTTGCTATCTGGTGTTCCTTTTTAACATTTCTTCCTTCTTCAATTAGGTTACCTATCCTATCTCTTTTATCCATATTCCTACACCACCTTACGAACAGTATCCGGGCTATAGGTTTTGAATAGCTCTTCAAAGTTGGCTGCTGCACTGTCGTTTGCGAACGAAGCATCACGGAAAACTGCGTAGAGAGGCTTTAGCTTTGCTATTTCTTCGACAGTTTCTGTAGTTACTGCTATATCAAAACAAGCGAGTAGTTGTTTGTTATTTACATTGAATACTTGTTTGCTTCCAATTGTTTCAGTTACGATCTTTGCTGTAAGTGGTATTCGAAACGCTGGAAGTACTTCGAAAAGCAAATCTTCAGCAGACCTTTCGAGCTTCATGTTGCCAGCAAGCGAGGAGAGACTTGTTTGCTCTGTACTATCAGGTGTTAGATGTGTGTCTTCAAAATTTGATGAGTCGATTTTCAAAACTCGAAAGCCAAAATCCAATTGATCCACAATGGTTTTTGTCTCTGCAATGTTTTCAGCTCCGTCTACCCAGAATGCAATCGGCTCCATAGGAACTATACTCCCACCTTTTTTCACGTGAGATTGAAGGGGAGCTTTGAATCCTTTGATGTAGTCTTTCTCAATACTTTTTGCAGCTCTCCGAATGCGCTCCTTTCCGATTTCGCAGATGTTTTTGTAACCTGCTTTTGCAGCTTCTGTCTCCTTAGCACATACTTCGGGTAACTGTACCATTATGAATTTCCGTTTTCCATTGTCTTCTGCATTAAGCTGCATAACAGCATGGGCTGTTGTGGCAGAACCTGAAAAGAAATCTAATACTATTGAATCTGAAATTGTTGCTTGTTGAATTAGCGATTTAAGCAGGCTTACAGGTTTTGCATAGTTGAACATTGTTATATTGTCAAAAAGGGCATTGGCTACTCTTGTCCCTTCAGAATTCATTCCAACGCTCGTCATCCATGTCGAAAACGGGTTAGTCTCGCTTTTAAGCTCGTTAGCAAATCTTTTCCTCATTGGACGCTTGCTGGTATCTTCTGGAAATATTACCCTGTCTTCATCTATTAGCTTTTTCATGCTTTCGGGCGTATATGACCACACCCGATTATAATTTGGCCTATAAACTTTTTCAGTTTTCGGATCCACTAAGTCGTAAAACTGATTTGGTCTCATATCTCCATTCATACCAACAGTTAGGTCGCCTATTGTCCATGGGCCTCTGGGATCATTGTCTGGATTAGTATATCCATGGAAGTCTTTATCAATTCCCCTCAGTGATTTGAATACACCTCGATGATACGCTATGACGTATTCGTGATCTGTTGAAGCTTTTGATTGATCCATAGCAGAGAAAGATCGGCGTTTCCAAACAAAACATCCTATGAATTGCTTTTCACCGAATATTTCATCAGTAATCTTTTTTAGGTTCATCAACTCATTGTCATCGATGCTAATAAAAAGCACACCCTCTATGGTTAACAAATCCTTTGCAAGCAATAGTCTTGGATACATCATCGAACACCAGTCTGAATGAAAGCGCCCGTTGGAAGAGAGGTTGGCGATCAAGCGACCACCTTCCTCATCATAGTCAGCACTTGTTCCAGCATATTCGGAGAGGCTTTCAGAATAATCATCGTTATATATGAAGTCATTTCCTGTGTTATATGGTGGATCAATGTAGATCATCTTTATTTTGCCAGCGTATGTATTACGCAGAAGCTTTAAGGCATCGAGATTATCGCCTTCAATGTAGAGGTTTTCTGTGGTGTTAAAATCAACACTTTCATCGCGGCACGGACGAAGCGTTTTGTTTATTGAGCGACGAGCCTCTAGCTTAGCAGCTTGTTTACCAGGCCATGTAAATTGATAGCGTTCTCTGTTTCCTTCTACAATTTCATCAGTTAACTCCTGTTTTAATGCGTAAAAGTCAACTGCTCTTTTAAGCTCTCCGTTATCATCGAAAGCTTCGGTAATGACCTGAGGGAACAACTCCGCAATCTTTTCGATGTTTTCAGATATTAGGTTTGGTGTCCCCAATTGGAGCTTTTCCATTCTGCCTCTTCTCATATCTCTCTTATGTATAGTCTATCTTCCAGTATCAACTTGTGCATCAGGTTCTTGCCATGATCCTGATTACCTAATGTTTTACCATATTCACTTAGTAGCCTTGTAACTCTTTTTTGGAAACGATCTTTGCGCGACAAATACTCGGTTTCACTTTCATCTCCCCAACGTTCATGCAAATAGAAAACCAGAGCTGTTTTACCTCCGTATAAGTCAGCCCTATCGAATATTGCTTGAAAATAAGAATAATCGGCATCCCCGAGAGAATGGCCAAAAAACTTAATATGACTTATATCATGACCCAGAAATGTACTATTAGCCGAAAGCTTTCTTTCGATGCTCAGAGTCCTAAAGGTCTTTGTAAAATCCAAGATGCCAGGGGTTTGTAAGCTGTCAGTTTTATGACCATCAATACCGAAAATGATGTTATTGTTATTCAATGAGCCATGGACGTGTCTATACTCCAGTAAAAACAGCAAAGCAAAGCGTCCTTTTCTAAACGGCTCTGTGTAGTTAAAAGACAACACGTTTGTCTTCATTATGCTAGTTTTGTCATCAATATACATCAGTCTATAAAGTAAGTCTTCGGCTTTTTTCTCATAATCCGAATGGTCTTGGATGGCTATTTCCAGGTACTCTGAGAAAGCTTTTTCAAATAGATACAATTCCTTTAATAATACCCTGCTAACAGAGCTAAGTGGATAATCTTGAGGGAGAATGCCACGTCGGCTATTTACTACTATTGTTTTTTCTGACGTGAAGCTTTTAGCTGCATTTCTCTCTATTGCTCTTATTATCTCAGTTACTGTTTCTTCATAGCGAATCTTCAAAATACTTGCTATTCCTGCGTAAGTGTTTGTTTCGATGTTGTTATCGAAATTCACTCCAGGAAAGTATAGATACTCCATTGTTCTTCCACATAGATTATTGAGGTTGCCTAAAGAATGCAAGATGGCTTCTTCAATATCTACCCATCTTTTGAACTCTTGCTGTCTCTGCTGTGTTTTGTATAAAAACAAAAAGTCCCAGATAGTTACACTTGTTTCACCTAGATTATCGATGAACCCGCTCTGAAGCTGCTTGACTTCATAGAAAATAGATCCCTTTTGATTATATCTCCATGCAAAAAAGTGAGAATAACTAGATTTAAGACCCACATTTAGGTCGAAACCGTTGCCTAAAATGATTAACTGCACTGGCTCACGTGTATCTTCCATTTAACCCCTCTTTCAACTTCACCATTTCTTCACGTTTCACCTGTGCCTCTTCAAATAACCTATTCTTCTTTGCTGGTTGTTTTTCTTTCCTGCTTCTTTCGATCAGCTTTTCAACTTCAGCCTCTAACAATGAAACATGCCTGTTCCGCTGTAGTTGCGTGTCGAGACCTTCAGTTGTGAGACCTATGTCGCTGCCAAGAGCTATCCGAGAGCAGATGCCATTCCATAGATCGTCGATTGTCTCTGCGCCAGTGTTAAGAGAATAGCTTTCCGCAGATTTCCACCCTGTGTCATAAAGCCTTTGGCGAAAAACAAACGCGCACGACTCATTAAGATAGTTGCATACAAATATCAAGGGATGATGATTCTGCCGAGCAATTGCTTCTAGTATCGATCCGTTAATTTCTCTTCTTTTGAGATCGATTTTCAATACCAGTATCTCATCGTGCTTTTCACCAGCCAAGATACTCATTGTTGTTGGCTTAATGCTGTTGGTGATGGTAATCTTGTCAATCTGCGAGACAAAAAGTTTCTTTTCTTTTGGTTTCAGCTTCAGATTCTCGTAGAATGCTGACTTTGGAATCACCCTCATGACCTCAGTTGTGCTCGGAAATCCCAGCATCATCTCACCAGCTTAATTTCGAACACAGTGTGTTCGGATTCTCGAGAACCAGATAAAACTGGCGCATGAACTGAAGTTTTCTTTCTGAAGCCCTTTTACTAACTCTTCAGTAAGTCGCTTTTCCAGGAACTTCATCAGCGCACCACCAAAAAGCACAGCAGCTCAAAATCATCGAGCCCAGCAATATCGCCCTCAAGGAAGGTAGTCTGACCCGACCCGAAGAAGCTCTCAATATCGGTTTGCGCCTTGACATCGATGATCGAAGCTATCGCATCTTTAAGCAATTGAGAGACTGCTTTCATATCTTTTCCGTTGCTCGTCTCCTTGTTGAATGCCTTGCAAAGTGTTTGGTCAGGTTCTGCTTTTCCCTTGCATAACAGGCGCATAGTATCCAAAGCAGTCTTGGGCTCCAAATGAGTAAAACAGATGCTGCCATCAATCTTTACATAAACCAGATAGAAAGGATGCAATTGATTGCGGCTGGCGATATTGACACCCTGATTTACATTCTTGAGAACGAAGATTACACCAGGCTCGGTTCCTGCGCAAACTGCATGGATGCCAAATGGCACTCGGTCAATCTCTGGGTTCTCTTTGTAGTATTCCAGTAAATCCATCCTGAACTCATTGAGCCCAAGGTCTGTGATAGAGACTCCACCAGATACATCCTCAAGATCAATCACCTCATCACGCATCTGCTTGAGTTGCTTCTCGCGGTATTCAAGGTCACCTTTTTCAGTCTCATTGATGTAGTCATCGTCACCTGTGGAAGTCATAACCGTAATCTTCATGCGAGACTCTACTCTGGCTTGGAGCTTGATGTATTCATCCAGCTCTACGTCAGGCCAATAGTTAGTCAGCTGAATAGTCTTGTTCTTTGAACCTATACGGTCAATTCGCCCGAATCGCTGAATGATACGAACGGGATTCCAGTGAATGTCATAGTTGATAAGATAGTCGCAGTCCTGAAGGTTCTGGCCTTCAGATATACAGTCGGTTGCAATGAGGATGTCTATGTTGTGCTTCTCCATTTGTGTTGCGATAAGTGCTCGCTCCTTTGATATGGGCGAAAAGCAGGTGAGTATAGATGACATGTCCCTTGGGACACTGGCAATAGTTGACTTGCCAGGATGCTTTCCTGTGACTATTGCCGTGTCGACACCAAGGTTAGCTTTTGCATATGTTGATACATGTTGGTACAGATAGTCTGCTGTGTCTGCAAAAGCTGTAAAGATAAGTATCTTCTTGTTGTCTGGGTTTATTGGGTTTTGAACCTTCTCGTTTATCTGCGCACAGAGATCGATAAGCTTTGAGTCATACTGTGGCTCAATATCAATGACCATTGAAAGCAGTAGCTCCAACTGTTCATAATCCTGTGCCAGGTCGCGCTTCCATGAAAGATAATCAAGATCGGCAATCTCAATCTTAGTAGCTCTCCCAACTTCAAATAATGTTGATTCCTCATCATCAAAGTCCAGGTCATCCCATTCTTCCGTAATAGAGTCAAATACTGTGCCAGAACGTTCAAGCTCGAACTCTTCGATTTTATAAATCGTCTTGCCGATATACTCGCGCACACGCTCCAGTGTAAGTCGGAAAGAATGAACTGAGCTTTCGAGTCGCTTGAGTAGATTCACATTCATGAGTTTTCTGATGCCCGACTCACGACCTTCGATGGTAATGCCCGTTATCTCTGGATCGATGTATTTGCTTACTCGACTTTGCAGAAGATATTGTGAAGGAACATAGACTGCAAGCAGCAGGTCTTCAAGTGCCTCATATATCTCGTGGTAGTTTATGGAAGTTGTGAGAGTTGAGAGCTTGGGGCGTTTTGATATCGGCTTGTTGCGCTCTGGGAAAGCCCCAATAGCCTCGACATCATAGTAGCGTTGGATGTGTTTTCGGCTTCTGGCAACTGTCACTTGGTCAAGGATCTCAAAGAAGTCAAAACTCAGCATTCCCATCAATGCCTTGGTTGTGCGGTTATCGGCAGGCAGTTTTGACCATCGGGCAAACGTGCTTTGAGCAACGCGGAAGACAGTGTCAACGTCGTTATCAAGTTTAAGCTTGTTTTGCCATGCCTCGGGATTACCAGAATAGGCTAGCGCAAGCTGATTTCTGAGATCAAGGAACTTATTGTTCACTGGTGTTGCTGAAAGCATCAGAACCTTTGTGTTTACACCTTCCTTGATAACTTTGTTCATCAGCTTTTCGTAGCGGTTCTCCTTATCCTCTGTTTTTGCAGAGGACGCTCCGCCGTTTCTGAAGTTATGTGACTCGTCAATAACCACGAGGTCATAGTTTCCCCAATTGATTCTATCGAGTGGAAGACCAGTTGCGGTGTCGCCTCTCGTGCGGGAAAGGTCGGTATGGAATACGACATCGTACCTCAGACGATCTGCAGCTATTGGATTGTTGACGAGATTGCTTCTGAAGGTCATCCAGTTTTCTTGAAGCTTTTTTGGACACAAGAGCAAGACATTACGATTTCTGGTTTCGTAATACTTGATTACAGCCAGAGCGGTGAAAGTCTTTCCCAGCCCAACACTGTCTGCAAGAATGCAACCATTGTAGGTTTCCAGCTTGTTTATGATTGCCAGTGCTGCATCACGTTGAAAGTCGTAGAGCTTGTTCCAGATCACCGAGTTTTTGAATCCTGTCGCCTCGTTGGGCAGCACATCCTCGGATATGTCGTCGAGAAATTCGTTGAAGACATTGAATAGCGTTGAATAGTAGATTAGCTCCGGTGCGTTCTCTCGGTAGAGAGTGGTGATTGAATCTATCACTGCGTCTGTAATGTTTTTCATTCGCGCTTCATCATTCCACGCAGCATTGAACAGCTTGAGAAATTCTTGTGAAGATGGGGTATCCATCCGTGCTATCGCAGTGTATTCCGACGATTTCCTCACTCCAAGCTCAGCTGTTGTGAAACCATTGAATGGCATATACACAACAGCATCCTCTGGCTTTTGGACACCGAGGAAGTTGTTCATGGCGTCGTCTTTTCTGAATGACTTGAAAGTTGCTTTGCTTTTAATCCATTTTGCACACTCAAGCGCAATAGCTTTCTGCGAAAGTTCGTTTCTCAGTTTGACTTCGTACTCTGTGCCGTAGAGGCTTCGCTCGCGGTTGAGGCGAGGGATATAAAACTCCCGAGCTTCTTTTTTTGTTTTCTCCTCTAAGAATGTGGGTGCCGTGTAGATGAAGCGAAACTCTTCCAACGATTCAAGCTGTTTCTTCAATTCTTGATAGGCGTAAAGAGAGAAAGTAGAAGCAGCGACAGCGACACGATCTCCAGTGGCGATTCTCGCAACCAGATCATCTTTCACTATTCTTGCCTTGTTGTCGAAGACCGCTGCTTCCATTTTCGTCTCTTGCTGCCCTCCGCCTTGGGTTTCATTCTACAAGGTGAATCGTATCATTATGGTGCTGCTTTTGAAGGCTGCTTTGCCAACTAACTGGTGGTTAATGCCAAGAGAAAGGGTGGCTATCTCTTTTTGTTCTTAGTTTTAGATACCCTAAGCTCCATTACTTCCTGGCCCCTATATATGCCATCAATGCCATAAAGCCTTGTCAACCAATCGCAAAAATCGCTATAAATAACTACATGTCGTTTTCCGCGCAGAATTGTAGGCATCGGGTTCTCCTTCCAGCTCGTTGCAGCAAGAAGCCATTCGTACTGAAATGGAACCATCTTTGATAGCTCTCGTATGCTAACTATAGGGTTGTACCAGACTGTCATGTGAGCCGCCTTTCTCTGTCATGTTGAGTTAATATTCTACTTTTGAGAGGAGTAGTTGTAATCAGGAAAAGGCTGTTTCCGCCTACTCTTTGTTTTGTCTTTTTCAGTCACGCCATCCCAGTACAGCAGTTTAAGTGAAAGGTCATGTATCAGGCTTTCCATTACAAAAATACTGTTATTCATCAGTAAGTGAATTGCTTCGCAGAATGTCGTGTCGTCGCAATTGTTGAGTCATTTGTTAGTGTTGGCAGAGCAGTAGACAAGAGACTTAATCTGGAATCGCCACAAAGGTTTTGAACGGCAAGCTTTCTCTCATGTGCCTGAGAACTTTGTAGATTCCTTTGTATGGGCAATTCTGAAGTCGAACTTGAAAATCAAGAAATCGTCTTTTTGCCAAGGCTCATCGAATTGCTGTGTTTATTGCAGATCGCTGTCACTGGGCTCTATGCACGACATATTCTGGACAAATTGATTCAACAGTTACTCCAAGTATTAATCATCAACTTGGCATCTTGCTTTTTCATTCTTGACAGTTTTACAGAATTAAGAGTCGCCTTCTGTCGAAGCCTCTTTGATTAGTGTTATCACAGCATTCTTTAGCTCGGGTACTCCTTGTTCTGCGATTCCCCAAATCACATCTGGGTCGATCGCGCCATAATGGTGTTGTATTTTATCGCGCAGGCGGCGAATATCGTGATATGGTATTACAGCCAGCAACCGTTCTGATAATTCTGGGTTGTTTTGAAGTATCTGAGTTAAGGTTTCAGCTATCTGGCTTATGCTATGCGCAACGCTGTATTGCAAATCGTAATCATACAGAAAGCCTTCGCGTGTTTCAGCTCTGACAAGCGTACGAGCTATACGATTCGCATAACCGACAACAATTTCCATCTGCGCAACGGTTTTTCTATCCATAAATGAGAAGTCCGTCTCGTTCAATACTTTGTTCAAGGTTCTCTCTGATTACACTGCATTCAAGAGCTGATCTGGTGATTAAATCGACCGGTATGGATAAGGCCTCTGCAATTTTTTGCTCTGTATCTTTGTTGTCCTCAGGGCAGTATTCGAATCGTCCATCTACATAGATATCCAGATCGCTGCCCGGCTTTTGGCAGCCTGTGGCATACGAGCCAAACACAATAATACGATGCAAGTCATGCGCGTCTTGCTGAATTATCGGAACGACAGTTCTTCGTATGTCATCAATAGTGTTTATCATGATGCAATTTTAATAGAAAACGGGTTACAACTGCATTAAACAGAATCTTCTGTTCGACGTGCGTTGTTGTGCCTATGTAGGTATAAGACTGGAAGATTCAGGCTGATCAATGCTTCTTGCCCTGTCTTTCAATAGCCGCTTTCAGGCGCTCTTGATAGTCCTCTTCGCTGGTTTTGTTCCTTCCATACTTCTTGAGTATCGGATCGAACAGCATCTCCTCTGCTTCGCGACGTGCTTCTGCAGCAGCTTCAAGGCTGGCGTATGATCCGAGCCGATAAATCTTTTTTTTGAATTGGATGCTTGCGTTCCATTTTTTGTTTCCTTTATCATAATAAACTCCCCTGATACCAGAGGTATTTCCTATATAGGGCTTGTTGCTTAGCGCTAACAGGCTTGTGCCTTCAACGCAATTTTTCATTATTTGCTCAGCTACCCCCTTCTTTCTCGCTTCGATGCCGAGACAACCGCATGATTGTACGCTGCCATAACGAAGATACCCTGTCGTCGCCAGTTTTTCATTACCACAGTCACAAAGGCATTTCCACAATACATCTTTTTCTTGAGTTCGCCCTACCTCCTCAACAACAGTCAGCCTGCCAAAGCGCTGCCCTTCTAGCCTCTCCACCCTCAAGCATCCACATGATCTTATTCTCCCTGACACAAGGCCGCTGCGGTGAACAATGTTTTCTTTGCCACAATCGCATATACACCTCCACATGGTTCGATTGAAACCTTCTCTAACACTCTCAATAACCGTGAGTTTTCCAAATCGTTCACCTGCTATGCTGGGCTTTGTCTTTAAACAGCCGCAGGATTTGAGCTTTCCACCACGGAGATCGCCTGTCTGTGCAAGTTTCTCATTTCCACAATCGCACTTGCAAAGCCACAGAAAGCTTCCATTTTTTGAATTACCTGCAGACGAGATAACTGTCAGCTTTCCAAACCGCTCGCCTACAAAGTCGGGCTTTTTCCTTAAACAACCGCAGGATTTTACAAGTCCACGGCGAAGATGGTCTATAGGCACAAGTTTTTCATTTCCACAGTCGCACTTGCAAAGCCACAACAGGTCTCCGCGTTTTGTATGACCAGCAAGCGAGATGGTCGTCAGCTTTCCAAACCTCTGGTTTGTAATGTCAAGTCTTTTCATACAACCCTCACCAAATCAAAGAGCAGACCTGTAAAACTGCAAAGGACTTTGCTGTGTTTTCAGCCATTTTACCTTTTCTATCTCCCTGTTTGCACTCCCCTGCAATGCTACCGCAGCGAATAGTGCTCCTTGACGTACGCGGCTGTTATCCAAATCGCCTCGGGTGGCAAACCGTTTTCACCGAGTGAAAACCCTGTGGGGAAAGACAGGTTTGATCCTTCTAAAAACTCTGCACTCTTGAAGTCGGGTTTCTTTGAAAATGTCGCATCGTTGAAGGTTGTGTCAACAAAGAATACCGCTTCCTCAAAGAAGACTTCTCCGTTGAATACTGACTCTTCAAAGGTGGTTTTTCCTTGAAAACCGCATACTGCAAAAATGGCATCCCCCGAAAACACCGTCTGGTGAAAGACCGTGTCGCCCTCAAATTGTGTAACATAAAAATTTGTCGATTGCTGGAACTGCGCGTTTTCAAAGCTTGCTCCACCAAACACAGAGGTGTTGAAGCTGGAATCTTCATGGAAAACCGTATTTGTGAAGTCGAAAACCTTATCTGCCTGGACTACATCAAAGCTGGCTTTTCCGTGAAACTCCGTGTCCTTAAAGCTTGCGCCCTTGTTGAAGCGTGCCCTCCAAAAGTTTGTATCCATGCTAAAAGTAGCTCCGGTAAAATCCGCGAAACCACCAAATACCGCTACGTCGAATACTGCTGCCTGAGAAAAGGTGGCATTGGCAAAACAGGCAGAAGACTTGAAGTTGGTCTTTGAGAAATCGATAGATTGAGAAAAGGTAACACCGGAAAGATCAGCTTTGGGCACGAAGCTCACGTTTGCAAAATTGAAAGAACAGTGGCACCAGAGCTTGCTGGCCGGCAAGGCCTGTTCTGCAATCAAGTGAGAACGAAAGG